>Ga0256840_1000290_pt1 | contig 50971 bp, 46 predicted proteins | sample 355202metaG_FD_185969 | JGI IMG/M metagenome (GOLD analysis project Ga0256840, IMG submission 185969) | Hydrothermal vent microbial communities from Mid Atlantic Ridge, Atlantic Ocean - 355-202 | ecosystem: Environmental > Aquatic > Marine > Hydrothermal vents | place: Atlantic Ocean: Mid...
AAGCACGAAATAGTTATTTCTGTATATTTCATATTAATGTCCCCTGCTTAAAACTTTTGCTACCTCTTTTGCATGATAGCTTATGATGATATCCGCACCAGCTCGTTTAAATGCGAGCATTGTTTCCATCATCACTCTTTCATAGTCAATAACTCCAGCTTTTCCTGCTGCTTTTAGCATTGCATACTCTCCACTTACATTGTAGATTGCCATTGGAGTTGAAGTTGCATCTTTTATCTCTCTTATGATATCCAAGTATGCAAGAGCTGGTTTTACCATAAGTATATCTGCTCCTTGCATCTCATCCTCAATACTCTCTGCAATCGCTTCTCTTCTGTTTGCTGGGTCCATCTGGTAGCTTCTTCTATCTCCAAAACTAGGAGCAGATTCAGCTACATCACGAAAAGGTCCGTAGTATGCACTAGCAAACTTTGTAGAGTAACTCATGATAGGCAAGTTCTCAAATCCAGCCATATCTAGTCCCTCTCTAAGAACTTCTATAGTCCCATCCATCATGCCACTTGGTGCTATCATGTCAACTCCAGCTTTTGCATGTATGAGTGCTTGGTCTGTTAGTATCTCCAAAGTTGCATCATTGTTAACTGTCTCATGTTCCATATCTAGTATGCCACAATGCCCATGATCTGTAAACTCACAAAAACATAAATCTGAAACTACAAACATATCTGGATACTCTTTTTTTATAGCTTTTATAGCACTTGCTATGATCCCATGCTCACAAAGTGCATCACTTCCTATGCTGTCTTTTACAGCAGGGATTCCAAAAAGTATAATTGAGTTTAGCCCCATCTCTTGTAGAACTTTACACTCTTTTAAAATTTCATCTATACTCATCTGAAAAACACCTGGCATAGAGCCTATCTCTTTTTTGATTCCCTCGCCACTTTTAACAAAAAGTGGATATATAAAATCCTCTACATGTAGAGATGTTTCTCTTACTAAATCTCTTAAATTTTTATTAATTCTTAATCTTCTAAATCGTTTAAACATTCTTTTGTCCTTTTAAAGGTATAATTAAAAAATACATTTTACCATAAAGATTATAAATGCGAATTAATATTTCAAATATTGCAAAATTACCTACTAGATTTGGAGATTTTAAAATCCAAAGCTTTGCTGAGGGCATCAAAGAACACTTGGTGATTTTCAAAGAACCAATAGGCGATATTCCTTTAGTTAGGGTCCATAGCGAGTGTCTAACAGGAGATGCAATAGGAAGTCTAAAGTGTGACTGTCGAGATCAGCTAGAGTATGCCCTAAAAGCAATTAGTAATGAAAGTGGGATGGTTATATACCTGCGTCAGGAGGGAAGAAACATAGGACTTCTAAATAAAGTAAATGCCTATGCCTTGCAAGACAAGGGGCTAAACACAGTTGCTGCAAACCACCAACTTGGGTTTAAAACTGATGAGAGAAGTTATGAGGTTGTGGAGTTTATACTAGAACATTTTGGAGTAAAATCCATAAAACTTCTAACAAACAATCCAAAAAAGATAGAATCTCTAAACGATATAAAAATTGTAGAACGCCGTCCAATTGTTATAGAATCAAATCGACACAATGAAGAGTACCTAAAAACCAAAAAAGAGCAGATGGGACATATGTTATAATGATAGATGATAAATATAAAGTTTTTATAGAGCTTATTTTAAAATACAACAAGATTCATAACATTACTGGTGCAAAAGATAGGGCCTCTGTGATTGAAAATATAGAAGACAGTATATATCCTATCAGTTTTTTAGAAACAAAAAGTATAAAAACTGCCATTGACATCGGAACGGGAGCAGGTTTTCCTGGTCTTATTTTAGCTATGGAACTTCCTAATACCCAGTTTACACTTTTTGAGCCCATTGCAAAAAAGAGCTCTTTTTTACACCTAGTAAAGACAACTTTAGGACTTAAAAATGTAAAAGTTTCAACAAAAAGAGTAGAGCAAGAAGAGGGTTTTGAAGTTGATCTTATAACTTCAAGAGCAGTAACTAACACAGATATGTTAATAAATTTATGTAAAGAGTACATAACCCCTAAGACAAATCTTCTTTTTTACAAAGGTGAGAGAGTTGTTGAAGAAATTTCAAACATTAAAAACTATAAAATATATAAAAAAGAGAGAAGAAATTACCTTCTCATAAAGGATATAGATGCTATTTAAATTTTTGTTACTTGTTGGTATATTTTTTGCGATATATATAATTTTTTTCAAAAGATCAAAAAAAGAGGTGTCTAACGAAAGAAAAAAGAAAAGTAAATCAACTCCAAAAGGTGATATCATGATGGAGTGTGAAAAGTGTGAAACATTTGTAAGCGAAGATGAAGCTATTATTAAAGATGGTAAATTTTACTGTTCAAAGCAGTGTGCAGGGATTAAATAATGAGACCACTGCACAGTAAGAACACCCACAATATCAAGAGGTTTTGTATAGACAAGGCAATTGATTGCAGGACTAACTGGTTAGTTCAAGAACAATTAACGAAGTATATGCGAAACCTCTTGATACCCATAGGGAAGCTTAGTTTTAGGCAATCTTTAAAAGATAAAAGTTTTCGAATTAACAAGTTAGTCCTTCAAATTTTATATTTCAAATCTCACCCAAAACTAAGCTTTTGTGGGTGTACTTACTGTGCGGTGGTCTCATAATGATTATTATTGGTCATGAGCTTATACCGTATAGTCCGCTATATAAAGTTTCATCTAAAGATGAGATACAAAAGACAGTACCCAACTCAACCATTTTTATGAACTTTTCTCATATAAAATTGGCCAAATATGCACTATCTCAAGATATCAATATAGCTCTACATGTAGAGGGTATAAAAGAGGCTTGCTTAGCAAATGCTCTTGGTGCCAAATATATTACTGTAGAAGACAATATTGCAAAAAGCATCCAAGCACTTGCAACTGAGTATCTTTTTGATTCTAAAATACTATTACTCGTGGAAGATGAAAGTGGTATCGAAGTTGCTGCTAAAAGCTATATTGATGGCATCTTACTATCAAAAGCTATAGTAGTAGTTTAAGTAACTACTACTCTTCTTATATATGGTGAAATTTTTGTAATAATATCATATGTTATGGTGCCAAATTTTTGAGCTAAATAGTGGGCATTGTAAAAGAGACGAACTTTTTCTTCTCTTCCAAGCATAGCGAAACTATCCATAGAAACTCTTCCACAAATAGCTCTGTTTTCTAAAAGAAGTTCACTTTTTCCATCATGTCTAAAAAAACCATCTCCATACCCTATATCATATGTTGAAACTTCTCCATTTTCTGGCATCTCAAAAGTCCCGCCATATCCAACTCTATCACCTTTTTTCAACTCTCTTGTGCTAAGTTTTTCTGCCCACAAAGACATAACGGGCTTAAGGCATATATCTTCACCGATAAGAGTTTCGTGTAAATGAGTATACCCATATGTAGATATTCCACACCTTGCAAAATCATCGTCTAAAGGAGTTTTTCTTCTTAAAAGTGAAGCTGAATTACAAGAGTGAAACTTTGGCATCACAAGGTCATATTTTTGTACTAAATTTTTAGCTACTAACTTTGCCTTTTCAAAATTTTCATTTTGCCAAAATTGCTCACAGCTTAACTCATCAGCACTTCTAAAGTGAGTAAATATACCGTTTAAATGTAATTTGTTCTCTACTACAATCTCAAATGCTTCCTCTATCTCAGATACTCTTATGCCATTTCTGTGCATACCAGAATCTATATTGATATGTACAGAACTTTGCTTTGGAAATTTCTTTAACCCTTCTATAGAGTGCACTGCATAGGATATCCCATCAACTTGAAGCTCTCTTGGAGGATGATCTGCCAATATTAGTACCTCATCAAACAAAAAACTAATTTTTTTTGCCTCATCAAGAGTCTTTACCGCCGATTTTTTAATACCAAAACCACAAGATAACTTTGCCATAATTTCAAGCCCATGCCCGTAAGCATTGTCTTTTAACACGACCATCAGCTTCTCTTTTCCACCAGCTTTTTTGGACAAAAAATCTATGTTATACCAATAATTATCTTTTGATATTTCAATATATGCCACTACTCTGCCTTAAGATCAAGTGCCCCTACTAAAAAGCCTCTTAGTTTTCTAGCTTGATAGTCTAGTTTAAAAAAATGTTCATAAACTGCCTTTGCATCTAGTGTTGGATTGCCACTAAAGTCATACTCAATTCCATTGGTTTTTTTTGGTATATTTTTATCCAAAAAATCCAAAAAATCTGTTCTAATATCTATAAGCTTTGAAAGCTCTTTTGCCATTGCGTCTTTTTCCATGATTACCTCTCTATTTTAATTTTAATACTGCCATCTTTTAGTTCAACAAGAAGCTCTTTATTACCTTTGAATTTATATCTTTTGCTTTTATAAATCTCATAAAATGCCACTTTAAACAATCTTCTACCCTCTACATTTGGATAAGGTGATATATTTATATTTTTAAATATAATCTCTTTTTTCTGCTTTCTAGCAAATATAATTTCTTTCATACGAGTAAAATTTCTCTTTTTCATTCCATCATATCTTATAAAACTATCATCGTAAAAATCAATATAACTCTTTATATCACTTTTTTGCCAAGCATTTTGCCATCTAAAGAGCTCCGACAAGATGATGCTTATTTCAGATTTTTCAACCTTTTTTACTCCATCTTCACTCACTAAAATTATACTTTTTTTGTAGTTTAAATTTTGATCTAGAAGCTCAATGGTATCATTGTCTAAGACTATACATCCCTTGCTCATAGGGTCTCTAGCACTTCCATCAAGCGGTGATCCATGTATCCAGATACCATGTCCGTTTTTACCTTGTGCTTTGTCAAATGTATTTGGATATGACAAAACAAATGCTAGAGGACCATAAAACTGATCAGAAGGCTTAAATCGTTTTTTTAGTAGATAAACACCAAGTGGAGTCTTTAAATCTCCCTCCTTAAATTTATCTCCATCTGCACCAACTATTACATCTTCATATTTTGCTATTAATTCTAAAGAGTCTTTAATACGATACACTGACAATTTTTTTGCTTGCTTATCTGCAATAAGAAGGGAATCTAGATTTTCATAATACCCATAACTTACATCTTTACTCTTTAACTTCTCATCCCAATAGCTTGTTGACTGTAGTTGCTCTTTAATATACTTCTCGACAGCATTAAGTCCACTTTGCCTATATATATCTACAGCCATACTAGCATAGAGTGATATAGAAACAAAAACTATTAAAAATATTTTTTTCATTTAACTCTCTTTTTTTTATTAAGGATTTGGGTTTTATATGAGATTATATTCAAAATTCTCTTAGAAGTTTATTTTATACAAGTACTTAAAATATTTACTTTTGTTTCAAGCTAGATTGGATACTATATAAAAAATCTATTAGTGAGGTCAATGGTGTCACTAGAATTAATTCTTGCTTCTTCTATTATACTTGTGTTAGTAGTTACTATTCCTACGCTTTTTGTTTTATCAAATAAGCTTGGACCTAACTCTAAAGGCAATAAAGAGAAGAATCTTTCATATGAAAGCGGTATTACAAACCCAATTGGGAGTTGTGATAGCCGTTTTAGCGTTAAGTTTTATTTAGTTGCTATAATTTTTGTACTTTTTGATGTAGAAATTATGTTTATGTTTCCATGGGCAGTAAATGTACGAGAACTTGGCTTTTTTGGACTTGGTGAGATGTTTACCTTTATGGGTCTTCTCGTTGCTGGTCTTATTTATGTTTACCGTATAGGGGCTCTCAAATGGCAATAGGTGCAGAAGCAGTTTTTGGAGATAGTGTTGTTACCACAAAGCTAGATAGTGCTATAAGTTGGGCTCGTGAGTCCTCTATGTGGCCATATATATTTGGTACAGCGTGTTGTGCAATAGAGTTTATGAGTGTAGCTTCAAGTAAATTTGATATCTCAAGATTTGGTGCAGAAGTTGTAAGATTTTCACCAAGACAGGCAGATCTCTTAATCGTTGCTGGAACTATTACATACAAACAAGCTCCTATTCTTAAACGAATTTATGACCAAATGACTGAACCAAAATGGGTTGTTAGTATGGGTGCATGTGCTTGTAGTGGAGGATTTTATGATAACTACACAACACTTCAAGGCATAGATTCTATCATACCTGTTGATGTATATGTAGCTGGTTGCCCTCCTCGACCTGAAGCTCTTATTGATGCACTCATACAAATTCAAGAAAAACAGAAGCAAGAAGAATCAATCATTAAAGATAGAGTAAATAGAGATTTTAAAGGACGGCTAGATGTGTAGCTGCTTTGAAGAAAAATTTAAAGGTCTTTTTAAAAAAGATAAAAATAATATATATGTGATTGACCAGACATTTGTTAAGGCGATGATAAAGTGCCTTAAAGAGAAAGATGGTTTTCATTTTCTAGCTGATATTACAGCTATTGACTACTCAACATTTAACAAACCCACCCCTTCTCGTTTTGCAGTTGTGTATATACTTCGAGATAAAGAGTTTAAAAATGTGATTACACTTAAAGCATTTATAGATGAGGAAGAGGGTCTACATGTAGAGAGTATTACAGAGCTTTTTGTCTCAGCGGATTGGGCTGAGCGAGAAGTTTGGGATCAGTATGGTATAAAATTTATAAATCATCCAAATCTTAAAAGAGTTTTAAATCATAAAGAGTTTGTTGGTCACCCTCTAAGAAAAGACTACCCAAAAACAAAAGGTCAACTCTGTACAAAAACAGATGATCTTATGGATGAGATGATTCCAATTTTAGAAAAAAGTGGATTTAAATCTCACGATGACTTAATGTTTCTAAACCTTGGTCCTGCACACCCTGCTAGCCACGGAACGATTAGAAACTTTGTTGCACTTGATGGAGAAACTATAGTTGCAGCCGTAAGTGAAATTGGGTATCTTCATAGAGGATTTGAAAAGTCATGTGAAGACCATACCTACAACCAGATTATACCTTATACTGACAGGCTAAATTACTGCTCGGCTATACTAAACAATATCGCTTTTTCTCACGCAGTAGAGGGTATGCTTGATGTTACCATTCCTGAGCGAGCACAATTTATACGAGTTATTATAGGTGAGCTTTCACGCATTATTGATCACTTGGTATGTTTAGCTGCAAACCTTGTTGATATGGGTGCACTTACAAACTACTGGTATCTTTACAACCCAAGGGAGGATGTATATGATCTGCTTTCTAAACTAACAGGTGCTAGACTTACCAACTCATATATGCGTATTGGTGGAGTGGCACATGATTTTTATGATGGCTTTGAAGATGATTTAAAGGGCTGTATAACATCAATTGAAAAAGGTATGTCAGACACGCTTGGACTCATTGAGCACAATAGAATTTTTCATGATAGAACACAAAACATAGGTATTGTAACTGCCCAAGATGCAATAAACTATGGTTTTACAGGACCAAACCTAAGAGCTAGTGGTGTTGCATATGATCTAAGAAAAACTGACCCTTACTATTTTTATGATGCACTCGATTTTGATATTGCTGTTGGTAGTGTTGGTGATGTATATGATAGGATGATGGTAAGATTTGAAGAGATAAGACAGAGTATTAGAATTATTAACCAATCTATGAAAATACTGCCAAAAGGCGATATTATAGTCAATGACCATGCTATTGCACTTCCTAAAAAAGAGAATGTCTATGGCAATATAGAGGGACTTATGAATCAATTTAAACTTACAATTGATGGTGTAAAAGTTCCCTCCAAAGAGTATTATAGAGCAGTTGAAGGGGCTAATGGAGAACTTGGGTTTTTTATTGTTAGTGATGGCAGTGGTACACCATATAAAGTCAAAGTTCGTCCTCCATGTTTTCCTGCAATGGCTGCACTACCAATAATGCTTAAGGGACACATGCTTGCTGATTCTGTTCTTTGTTTAGGAAGCCTTAACATTATTGCTGGAGAGTTAGATAGATGAGTGAATTTAAATTTTCAAAACAGAACAAAGAGAAGTACAATGAGCTTCTAAAAAAATACCCAAATAAGGCATCTCTAACCCTTCCTTTGCTCTGGATGGTTCAATATCAAGAGGGATGGATAAGTGAAGATGCGATGATTTATATAGCAGATAAACTTGGAACTTCCGCTATGGATATACAAAGTATAGCATCTTTTTATACTATGTTTAATCTAAAGCCTGTTGGTAAATACAACATACAAGTCTGTAAAACACTCTCATGCAAACTCTGTGGAAGTGAAAAAATCAGAACACACCTACAAAATAGGCTTGGTATAAAATTTGGTGAGACCACAAAAGACATGAAATTTACACTTAGTGAAGTTGAGTGTTTAGGAGCATGCGGAGAAGCACCTGCTATGAGCTTAAATGATGACTATGTTGGTGATTTAACAGTGGAAAAAATAGATAAGATATTGGATGAGCTATGATAGTTAAGATAGTAAGTAAAAATTTTGATATAGAGAATTCTCATAAACTAAGTGTTGCCCTTAAACATGACAGATATAGCTCACTAAAAAAACTTTTTGCTATGAGTCCTGATGAAGTTACAAACGAAGTTACTAAAAGTGGGCTAAGAGGTAAAGGTGGTGGTGGTGCACCTACAGGAGAGAAGTGGAAGTTGATGCCCAAAAACCATGATAAACCATCTTACCTTGTTGTAAATGCAGATGAGAGTGAACCTGGGACCTTTAAAGATAGACAGATTATGGAGTATGACCCACATCTTTTAATCGAAGGTATAATTAACTCTTCATATGCAATAGGAGCTAATAGTGCATACATATATATTCGAGGGGAGTATGTATTTTGGGCTAAAAGGCTTAATGAAGCCATTGAAGAAGCATATGAAGCAGGATACCTTGGTGAAAAAGTTGCTGGGTACGACTACAAACTTGATATAGTTGTTCACCGTGGTGCTGGTGCATATATCTGTGGTGAAAAAAGTGCTCTTCTTGAATCACTAGAGGGTAAACGAGGCCACCCAAGATTAAAACCTCAACAAAAAGAGCCTGAGTGGTTTTTTGGAGGACCAACTGTTGTAAATAATGTTGAAACAATTGCTAGTGTTCCATACATAATCAACAATGGCTATGAAGCTTACCGTGCATATGGAACCGAACAGAGTCCAGGAACTATGCTTTTTGGCATGAGTGGACATATAGAAAATCCTGGCATTTATGAGCTACCATTTGGAACTAGAATGAAAGATGTTTTAGAAAAAATTGGTGGTGGAGTAAAGGGTGGGAAAAAACTAAAAGCACTAATACCAGGTGGTTCATCTTGCCATGTTCTTAAGGCTGAAGAGATTGAAGATATCACATTAGACTATGAATCATTAAGAAAACATGGCTCAAGTTTGGGAACTGGCGGTATGATAATAATGGATGAAGATACTTTTATGCCAGAAGCGATGAAGAATCTTTTTGAATTTTACCATCATGAGAGTTGTGGTCAATGTACCCCTTGTCGTGAGGGCTGTGGCTGGGTTGATAAGATATTAGCTAAACTGCTAAGTGGAAATGGTACTAAAAAAGATTATGATACAATATTTGATGCTTGTGAAATGCTAAATGGAAAAACAATCTGTGTTTTTGCTCCCTCAGTTGCTTTTATTGCAAATAGTTATATAACTAAATTTAAAGATGAGTTTTATAGCCTATGCAAAAAAGATTAAAAGAGATATGTCTATTTGGCCTGCTTAATGATAAGCAGCTAGATAGACTAAGCAACATAAGCACAATCAAAAAATATGCGTCGGGGAATATACTGTTTTATGAGGGGGATGAGCCTAAAAATTTATATTTTTTAATTGATGGTCTAATTAAGATATATAGATATAATAAAAATGACAATATAAATATATTGAGTTATTACTACTCTCAAGCTCTTATAGGTGAAGCAGCAACACTTCAAAGAACGCCTCACCAAGTTACAGCAGAGTGTGAGACAAATTGTAGTGTTCTTGTTGTATCTTTTAATGAATTTGAAAAAGAGTTTTTAAGAAATCCTGATGTGGCTATTGGAATTATTATGCAGCTTGTCACAAAAGTAAAACAGCTTATGAATACTAACATGCAGCAAACTTCCATGCAGAAACTTGCATCCTTAATATTTGAAAATCATGAACTTTTTTCCAAATTAAAAAAATATAAAATTGCTGAAATTTTAAATATGGCACCAGAAACATTTTCAAGAAATTTAAAAAAACTGCAAGCTGATGGAATTATATATTATGATACAAATCATCTTGAGATAAAAGACAAGATAGCCCTTAAAGAGCTATTTGCCTGCTGTTCGATCTAAAAAAACTTATCCAACAAATAGTGATTCATACGACAATTTAGCCATATCAATAAGTAAATCAACACCAGGAAAATATGCAACAAGCGTATTTCCAACACCACCCCAGATAATAGCAAGTGCAATAAATGCAATCACTACAGGAGCAACTCCTTTTAGTGGAGGAACATTTGTCATCTCTGCACTTCTGTAAAAATACATAATAGCAATAAGTTTAAAATAGTAATATACCGATATAAAAGTAGCAATAATTCCAACTACTGCTAATATGGTATTTCCAGCTTCTATGGCACCTGTAAAAATATAGAACTTTCCGATAAACCCGATAGTAGATGGAATACCAGCTAAAGAAAGCATAAATATACTAAGCATTGCAGCCATATATGGTCTTATTTTAGCAAAGCCTCTAAAATCATCATATGTAATTCTAAGATGATCATCAGATGAAATATATGCAATCAAACCAAAAGCTCCTACTGCAGATAAAAAGTAAGCTACAAGATAGAATATAATTGAGCTTGCTCCACTCTCACCGAGTGCACTTATAGATGTAAATGCAATTAAAAGATAACCTGTATGAACAATACTTGATGCTACAAGCATTCTTTTTAAAGATTTTTGAATAATAGCTAAAAAACTACCATATGCAAGAGTAAGGATAATTACATACACAAGTGCATCATCCCAAAAATCACGAATAAGATCAAAATCTACTATAAACAGTCTAAGAACAAAACCAAAAATAGCTGCTTTAAATGTAGCTGCCATATAGGCAGTTACAGGCAGAGGTGCTCCACTATAAACATCTATTGCCCAATTTTGAAAAGGAAATGCTGCAATTTTAAATAAAAATGTAATCAAAATCATAGTTCCACCTATGATAAGTAGGTTCATATTTGTTGCGAATGTATTAAGTGACATATCGCCAATTGTTCCAATTGTTGTTGTTCCTGTTGCACCATAGACAAATGATGTTCCTAAAAGAAAGAATACACCAGCGAGTGAACCCAGTACCAAGTATCTATAGCTTGCTTCAATCCGCTTTGAAATTACTTTTTCAAAACCAATCATAACATAGAGTGATATAGATGCAATTTCAAGTGCAACAAATGCACTTATTAGTTCGTTTGCATGAACTAAAAGCATCATTCCAAAAACTGAAAAGAGAAAAAGAGAAAAAAACTCAACAGTAAACTCTTTATGTTTTTCAAAATAGTGTATTCCTATAAGTATAGTTAGTATAGCACCAAGTATTAAAATAGTACTAAAATAGCTTGCATATGTATCAACAATAATCATCTTATTGAAGATATCTATAAACGGATAGTGTGAATACACTTCATCCCCAGTATTTAGATTATACAAGTTTGAAATAAACGCCATTGAAAGAAACACCAATGTAGTTATTGAGCCTTTTCTTATAGTAACACTTTTAAATGTACTAACTATCATAAGTGATATAGCACCTAATCCTACAAAAAATAGAGGCAATACATATATAAAATCTATCATCTAGTTCCTTATTTGTAAAATATCTAGCAAATAGTGCTGTATAGTTGGTTCTATCTTATAGAAGAACCAATCTGGATATATTCCCATTGCTATTATAAGAAAAGCTAAAGGCAACATTCCTAATATCTCTTTTTTATTCAAATCTGTCATTTTTGATACATCATTACCACTATCTGAAAGAATAGCTCTTTGAAACATCCAAAGCATAAAACTAGCTGCAATAAGTACTGTAAATGCAGAAACTATTCCGGCAGTTGGAGAAAAACCAAATGCTCCCAGAATAATTAAAAATTCACTAACAAAGCCGTTTGTACCAGGAAGGCCCACTATACAAAGAAGCATAATTCCAAAAAAAACTGTAAAAATAGGTGCTTTTTTTGCTATACCTCCAAGTGCAGGAATGGCTTTTATACCTAAATCGTATTCCATTTTACCTACAAGTAAAAAAAGTCCACCTGTCGCCATAGCATGAGCAATAATCAAAAAAGCAGCTCCTGTCATACCAAAAACATTTAGTGAAAAAATGCCCGTTACAATAAAACCTAAGTGAGAAGCTGAAGAGTATGCAAACATCTTTTTTATATTTACTTGCATCATTGCTGCAATTCCAAAGTATATGAGACCAAATATTCCAATCCAAACGAAAATAGGAGCAAACTCTTTGTATAACTCTGGAAAAATTGGCATTACAAATCTAACTATCCCGTAAACTCCAAGTTTAGCCATAATAGATGAAAGTAAAAAAACTCCACCCGTTGGCGAATTAGAGTAAGTTTGAAGTAACCAAGTATGAAAAGGGAAAAGGGGAATTTTGATTGCAAATGCTATCATAAAACCAAAAAATAGCCATATCTCCTCTGTTCTTGTTAAATTATTTATTTGAACAATATCATTTAGTGAAAAACTCCAAAATCCGTACTCATTAAAGAAAGAGACTCCTAAGTAAAGAATTGAAATCAACATAAATAGTGAACCCATAATCGTAAATACTGTAACTTTTATTGTTGAAAAGACTCTATTGCCTGTTCCAAACATACCAATAATCATAAAAACAGGAAGTAGCATTGCTTCCCAAAAGAAATAAAATAAGATCAAATCTTGAGAGAAAAGAGTTCCAGTAATACCAGTTTGAATAAGTAGCATACTTATCCAATACCCTTTTGTTCTTCCCTCCCATAACCAAAGATATGCACTAGGTATTAGAGTTGCAATTAACATAAGTATTATCAAAGAAAAGCCATCAATACCTAGACTATAATTAATTCCATAACTTGATATCCATGTATAGTGCTCACGAAACTGTAAAAAACCGGTTAACTCAAAGTTATAATATACACTACTAACTAAAGCAAAAATAACAATAGATGTTAAAAAAGCGGCATTTCTTGTACCCTTTGCACCAAATGGCAGTATAAGAGTTGTAAATGCAACAAACATTGGTAAAAATATAATAATTGAAAGTATTCCAAAATCCATAATCTACCTCATCACTATAATTAAATATGTAGATATAACACTTATACCCATAAGCATTGAAAACGCATACATTCTTGTGTTTGCACTTTGTAATCTTGCAACTACATTACCACTTCTTATAAAGCCATTGGATATTCCCATTACAATTTTATCAATAAAATTTATATCTAATTTATAAGATATAAATATACTTAATTTTTTTAATTTATCTACAAATATTCTGTCATATATCTCATCTATATAAAACTTATTCCAAATCAGACCTGTATATTCAGGTACTTTACTCATATCGTAATTAAAGAATTTTTTATATGCAATTAATAATCCAATAACTGCGGCTAAAATATTCAGTCCCATAAGATATAATTCTATAGAGTGCTCTACATGTAGAGCCTTACTATTCAAAATCTCAAGCCATATCCCAATATAATTTTGACCTCCCAATAACAAAGGAACACCAATAAATCCTGCCAGTATTGACCCTATCGCCAATATCACTAATGGCATTGTCATATTTTTTGAAAGAGAGTGCAGCTCTCTATTCTCCTTGTAGTTTGAGCCATGAAAAACAACAAACAGAAGTCTAAACATATAATATGCTGTCAAAACTGCCGTAATAACTCCAATAATCCAAATAAAATATTCACCTGAGCCAAATGCTGTTAATAAAATCTCATCTTTACTAAAGAAACCTGCAAATGGTGGAATTCCTGCTATTGCAAGTGTTGCTATTAGCATTGTAAAATAGACTAATGGAGTTTTTCTTCTCATACCACCCATTTTAAATATATTTTGTTCATGATGAAGTGCTACTATTACTGCGCCTGCTCCCATAAAAAGCAGTGCTTTAAAAAATGCATGTGTAAATACATGAAATATTCCTGCACTGTAACCACCAAGTCCAACAGCTATAAACATATAACCAAGCTGACTCATTGTAGAGTATGCGAGTATTTTTTTAATATCAGTCTGTTTTGTTGCAATAATAGCAGCAAAAAGAGCTGAAAATGCTCCAATATAGGCTATAAAAAGACCTACATTGGGAATCATATCGTAAAGGAAATGAAACCTTGCTACCATATAAACGCCAGCAGTTACCATTGTTGCAGCATGAATTAGAGCTGAAACAGGAGTTGGTCCAGCCATAGCATCTGGCAACCAAACAAAAAGTGGAATTTGTGCTGATTTTCCAATTGCACCAATAAGCAGAGCCAACCCAATAAAACTTAAAACTTCTACAGGTACATTTGCCATACCCAGTTCTAAATTGATATAATCAAAACCATTGCTTCCTGCATAATAAAACATTGTAATCATAGCAATAATAAAACCCAAATCACCAACACGATTTGCAATAAATGCTTTATTTCCTGCTTTTACATTTTCACTATCTTGATAGTAGTAGCTAATCAAAAGATATGAACAAACTCCAACACCTTCCCAACCGATAAACATAATAATTGGACTATTTGCTAAAACCAAAAGTAACATTGATGCTAAAAAAAGATTGAAATAGAAGAAAAACTTTCCATATCCATCATCATCTTTCATATAGCCTGATGCATATATGTGTATTAATCCACCTACAAAAGTGATAAAAAGAACCATAAATATGGAGAGTTGATCAGCCATAAAGCCCATGTCTATGTCATAGCCATCAACACTTAGCCACTTATAAGCTCTATATATAATCACATCACTGTTTTCTAATAATCTAAAGAAAAATGATACTCCTAATACAAAACTAATAAATGGTGCAGTAAGTGCAAACATAGAAAAAACAATATTTGGAATTTTAGTTACTTTTATTGAGTAAAGGTACATAGTTCCTAATATTAATGAACTTAGAAGTGGAACCAAAACAATCCACGCTAATAAGAAGTTATCCATTTGCTGTATCCTTCTGTTTTAGTACATTAAAAATATCAGAATTCAATGATTTTTTATTTCTATATAGAACAACTATTAGTGAGAGAAAAACAGCAGCTTCAGCGGCTGCAATTGCTATGATTATCATTGCCATAACTTGTGGTTCCATAGATTCATTGTATCTTCCAAGTGCTACAAATATGAGGTTTACAGCATTTAACATAAGCTCAATTGACATATATACTATAAAAATATTTTTGCGAGAAATAATACCAAGAAAACCTATGGAAAAAAGTATCATAGCAAGTGCGATATATGATAAAAGTAAATCAGCCATCTCTATTTTTATCCTTTCTTGCATATACAACTGCACCAACCAATGATGCTAAGAGTAGCATAGATATCAACTCAAATGGAACTAGCCACTTGTTAAATAGCTCCATACCAAAACTGTGTATAGAGCCAAAATCTTTTCCTAATATATTCATAGATTTTTCAGGAAAAGTGTTGAAAGCTTTTAAAATCAGTATATTAAATGGTATTAGCAAAATAGCGCCAATAATAATTGTAATATTTTTATTTGGCTCATCTGGTAATTCATCATCTCTTATGTTTAAAAACATAATTATAAATAGAAGCAGTGTTATAATTGCTCCGGCATATAGTATTATTTGTACCATAAATAAAAATGGTGCACTCAAGAGTGCAAAAATACCACCAAGTGAAATAAGCGTCACAATAAGACTAATGGCAGAATGCATCGGTTGAGAAAACAATATCATACCAAATCCACCTCCAATAGCGAAAATGGCTAAGCCTAGAAATATTATGTCTACCATTAATTGCTGCCTTTCATAGGTTTATGAGAAAGTAGTGTATCTCTATCCAAAACAAAGTCCTCTCTATTTTTCTTTACAAAGCTAAATATACCTGTATCCATGCGTATTGCATCGCAAGGACATGCTTCAACACATCCACCACAAAACACACATTCGAGTAAATCAATGCTAAATTTTGAAGGCATCTTTTCATCCACTCCATCTTCTCTTTCTACTGCCTCAATAAAAATACACTCAGCTGGACAAGCAGTAGCACACATAAAACATGCTACACATCGTACGCTATCATCTTCTCTTTTAGTAAGTCTATGAACACCTCTGTACCTGCTTGTAATATCTTTTGGTTGCTCCTCTGGGTAGCAAATTGTCTCTATATTTGAAGTATCTTTTAAATTCTTCATAAAGTGTGAAAATGTTACTTTTAAGCCTCCGACAATAGCCAGAAGGTATAATTTCTCTTTTAAACTATCTCCATGTCTTGGAACAATTTTAACTCCCATATCTAAACTCCCAACATAACGACAAATGTGCCAGTTATAAAGACATTGGCAATAGCAATTGGCAATAGTACTTTCCATGCCAAGTTTTGCAATTGGTCATATCTAAATCTTGCTAGAGTCCATCTAACCCATATAAAAAAGAAGTTCATCATTAGAAGTTTAACCACAAAAGTCATGACTTGTAGGGCCGCAACTGAGATATTTACCCCATTCTCACCTATACCAAATAGTAAAAATATCCCTAAAAACAAAATAATAATTATATTTATAATAACAATTCCTGTAATAAGCCATTTTGTCTCTCTATTTCTTGCATCATTTTTATCTAGCCAGACATTATTTTTCTTTATCCAACCTGCAAACATATAACTCAAAATAGGGATAGTAACAATTAGCACAGCAAAAATAGTCGTTATATTATTTTTTAACACCTCAGTATTGAGCCAAGGTATTTGGTAACCACCTAAAAAAAGAGTTACAATCAAGGCACTTGCTACACCCATGGCAATATACTCACCAACAAAGAAAAGCCCAAATCTCATTGCACTATATTCTGTGTGAAATCCACCAACAATTTCACTCTCTCCCTCTGCAATATCAAATGGAGCTCGATTAGTCTCTGCAAATGCTGTTATGATAAATAAAATCGCAGCAACTGGTTGTACTATAATACCCCAAGCAGGAATAAAACCCCAAACTAAGTTACCTTGAAATCTAACCATGTCACCCATATGAATTGAGCCATAGACTATTAGCATAGAGACTATAGAGAGTCCCATAACCGCTTCATAACTTACTACTTGAGCTGCTGCTCTAATTCCTCCAAGAAGGCTATATTTATTGTTACTAGCCCAACCACCTAGCATAAGTCCATATATACCAAGTCCTGCAAATGCTAAAATCCATAGCATTCCAAACTCCATTGGTAGCGCCTGCATTATATAGCTTTTATCATCGATGACTAAGTCATCAGCAAATGGTATTGCCATAAAAGATAGGTATGCAGTTGCAAAAACAATAACAGGGGAGAGAGTAAAAAGCATTTTTTCTTTAACTGCACCTGCCCTATAGTCCTCTTTAAAAACAAGCTTTAACATATCTGCAAATGATTGTACTAATCCACCAAGTCTCACCCCGGCAATATTACACCTATTTGGCCCAAGTCTATCTTGCATAAATCCTGCAACTCGTCTTTCCATCCAAACTAAAACTGGCACAAAAACCAATGAAACTATTAATGCCATAACTATATTAAATATAACAATACTAACAAGTGTAGAATTCATAAGCTACTCATTTTTATAGACTCTTTTTTTATATCTTCTAAATCAATATTCTTTATAATACTTGTTAAACTTTTATCCCAAATATCTCTACATGTAGAGCTTTGCTCTTCTAAAACAGTTGTTACTATATCACAAAGACTTTGTGTTTGTGTACCATATTCCACATGAGTTTTATGAAATTGTAAATAACCATCTATATTTATAAATGAGCCTTCCCTACTCATATGTGTTTTCATCGGAAGAAATAGGTCATATATCTCAGCACTTTTAGGCATAGATGCATTTATAGATACTTTAACACTAATATTTTTGTACTTATCAAATCCGCTAGCATCATCTCTACCTATAAGAATTAGCATTTCTGAACCACTAGCATACTCAACTAGATTGGCTTCTTTATCATCAATATCTAAAAGATTAAATCCTCTTCTATTGGTTGAAAGGTCACTACACTTTAAGTAATCGTCGCCAAACTTTGGATCATGCTCATTAATATCATATCCACTTATTTTTGCATCATAATATTTAGCGAGTCTCTTTACCTCTACCATCTCTTCTAAAGATAGTGATGGTGAGAGCAGAAATAGTGCCTTTCCATGGTGCCTTTTTAAAAGTCTAACTAACTTTCCTGTTGCATACTCATGCTCACTCTCGTTACCTCGTATCTGTGCATATGAATCTCTGTTTTTATTTTCTATTTTATAGCTAAGTCTACCATCGTCACAAATAAAGTAGCCATTTACTCTATCATTGTATCTAGGTCTGTATCTAAAAATTGTATCATCCTCATACTTTGCTTTATGGTGATCAACATATATTGAACAACCTTTTGAGCAACCATTACATATGCCTTCATCTGGTTTTAAAAACCAAACTCTTTTATGAAAACGAAAATCACTGCTTGTAAGTGCTCCGACCGGACATAAATCAACAACATTCATAGCATATGGATTTGAAAGAGGTTTACCAGGAAAAGTAGTTATAACAGAGTGATCAGTTCTATTTAAAACTCCTAACTCTTTTGTTTTAGTTATATCTTTTGTAAATCTTACACATCTAGTACACAAAACACAACGCTCTTGATCTAGTACAACATTTGCACCAATATCAACATGCTTCTGTCCTCTAGTTTTTGTAGTACTTAGCCTACTCTCATAAAGGCCAACATCCATATAGTAGTTTTGCAAAGAGCATTCACCTGCTTGATCACAAACTGGACAGTCGATTGGGTGATTAATAAGTTCCATCTCGAGAATTTGCCGTTTAACTCTTTGTATACTATCACTTTTGGTACGAATAACCATACCATCCTTAATAGGTGTATCACAAGCTATTTGTGGGCGCTTCTTTCCTTCGATTTCAACCATACACATTCTACAATTTCCATCTTTACCTAGAGCTGGATGGTAACAAAAATGTGGTATTTCTATACCATTTGCCAAGAGTTCCTCTATCAATAAAGCATCATCTTTAACTTTTATCTCTACATCGTCAACGGTTATTGTTGCCATAAGTTGAAAACCTTACATAAGAAAATTGTATAATTTTACCCCTATCAAACTTTAAAGTAGCTGTTAAATAAACTCTTAATAAGAAATTAAACCTGAATTATGTAATAAGCTAAATTAGATCGTATGATTTAGGATGGGTATATAGCAGAAATTATGTAAAATTTAAATAGTGGTGTCCTCAATGCGATTCGAACGCATGGCCTCTTGATTAGGAATCAAGTGCTCTATCCAGCTGAGCTATGAGGACAAAAATTGGAGTAAAAAAAAGCCAAGTATGCATATGCACACTTGGCTAAAAATTAAATAGGGATTATTCTATCCGTTTCTCTTTTTTATAATCTCTTCTGCAACATTTTTAGGAACTTCTTCATAGTGATCAAATTCCATAGAATAAGAAGCACGACCTTGAGTAGCACTTCTAAGATCAGTTGAGTAACCAAACATCTCTGAAAGAGGACAGAAAGCATTAACAATCTTATTACCACTTCTCTCTTCCATTGAACTGATTTGTCCTCTTCTTCTGTTAAGGTCACCAATAACATCACCCATAAAGTCTTCAGGAGTCTCTACTTCTACCTTCATCATAGGCTCAAGTATAACTGCATCAGCTGCTCTAGCTCCAGCTTTGAAACCCATAGAAGCTGCAAGTTTAAATGCCATCTCAGATGAATCAACATCATGATAACTTCCATCATATAGAGTTACTTTAACATCTTCAACTGGATATCCTGCAAGAACACCACCAGCCATAGCCTCTTTACAACCCTTTTCAACAGCAGGTATAAATTCTCTTGGAACTGATCCACCCTTGATTGCATTTTCAAATTCAAAGCCAGTTCCAGGCTCAAGAGGCTCAAGTCTAAGGTAAACATGACCATATTGACCACGACCACCTGATTGCTTAGCATACTTGTACTCTTGCTCAACACTCTTCTTAATTGTTTCACGGTAGCTAACTTGTGGTTGTCCAACTTCAGCATCTACCTTAAACTCTCTAAGCATTCTATCAACTAGAATTTCAAGGTGAAGCTCGCCCATACCAGAGATAATTGTCTGTCCACTCTCATCATCAGTCTCAACTCTAAAAGATGGGTCTTCTTGAGCAAGTTTTTGTAAAGCAACACCCATTTTCTCTTGATCAGCTTTAGTTTTTGGCTCAACTGCAACAGAGATAACTGGATCTGGAAAGTCCATTCTTTCTAATATCACTTGATCTTTTTCACCCGCAAGTGTATCACCTGTAAGTGTATCTTTAAGACCAACAACAGCACCAATTTCACCAGCATAAAGTGTTTTTATCTCTTCTCTTTTATTTGCATGCATTTTTAAAAGACGACCAACTCTCTCTTTTTTACCTTTTGATGTGTTATATGTATAACTTCCACTATCAAGTGTACCACGGTAAACTCTAACAAATGCAAGCTGTCCAACAAATGGATCTGTCATAATTTTAAATGCTAGTGCAGCAAACTCACCATCATCTGTTGATTCTACAGAAGTCTCTGTTCCATCTTCATACTCACCCTTGATAGCAGCAACCTCAGTTGGAGCAGGCATATAATCAACAACAGCATCAAGCAGAGGCTGAACACCTTTGTTTTTAAATGCAGTTCCACAAAGCATAGGAATAAAAGTCATAGCATTACAACCAGCTTTAATACCAGCAGTAATCTCGTCATTGGTAAGCTCTTCACCATCTAAGAACTTTTCCATAAGAGCATCATCTGTTTCAGCTACCATCTCTACCATATGTTCTCTATACTTATTAGCTGTTTCAACTAAATCTGCAGGTATCTCTTGCTCTTCATAGTTAGAACCCATAGCAGCTTCATCTTCCCAAACTAGTGCTTTCATCTTTACAAGATCAACAACACCTTTAAAGTTCTCTTCAGCTCCAATAGGAATCTGAATCGGAACAGGAACTGATTTTAGTCTACTAATAATCTGTTTTTCTACTTCATAAAAATCTGCACCAGTTCTGTCCATCTTGTTAACAAAAACCATTCTAGGTACTTCATATCTTGTCGCTTGTCTCCAAACTGTTTCACTTTGAGGCTGAACTCCACCAACAGCACAGAAAACTGCGACAGCACCATCAAGAACACGCATAGAACGCTCAACTTCAATAGTAAAGTCAACGTGACCTGGTGTGTCAATGATATTTATCTGATGACCTTTCCACTCACATGTAGTAGCAGCAGAAGTAATAGTGATACCTCTCTCTTTCTCTTGCTCCATCCAATCCATAGTTGCAGCACCATCATGAACTTCACCAATCTTATGTGAAATACCAGTATAGAATAAAATTCTCTCTGTTGTAGTTGTTTTTCCTGCATCAATATGAGCAGCAATACCGATATTTCTAACTTTGTTTATAGGGTTACTTCTAGCCATAATATTTCCTTATTACCAGCGGTAGTGAGCAAAAGCTTTATTAGCTTCGGCCATTTTATATGTGTCTTCTTTCTTCTTAAATGTAGCACCTCTGCTGTTTGCAGCATCTAGTAGCTCATTAGCTAGTCTTTCAACCATAGTTCTCTCGCTTCTTTTTCTAGCAAATGATACTAACCAACGCAAAGCAAGTGCTTGTTGTCTTACTGGTCTTACTTCGATAGGCACTTGATAAGTTGCTCCACCTACTCTTCTGCTTTTTACTTCCATTACTGGCTTTACATTGTCAATTGCAGCTATAAAAAGTTCGATTCCTTTTCTGTCATCATCACTTCTTTGTTCTGCTAATTCAATTGCACCATAAAATACTTTTGCAGCAGTACTTTTTTTACCATCTAACATAAGATAGTTTATAAACTTTGTTACGATTTTGTTGTTATAGATAGGATCAGCTAATACTTCTCTTACCGGGGCTTTTCTTCTTCTCATTTATAAAAATCCTTCAAATTTTTAAATTTTACTCAAATACTACCAAAACAAGGGTAGCACCTGTTTTAGCAATTACTATTTAGGTCTCTTAGTACCGTATTTACTTCTTGCAACTGTTCTTCCTGCAACACCAGCAGTATCAAGTGCACCACGAACAATGTGATACTTAACACCAGGTAAATCTTTGATTCTACCACCACGAACTAGAACAATTGAGTGCTCTTGTAAGTTGTGACCTTCACCACCGATATAACTGATTACTTCAAATCCACTAGTCAATCTAACTTTTGCAACTTTTCTTAAAGCTGAGTTAGGTTTTTTTGGAGTTGTAGTATAAACTCTAGTACAAACACCTCTTCTTTGAGGACACTTATCAAGTGCTGGTGATTTTGACTTTTTGATCACCTTTTTTCTGTTTTTTCTTACCAATTGGTTGATAGTTGGCACGATTTTTCCTTTAATTCATTTTATCTAAAAGCCTAAACTAGGCTTAGTTCCTCTACATGTAAAGCTCTACATGTAAACCTAAAATACCGACTCTCTAAAAGCTACCTTAAAAAGATAGTTTTAAAAGAACCGGTATTTTACTTAAATTTTGCTTAAAATCAAATTAAGCTAAGGGGGTACCCTTAGCTTAACTCATTGTTTTCAAGTCTCAATTTCATCTCTTTTTTCTGATAAAGTCCAGTTCCAACAGGAATCATACGACCCAAAATAACATTTTCTTTAAGATCTTCAAGCATATCCATCTTTCCTGCAATACTAGCTTCAGTCAGAACTTTAGTAGTCTCTTGGAATGATGCAGCTGAAATAATACTATCACTTCCAATAGCCGCACGAGTAACTCCAAGAAGTGTTGGCTCTGCAATTGCAGGTTCTCCACCCATCTTCATTACTTTTTCATTCTCTTCTCTAAATCTACGACGACTAATCAAATCGCCTACTATAAACTTGGTATTTCCACTATCTACAATCTTAACTTGTCTTAACATTTGAGATACAATAACCTCAATATGCTTATCACTAATAGCAACACCTTGAGAACGATATACTTGCTGAATCTCACTAATTATGTAGCGATGAAGCTCTTTTTCACCCATAATTCTTAAGATATCGTGGCTTGAGACTATACCCTCTGTAAGATGCTCACCTGCATGAACAAATTCACCAGTATTTACATGAATTGGTATGTTTTTATTCACAAGATACTCTGCGCTCGTACCATCTTCAGCATCTATTATAATTCTTTCTTTACTTCTTAGTGGTTTACCAAATCTAATTGTTCCATCAATTTCAGCTATAACTGTTGCATTTTTAGGGCGTCTAGCCTCAAATAGCTCACTTACTCTTGGAAGACCACCTGTAATATCGCTTGATCTTGTTGCTGCCTTTGGTGTACGACCAATAATATCTGCTATAGAAATACTCTGTCCGTCTTTTACAAAGACTGCAGTTTTTGGCTCTAAATTATATCTAATAATTTCACCATTATCTGTAGCAATAACAATTGTAGGTTTAGTTCCACTTGGTAAATACTCATTTACAACAAGTTTACTCTCACCTGTAATATCATCAAACTGTTCAGATGCTGTATAGCCTGGTTCAATATCTTCAAACGATACAGTACCACCAACTTCTGCAATAACAGGAGTTGAATAAGGATCCCATTCAGCTATGACTGTCTTTTCGATTGAACCTGGTTTTGAGATTACACTAGAAATCTCAACACTACTATTATCATCAATTTCAATTATAGATGTTCTTGGTATATAATGACGAATTGCCTCTCTGTTAGATGAATCAGCAATAACAGCAAATAGACCTTTTTCATCTACAACATGACCTTTTTCAACATCTTTATATCTATCAAGGTAATCACCAGTAAGTTTATAGTACTTCACAGTTCCAGATGCACCAGAATTGATTTTTTGTACAATTGGATCTCCGTTTTTAGCTCTAAGTTCACTAGCATATGGTATACGGTTTGGAACATTCCAACTATCTTTAATAACCTCAACTATACTCTCGTTAACTTCTACTTTATCTCCGCTTTTATAAGGTATATAAAATTTACCTTCAACTTTACCGCTAACACCTGCAAGCTCATTTGGCTTAGCAAGGTTACCTTTTCTAAAGCTATACTTTATACTATCGTTTTTACCTGTTATAGTTATGATAGTCTCTTCATGAGCATGATCAATATCTATAACCCCATCGAACGGTGTCTTTATCTTTGGCTCAACTAGTAAAACAGCTGCATTTCTACGGTTTGCTACAATTGATTTACCATCTTTTGTTTGGTATGTTTTAACATTGTAGTATCTAATAAAACCCTCTTTTTGAGCTATGACTTGTCTATCTTGTGCCTCTGTTGAAGCCGTTCCACCAATGTGGAATGTTCTTAGAGTCAACTGAGTTCCTGGCTCACCAATTGATTGAGCAGATATAATACCTACTGCCTCACCTGGACGAACAAGTTTACCTTCACCAAGGTTGATACCATAACACTTAGCACATACACCTTTTTTAGCTTTACATGTAATAGGTGTTCTAATAGTTACTGATTTAATCTCAGCCTCTTTAAGTGCTAATGCTTTTTCTTCATTTATTAAAGTACCTTCAGTAAAAAGAACCTCATTTGTGATTGCGTCTATAACATCTTCTGCCAAAACTCTACCATGTGCTCTCTCATCAAGTGATTCAATCAAATCACCACTATGAACAATCTCACTAATCTCAACACCCTCATGAGTTCCACAATCATCCATGGTAACTTTTACATTTTGAGCAACATCTATTAGTTTTCTTGTTAAGTAACCAGCATTTGCTGTCTTAAGTGCTGTATCGGCAAGACCTTTTCTAGCACCGTGAGTAGAGATAAAATACTCTAGTACATTTAGACCTTCACGGAAGTTAGAGATAATCGGTGTCTCAATAATAGAGCCATCTGGCTTAGCCATAAGACCACGCATACCAGCAAGCTGACGAATCTGAGCAGCACTACCTCTAGCTCCAGAATCTGCCATCATATAGATTGAGTTAAAACCATTTTTATCCGTCTCAGTTAACTTCATCATCTCTGATGCAACATCGTTGTTAGTATCTGTCCAAATATCAATAATCTTATTGTATCTCTCTTGGTCTGTCAATAAACCTGAATTATACTGCTTTTGTATATCAGCAACTTTTTTCTTTGCTTCTGCAATCTTTGCTACTTTTGTATCTGGAACTCTAATATCATCAATAGATACAGAGATACCAGCACTTGTTGCATACTTGAAACCTAAGTCCTTTAAGTTGTCCAAAAATTCAGCAGTAACAGAGAGTCCGCCTATTTTAAAGACATAATCAACTAAAGTCCCGATATTTTTCTTTTTCATAACTATGTTCCATAGCTCTTCAGGAACAAAATCAGGTAGTATAGATTTTAGTATCAATCTTCCTGCGGTAGTAAACATAGTTCTACCATCAATAAGAGTCTTAATTTTAGCATGAGCATCAAGGTACCCCGCATCCATAGCAATGACAACTTCATCTACATTGGCAAAAATTTTATTAGAACCTTTTGCTTCTACTTTTTCAAGTGAAAGATAGTAAAGACCAAGTACCATATCTTGTGTTGGAACCGTAATAGCCTTACCACTTGCAGGAAGAAGAATATTCATAGAACTCAACATAAGAACTTTACACTCAGCAATTGCCTCGTGACTTAATGGAACATGCACGGCCATTTGATCACCATCAAAGTCGGCGTTAAATGCAGAACATACCAAAGGATGTAGGCGAATTGCTTTTCCATCAATAAGAACAGGATGAAAAGCTTGAATAGAAAGCTTATGAAGTGTAGGTGCACGGTTTAGCATAATTGGGTGGTTTTTAACCACTTCAGCTAAACACTCCCAAACCTCATTTGTTTTCTCATCAATAAGCTTCTTTGCCTGTTTTATTGTTGTTGCATACCCCTTCTCTTCAAGACGAGCAAGTAGGTGTGGCTTAAAGAGTTCAAGTGCCATAATCTTTGGAAGACCACACTGGTCCATCTTAAGATTTGGTCCAACAACAATAACAGAACGACCACTAAAGTCAACACGCTTACCAAGAAGATTTTGACGAAAACGACCCTGTTTACCCTTGATAATTTCACTTAAAGATTTTAAAGGACGCTTGTTTGCACCCTTTACAGCGTTTGCTCTACGACCATTATCAAAAAGTGCATCTACCGCTTCTTGTAGCATTCTCATCTCATTACGAATAATAATCTGAGGAGCATCAAGCTCCATAAGTCTTTTTAATCTTGAGTTTCTGTTGATTACCCTTCTATATAAGTCATTTACATCACTTACAGCAAATTTTCCGCCATCTAGACTAACAAGTGGTCTAAGATCTGGTGGAAGTACAGGAAGCATAGTTATCATCATCCACTCAGGACGATTGCCACTATTTAGAAATGATTCTACTACTTTTAGTCTTTTAACTATAGTTTTTTTCTTTGCTTCTGAGTTAGTATTACCTATCTCCTCTTTCAATGTTGCTAAGATATCAATAAGATCAAGTCCAGCTAAAAGCTCTTGAACTACTGTTCCACCCATATCTGCTTCAAAGCCTGTATGTTCAAATCTTTGAAATAGTGATTGATACTGTTCTTCATTTAGAACATCATACTTCTCTACTTTTTTTGTATTTTCTGCATCATAAAAAGCATCGCCTGAAGCTTTTACAATATACGCTTCATAGTAAAGTACACGCTCAAGATCTTTCATCTTAATGCCTAGAAGTGTTCCTATTCTACTTGGCAGTGAATTAACATACCAAATATGTGCAACAGGAGCAACAAGCTCTATGTGTCCCATACGAGAACGGCGGACTTTTGTGCTAGTTACTTCAACACCACACTTCTCACACTTAACACCTTTATAACGCATCTTTTTATACTTACCACAAAGACATTCATACTCTCTAACTGGTCCAAATATCTTTGCACAAAAAAGACCGTCTCGCTCAGGTTTGAGTGTACGGTAGTTTATTGTCTCTGGTTTTTTAACTTCACCATAACTCCAAGAACGAATTTTTTCAGGACTTGCTAGTCTTAATTGAAACGCTTTAAAGTCTCTTGGTCTATTCTCTTCGTGAATTTCAATCGGTACTAGATTCTTCATTTTCTTCCACCTCGTCATAAATCTCAACATCTAAAGCCAATGACTTCAACTCGTTTGTTAGTACAAAAAATGTTTCAGGGATACCCGTTGATGGGATATTTTCACCTCTTGTAAGTGCCTTATATGCAGATATTCTTCCCTCTACATCATCAGATTTTACTGTTAACATCTCTCTTAGTGTATGAGCAGCACCATATGCTTCAAGTGCCCATACCTCCATCTCACCAAATCTCTGTCCACCAAATAGTGCTTTACCACCAACTGGTTGTTGAGTTACTAGTGAGTATGGTCCTGTACTTCTTGCATGAACTTTTTCATCAACTAAGTGGTGAAGTTTAAGCATATACATGTAACCTACATTTACACGCTCTTTCATCTTTTCACCAGTTTTACCATCATAAAGTTCGCACTTTCCATCCATATCTATCTTAGCTAGTTTAAATAGCTTATCAAACTCTTCTTGGTTAGTTCCTTCAAATACAGGAGCAGCAAACTTAACGCCTTTACTCCAGTCTCTTGCATAACCTAATAACTCTTCATCGTTTAAGCCATCAACAAACTTTTTTGCATCCATAAGTTTAGCAACATCTGCAATTCTTATCATAGTTTCACGAAGCTCTTTAATCCAATCACCTTTTTTCTCTTCGAAAATATCTGCAATTTGATTACCAAGACGCTTTCCTACAAGACCTAAGTGCATTTCTAAAATCTGTCCAATATTCATACGACTTGGAACACCTAGAGGATTAAGAACAATCTCAACACTTTCACCACTTGCAAGGTAAGGCATATCAACCTCTTCAACGATATTTGAAACAATACCTTTGTTTCCGTGACGACCAGCCATCTTATCACCAACTTTTAGCTTACGCTTAGTTGCAATATACACTTTTACAAGCTTGACAACACCACTTGGCAAAATATCATCTTTTTCAATAATATTTAGTTTTTCATCATGCTCTTCTTTTAGCTTCTTTTTCTCTGCTTGAAAATAATTTTTAAGCTCTTTATACTCTTTTTGTGTATCGTCTGAAAAAGCTTTTACAATTGAATTCAATGAAAAACGGTTAACTTGCTCTAAATCTTCTTTTCTTAGCTTTTCGCCTTTTTTATAAGATTGTTTATTTACCTCTTGATCTTTATCTAGCTCATTTTTAGATAAAAGAGAGTTAATTCTTAGCATCTCTTCACGGTCTAACATAAGTAGCTTATCGTGATGTTCACGATCAAGAATTTCTTTCTCTTCTTCATATGCTTGAATTGCACGAGGATCTTTAGCATAGCCCTTTTTAGTAAAAATTTTAACATCTACAATGACGCCTTCCATAGAAGCACTTGCATACATAGATTTGTTTACAACATGCCCTGCTTTTTCACCAAAAATTGCACGAAGTAGTCTCTCTTCAGGAGTTGGTTTAACTTCACCCTTTGGAGATACTTTACCTACTAAAATCATACCTGGTTTGATATAAGTACCAATTTTGACAATACCACTTTCATCTAAATGAGCTAAATCTTCCTCTTTAACATTTGGAATGTCTTTAGTAATCTCTTCAACACCATCTTTAAGCTCTCTAGCTTCAATCTCTTTTTCATATGTATGAACAGATGTAAATGCATCGTTTCTAATCATCTTTTTACTAAGAACAATCGCATCCTCATAGTTATATCCATTCCATGGCATAAAGGCAACCATAACATTTTTACCAATTGCCATTTCACCTTGATCCATGCTAGGTCCGTCTGCTATAACATCTCCAACGTCAACTTTAAGACCTTGTTTTGCAATAACTTTTTGAGTGAAAGTAGTGTTTTGGTTTGTTCTAAGATTCTTTTGTAAGCCATAGTGGTCTATAAAAGCACCATTTTCATCTTCACCTAAAATATATATATTTTTGTTATCCACTTTTTCAACTACACCAGCACGCTTGACCTTAATTGAAGCCCATGCATCACGAGCTGAGATTGCTTCAACACCTGTTCCAACCATTGGAGCATCTGTCCATACCAAAGGTACTGCTTGACGCTGCATGTTAGATCCCATAAGTGCACGGTTTGCATCATCATGCTCCAAGAAAGGAATCAATGAAGCAGCAACACCGGCAACCATACCTGAGCTAAGATCAATCAAGTCTACTTTTTCTTTTTCTACAAGTATAATCTCACCATCTTGTCTAGCTTCGATAAGATCCTCTATAATCTCATCATTCTCAACAACAGTCGAAGCAGGAGCAATTACAAGTCCCTCTTCTTGAGTTGCAGTTATATAAACAATTTCATCAAGAATTTTTGCATCTTTGACTTTTCTATAAGGTGCCTCTACAAAACCCAAATCATTTACTTTTGAGTACATTGCGAGAGTATTAATAAGACCAATATTTTGACCTTCAGGAGTCTCTACAGGACAGATTCTTCCATAGTGAGTTGGGTGAACGTCACGCACTTCAAATCCAGCTCTCTCTTTAACAAGACCCCCTTCACCAAGTGCAGAAAGTCTTCTTTTATGTGTAATCTCACTAAGAGGGTTTGTCTGATCCATAAACTGTGAAAGTTGACCACTTGAAAAGAATTCCATAATAGTACTTGTAATCATCTTTGAGTTTATCAAATCATGAGGCATAAGCTCCTCAGTTCCACCACTTAATCCAGTAAACTTATCTCTAATAGCTTTTTGCATCTTAATCAAACCAGTATGTAACTCATTTGAAAGAAGCTCACCAATAGATCTAATTCTTCTATTTCCTAAGTGATCTCTATCGTCTATATGACCTTGACCATTTTTAACATTTATCAAATACTTTACAGTTTTAATAATATCTTCGCTTGTCATCACAGTAACAAACTCAGGAACATTAACTCCGAGTTTATGGTTCATCTTCATACGACCCACTTTTGTTAAATCGTATCTTTCTGAATTAAAGAAAAGGTCATTAAAGAAAGACTTTGCAGCCTCTTTTGTTACAGGCTCACCTGGTCTCATTACTTTATATATTCTAATAGTTGCTAAATCATTTTCATCTTCAATACCTTCTGTTTGACGAAGGAGTTTTAAAGTTTCATTGTCAGCTATAAAAGAGTTGATAATTGCATCATCAACACCTACTGCCAAATCATTTGCTATTTCAATTGACTCATGACCTTGCTCAATCATCTTAGTTAGTTTTGTCTCATCAAGTTGAGTAAGAGTATCAAAAAGAACCTCTCCGCTCTCTTGGTCAATTATAGGAGATGATAAAAATCTGTTCACTAAAGTCTCAATTGGATACTCTATAAACTTAATTCCATCTTCTAAAAATTTTTCTGCTTTTTTCTTAGTTAGTCTTTTACCAGTTGCTATAAGAAGATTTCCATTTTCATCTTTAAGATCAAAGTCTACTCTTCCAATAAAGTTTTCTGGTACAAAATTCATTAAGAACTTATTATCTTTAATTTTAATATTTAGAACAGGATAAAATAGTTTTAAAATATCTTGTTTACTATATCCTAATGCTCTAAAAAGTATTGTAATTGGAACTTTTCTACGCTTGTTTATTCTTACAAACAGTGTATCTTTTGCATCATACTCAAAGTACAGCCAACTACCACGATCTGGAATAATTTGTGCTGTATATATTAATTTATTTACTACAGTTGAGCTCTCTTCTTCTTTAAATATAACTCCTGGACTACGATGAAGTTGATTTACTACAACTCTCTCTACACCATTAATTACAAAAGAAGTTCTATCTGTCATTAGAGGAATTTCTCTAATAAATATTGCTTGTTCTTTTATATCTTTTACGCCGGTTTTTTCACCGGTTTTTTCATTTTTATCCCATAAAATAAGGCGAATATTCATCTTTAGATTAACACTATATGTTAATCCTCTATCCATGCATTCACGAACATTATATTTTGGTTTACCAATTTCTGAGCTTATATACTCTAAAGAGAGTCTATTTTGCGGATCATGGATTGGGAATATTGATTTAAAAACTTTTTCAATACCACTTTGTTCTTCAGAATTGTTTACATCTAAAAAGTGTTCATAACTTTTTTGCTGTACTTGAAGAAGATTTGGTACATCAATTTTTCTTGGTACTTTTGAGAAATCTACTCTTAGGCGATTTCCCGATTTAAGGTTATTTAACATTAGTCTACCTTACGAAGTTGTTTAAAGGGAAAGTATTTTTGCTACTATAACAAGTAGCTTTAATCACGACATTGTCTTTATTACGTTTTATTAAGGGGAGAACTAGCTCCCCTTGATTGCAAGTTTTAAAACTACTTGAGTTCAGCTTTTGCACCAGCTTCTTCAATCTGCTTAAGAACTGCTTCTGCATCTTCCTTAGAGATTCCTTCTTTAAGAACTGTTGGAACGCCTTCAACTGCTTCTTTTGCTTCTTTAAGTCCAAGACCTGTAATAGCACGAACAGCTTTAATAGCATTAATTTTCTTTGCACCAGCTTCAACAAGAACTACATCAAATTCTGTCTTCTCTTCAGCTGCGCTACCAGCATCACCTACAGCACCAGCCATCATAACTGGAGCAGCTGATACACCAAACTTCTCTTCAAATTCTTTTACTAATTCACTTAACTCAAGTACACTTAAACCTGAGATATATTCTAATACATCTTCTTTAGAAATTGCCATTTTATATCCTATATATTTTATTTCTTCTTTTACCCGAACAAGTCCAAGTAAAATTCATATCATCTAAAGCTACGGCTAATGCCGAGAAAATCGCTCTACATGTAGAGGTTTTCTGCTTACCTAAAATTTTATAGTCTATCTATTTCTTTAAATAATAAAGAAATTATGCAGACTCTTCTTCTTTTTTAGCTCTAAGAGCATCAAGACCAATTGTAAAGTTTGTAACTGGAGCCATCCAAGTTTGAAGTAACATTCCAATAAGCTCATCACGAGATGGCATTTTAGAAAGTGCTTCTACTTTAGCAGCATCAGAAATTTCACCTGCTATCATTGCTGTTTTAATAACAAATTCTTTGTTATCTTTAGCAAATTTAGCAGCAACCTTTACAACATCTAACTGATCTTTACCCCAAACAAAAATGTTTGTATCTTTAAGTTCAATTCCTTCTATTTCTGCATTTTTCATAGAAATTGCAGCAAGTGAGTTTTTAATAACTCTAACTTTTACATCTACTTCAGTTGCAGCAATTCTAAGCTCTTCAATAGCTGGACAATCAAGCCCTTTAAAATCACAAACAACTAATGCGTCGGAAGCTTTGAATTCTTCAGTTATAATGCCAACGATTTCTTCTTTTCTATTTCTTGTCAATTTTTTCTCCTTTCCGACCGGTGATTTCAAGCGGAGTTGAGATAAATCCCATTTTAAGCCTTTCGACCTCAGCTATCTCCAATCAAGATTTAGCCTCTTTAAATTAAGAAAGAGGCAATTTTATTTTGTTATTTTAAGTCTATTAACTCTTGATTATCCATATTTACAGATGGACTCATAGTCAATGAAAGTGCAGCAGTTTTTATGTACTTACCTTTTGCCGAAGCAGGCTTCAATTTATTGATTGCTCTTATAAAAGTATAGAAGTTTTCACTTAAACTAGCTTCATCAAAACTCACTTTTCCAATACCAGCATGGATATTCCCTTGCTTATCAACACGGAAGTTTACCTGTCCACCCTTATTGTTTTCAACTGCTTTTGTTACATCCATTGTAACAGTACCAGTTTTAGGGTTAGGCATAATACCTTTTGGTCCTAATATACGACCAACTTTTCCAACAAGTCCCATCATATTTGGTGTTGCTATTAAAACATCAAAATCAATCTTTCCAGCTTGAATATCAGCTATCAAGTCGTCTGAACCAACTATATCAGCTCCAGCTGCTTTTGCTTCATCAGCTTTTGCATCTTTAGCTATAACTGCTACTCTAACTGACTTACCAGTTCCAGCAGGAAGAATAACTGAACCACGAACCATCTGATCAGCATGTCTAGGATCGACATTTAACTTTAATGCTATCTCAACTGTTTCATCAAACTTAGCAGATGCTAAAGATTTAACTATTGATAGTGCTTCTGTTGCAGAATACTTTTTTTCTGCATCTACTTTTTTCAGTAATTCCTGAAATCTTTTTGTTACTTTTTTTGCCATTATTATATCTCCACGCAATTTTGCTTCCGCTTATTACCCTAAGCGGTTAAGGGAAAAATTAATCTACTATTTCAACGCCCATACTTCTTGCTGATCCCTCAATAATCTTAGCTGCTTGCTCACGATCATTTGTATTAAGGTCTGCAATCTTTTGTTCTACTACTTCAAGAACTTGTGCTTTAGTAAGCTTTCCAACTTTATTTTTAAGTGGATTATCTGTTCCTTTTTTAATACCAGCTGCTTTCATAATAAGATCTGCTGCTGGTGGTTGTTTTGTAATAAAAGTAAAACTTCTATCAGCATAAACAGTGATAACAACTGGGATATTATAACCCATCTTATCTTTTGTTTTTTCGTTAAATGCTTTACAAAATTCCATAATATTAACACCCTGTTGTCCAAGAGCTGGACCAACTGGAGGTGATGGATTTGCTTTGCCGGCAGCGATTTGTAATTTTATCTCGCCTGTTATTTTCTTTGCCATTTAAATGTCCTTTAAACTATTTTTTCAACTTGAGTGTAGAGAATCTCTACTGGTGTACTTCTACCAAATATTAAAACATTAAGCTTTAACTTACCGTGTTCCATATCATACTCTTCAACTGCACCAGTAAAGTTAGCAAACGGACCTTCTGTGATTCGTACGCTCTCTCCTGTTTCAAAGAAGATTTTAGGCTTAGGTGCACCTTTTTTCTCTGCTTTTTCTAAAATAACCTGAATATCTTTTTCTGTTAAAGGAGTAGGCTTCTTAGACTCTCCAATAAAACGACCAACTTTAGGCAGAGACTGAATCATATGCCAAAGTCTAGTATCTAGATCTAAACATGCAAATGCATATCCAGGATATAGAGTTCTTTCAGTTATTTTTTTCTTTCCATTTTTAACTTCAATAACATCCTCAGTAGGGACTATTATCTCTTTAAGTTTATCTTCAATTGAGTTATTTACAACAATCTCTTCAATTGCTCTTTTAACTGCTAATTCACTTCCAGAATAAGTCTGGATTGCATACCACTTGTGATCCATAGTCCTCAACCTACATCAATGCTGATAGAGATGATGACATGATTAAATCAATCAATGCTAAGAAAAGTGATACAACAGTAACAACTATAAAGACAGATATGAAAGCATTTCTAATCTGCTCTTTAATAGGGAAGATAACTTTAGATAGCTCAACTTTTGAATGATTGTAATAAGTTACCAATTTTTCCATTTATATACCTTTTAGTGGCAGGGCAGGAGGGATTCGAACCCACAACCTACGGTTTTGGAGACCGTAGCTCTACCAATTGGAGCTACTGCCCTACATCTATTATCTCCCTCCGAAGAGGGATATAATTAACTTTTAAGTTTCACTTCTTTGTGAACTGTGTGCTTTTTTAATCTTGGACAATACTTCTTAGCTTCAAACTTTTCAGTATATGTCTTAGAGTTTTTTGTTGTTGTGTAGTTTATATCTCCACACTCAACGCACTTTAATCCTATTTTAATAGTCATCTAAATTGCCTTTAAAAACAGAGAAGATAACTCTTCTCTGTTTGGTTTTTCTTTAATTACTTTTCGATTGATGCAACAACACCAGCACCAACAGTTCTACCACCCTCACGGATTGCAAATCTAGTACCTACTTCCATAGCGATAGGAGCAATAAGCTCTACGTTAATCTTAACATTATCACCAGGCATAACCATCTCAGTTCCCTCAGGAAGTGTGATTGAACCTGTAACATCTGTTGTTCTTACATAAAATTGTGGTCTATAGTTGTTAAAGAATGGAGTATGTCTTCCACCTTCATCTTTACTTAGAACATAAATCTCAGCTGTAAATTGTGTATGTGGAGTAATTGAGCCTGGCTTACAAAGAACCATACCTCTTTCAACATCTTCTTTCTTAGTTCCTCTAAGAAGAACACCACAGTTATCACCAGCTTCACCTTGATCCATCTCTTTACGGAACATCTCAACACCAGTAACAGTTGTAGTTTGAGTATCTTTGATTCCAACTATTTCGATAGTCTCACCAACTTTTACAATTCCTCTTTCGATACGACCTGTAACAACAGTACCACGACCTGAAATTGAGAATACATCTTCAACAGGCATTAAGAAATCTTTATCAGTCTCTCTTACTGGCTCAGGAATATAAGCATCTACTTCAGCCATAAGAGCCATTATCTTCTCTCCCCACTCTCCAACATTGCCAGATTTAGCTTCTTCTAGAGCTTTTAATGCAGATCCAGCAACGATAGGAATATCATCTCCTGGGAAGTCATACTCAGAAAGTAATTCTCTAATTTCCATTTCTACTAGTTCAAGTAGCTCTTCATCATCAACCATATCAGCTTTATTCATGAAAACAACGATATATGGAACACCGACTTGGCGAGATAGAAGAATATGCTCTCTAGTTTGAGGCATAGGACCATCAGCTGCAGAAACAACAAGAATAGCACCATCCATTTGAGCAGCACCAGTAATCATGTTCTTTACATAATCCGCGTGACCTGGACAGTCAACGTGAGCGTAGTGACGACCTTCAGTTTCATACTCTATGTGAGAAGTAGCAATTGTAATTCCTCTTTCTCTCTCTTCAGGAGCATTATCAATACCATCAAAATCTTTAAAGTCTGCAAGACCCTTGCTTGCTAGAACTGCAGAGATTGCAGCAGTAAGTGTAGTTTTACCATGATCAACGTGACCAATAGTACCTATGTTAACGTGTGGTTTAGTTCTTTCGAATTTTTCCTTAGCCATTTCTTCCTCCGTATGAAGTTTTTTACATTTTTAAATAAAGCTATGATTTTCACCTAGCCTAATGTTTTCTAATTTTATGGAGCTCATAGCGGGACTTGAACCCGCGACCTCTTCCTTACCAAGGAAGTGCTCTACCTCTGAGCCATATGAGCAATTAACAATTTTTATATTAATAGCACTATATAGCTGCAACAATAATAACAGGTGATTTATAGGTTTAGAGAAGAGTCTACTGAACTGATTCTGTAGTAAATATAAGCAGAAAAAATTCAACAGCTCCCAGCTAAATAAAATCATGGAGCGGGAGACGAGATTCGAACTCGCGACAACCTGCTTGGAAGGCAGGAACTCTAGCCACTGAGTTACTCCCGCAATAATGGTGGTGAGAGAAGGATTCGAACCTTCGAAGACATAGTCAGCAGATTTACAGTCTGCCCTCGTTGGCCACTTGAGTATCTCACCATTAACACTAAAACTTGATTTATCCCTGGTCAAACACTGTCATTTGACGCACAAAAACAACAAAATGGTGCTGGATACCCGAATCGAACAGGTGACCTACTGCTTACAAGGCAGTTGCTCTACCGGCTGAGCTAATCCAGCAACCGTGAGTTTGTGAGGTGAAATTATAGCTCAAAAGCTTTTGAATGTCAATGGTTTTTTTATATTTTTTAGTTACAATATAAAAAAAATATCTATTTTAAGGAATTACCATGAAGATACTATTCTCTCCAAGTGAAGCAAAGTCCGATTTTTCAGACTTTAAAGCTATAAATAAAAATTCTATGCTTTTTCCTGAACTTTTTGAAAAAAGATTATATGTTATTAATAAATTAAACTTTTTTTTAAAAAATAGTAAGCATGCTAATATCACAAAATTCTTTGGAATAAAAGATGAGGAAGAGTTAAAAAAACTTGCATCACTTGATCTTTTAGATGCACCTACCTGTAAAGCTATATATAGGTACACAGGAGTTGCCTACAAATACCTTGATTTTCATAGTTTAGACTCAATTCAAAAAGATTGGCTTGAAAAAAACACAATAATATTTTCAAATCTTTTTGGACCACTTCTAGCAAAAGACTATATACCATATTATCGTTTTAAGCAAGCCTCATCGCTAGAAGGTTTTAAGCCAGAAATTTATTATAAAGAAAATTTTTCCGATAGACTTGATGATTTTATTGACTCAGAGCTAGTTATAGACCTTAGGGCTGGTTTTTATGAAAAATTCTATAAGCTAACATCTAAACATATAACTATGAAATTTATTAAAAATGGTAAAGTAGTCAGCCACTGGGCAAAAGCATACAGAGGTTTAGTATTAAGAGAGTTAGCAAAACAGCAACCAAGTACTATTGAAGAATTTGATATGATTGATTTTAAAGGTCTACATGTAAAAGAGATTATAGATAAAAAATCTAGAAGAGAGTATATATTTGATATCGTACAAGACAAAGAGTAGTACTCTTTGTCTTGGTTATGACTAATCTTCTTCTAGAGCTCTAACACCTAAGTTTCCATACCTATGATATGAGTGAGATATGCTTTGCTCCTCAAAGTAATTTAAAAGCTCTAACCTTCCCTCCATCATAGGTTTGGCTCTAACTATAAACTTTGCAAGCTTTGCAGCCTCTTTAAATACCTTCTTGCTTACTTTTGATATATCAGAGTATATAAGTCTATCTACTTTTTTAAAGCATTTTACAAACTCATCTTCACTCTCTCTAACAATATTATCAGTGATATTTAAAAGCTTATCTTTATTTTCATAAAGAAAAAGTACAACATTGTTTTCTAATGTAGCATCTATGCTTATGTGTAAAGATACGCCACTAACTTTTGCAGCTATGATTCTGCTCATAACTTCAAAAAGGTTATCACTCTTTGTTACACGAATTGCAACTCTTTCTAAAGGAATATAACGAAATACATTATCTTCACCACGAAGCTTAAAGTAATCGTGTTCTTTGTCAAATTCCTCTTTAAAATTTTTCAAATAACTTTGAAGTGCAACACTAAGCTTTGAAATATCTTCTCTAAAATCCTTATGTATTCCTTTTTCTGTCTGCTTACTCCAATCTTTTACTATATCAACTAATGGATGAAAATATACTTTGTCAATCTTTGGCGCAGCAATCTCTTCAAAATCCATAAACTGGGTAACATAGCTATATGCTCCCGCTTTTCTTCCTGCACCTATAGCAGATTTACCCATACCTCCAAATGGTTGACGAAGAACTATTGCTCCAGTTGTACCACGATTTATATATAGATTACCTGCTTTTAAATGTTCTCTCCAGTAGTCCGTTTCTCTCGCATCAAGTGACTCAATTCCTGATGTTAATCCATATCCTGTTTTATTTACAAGTTCAATCGCATGTTTTAAATCTTTTGCACACATTACTGATAATAGTGGTCCAAAAAGCTCATTCATATGACAAAAACTTCCATCTTTTACACCCCACTTAATAGCTGGTTTCATCATATATTCATTTTCTTCAGCATATGTAGGCTTTAGTAGCCACTCTTCTCCAGACTCAAGAGTGTTAATTGCTTTTTTTAGATTTCCCTCTACTTTGTTTGCCAAAGTTCCTATTCTATTTACATAGTTCCAAACTGATCCTACCTCTAGGCTTTGTGCTGCATCTTTAAGAGCTGATTTAAATCCTTCATCATTATAAACTTCTTCTTCAAGAACCAATAGTGATGTAGCTGAACATTTTTGTCCACTATTATTGAATGCTGATGCTACCACATTTTTTATCGCCTGCTCACGATCAGCCATAGCTGTTACAATTGTTGCATCTTTCCCACCAGTTTCAGCCGTTAGATATAAGTCTGGTCTTGACTTTAACATAGCATATGCTGTATCTTCTCCACCTGTTAATATAACAAAATCAACTTTTGGATTATCAATAAGGTGTTTACCTGCAAGAGATCCTGGTGCTGGGCAAAATTGAAGTACATTTTTACTAATTCCTGCATCCCAATAGCATTTACAAAGCTCATAAGCACAAAGAGCAGCAACTGAGGCTGGCTTTACTATGACTGTATTACCAGCCGCAAGTGCAGCTGTAATGCCACCAACAGGAATAGCAATAGGAAAATTCCAAGGAGGAGTAATAACACCAACACCACGACCCTTAAACTTTAAATTTTCAAAACTATTAAAGTACTCAGCACTATGTCCATAAAACTCCAAAAAGTCTATAGCCTCACTAACTTCTACATCTGTCTCAGTAATTACCTTTCCAACCTCAGCAGATGCAACACCTATTAAGTCCAATCTCTTTTTTCTTACTTCATTTGCAACTTTACAGAGCATCTCATGTCTATACTCATGGGTTGCACTTCTCCATCCATCTGGATCATTTGCAGCAATTTCAACTGCATGTTCTAAATCTTCAGCACTAGGAATTGTATATCTACCACATACTACACCATCTTTTAGTTGGGATTTATCTAAAACATCTTTTACTTCCCTCTCGCTTATAAGCTCTTCTCCTCCAACTACAACAGGTACAGTGGTAACCTCATCATCTTTTTTCTTCATCCACTTTGTGCGTATATTCTTTGCCCACTGTTTATTTGGTGGTAGTATAAAATCGGTATCAGGTTCTCCATGATACTCTTTAGTATAAAAGCTACCTCCCTTGTAATTATCCCAATTTTCACTTAGTCTATCTTGTGTTCTTTTAGCTCCTATAAAAAGATTTTTTTTATTTTCAAAAGAGTCGATAAACTTCTGCTTCAACATCTCCCAATCACCACTGCCAGCCTCTAGTCCAAAAGAGTATCTTATAAAATTTTCTTTCCCTGTATTTTCATCAAATCTTCTTACAAGATAAGCTATAGCATTTGTAAACTGCTCCTTTTTTGCAGCTGGACCATATAGAATAACCTCGCCACTAAGCTCTTTGATAGCAACTCGGGCAGACTCACTCATGCCTTCAAGCATCTCCATAGAAAAATGCTCCATTACGCCATTTTCTTTCGCAGTTTCATATCCATATGCTAGTTCAAAAAGATTGTGAGATGCAACACCTAAGTTTACAAAAGGAGCATTTTCAGGCTTTAATGCGTACTCAAGCATAACTTTGTAATTACTATCTGTATCTATTTTTTTTGTATATGGGCAAGTAACCCAATGCTTTAGTTCTGCTTCTGTCTGCTCCATCTCCATATTTGCACCCTTGACAAGGCGAATTTTTATAGGTGCACCACCATTTTTTACTCTATTTTTAGCCCAATCTGTAAGCTTTACTTGCCATAAATGAGAATCAGGAAGATATGCTTGAAGTACAATACCTGCTTTAAAATCTTTAAATTCAGGCTTATCAAGTACTCTTTTAAATGTTTCAACTGTTAGTGAAAGATCTCTATACTCCTCCATATCTAAATTTATAAATTTATTCTCTTTCTCACCTTTAGAATTTATATATGTATATTTCTTGGCTTGAGCAAAAATTTTTGAAAGTCTCTTAACAAACTCATCTACTGTATTTTCATATGAAACGGGATTTATCTGCGAAAAAAGTGTTGATATTTTAATTGACATATAGTCTATATTTGGATTTGTCAGTATATCAATATACTTTTCGATTCTCTCTTGTGCCTCTTTTTCTCCTAAAACAACCTCACCTATCATATTGATGTTGATTCGAGTACCTTCAGAGTGTCTTTTTTGGATATGTGCGTTTAAAAGATCATCTTCTCCTTTCAAAACTACAGTATCTGTATCATCTCTTACGCTTTTTATAAACAAAGGTACAGATATATCAGGAAGATAAATACCAATATTCCTAAACAAAAATATTAGGAATTTTTCGGGAGTTGAGAAGAAAGTTGCCATTCCATACTTTGAAAATATATATTCAACCTGATCAGCAACTCTTGCACAGTTTTTAGTTCTAAAACTTTGATCCATTAGATCTATCAAAAGAACTTTATCCATAGGTCGAGCAAACATTTTCTTCATCTTAGCATGGAATTTTTTCTCAAAATTTGTTATTTTATCCGCTGCTCTTATTTGCCATTTTTCTGCCAATTCAATGGCACGATTCATTACTACTGTATTGTTTTCCATTTTTTATCCTTAAAGTAGTACTACTAAAAGTAGTACTTTTCATAAATCTTAGAAATTATGCAAAAAAAACCGTTTGTCACTCAAGACAAACGGTCTATCTACTAAACTCTACTTTTTTTTACCTAAATAGGCCTCTTGAATAACAGTTGAATTCAACAGCTCTTTACTTGTTCCTTCATGTGTTATTTTTCCCAATTCTAAAACATATCCCCTATCTGCCAACTTCAAAGCTGCTTTTGCATTTTGTTCCACTAGCAAAACTGTAACTCCTGTTGAGCTAATCTCCTTAATTGCTTTAAAAATACTCTTTACCAAAACAGGAGCAAGTCCTAGGCTTGGCTCATCTAGTATTAGCAATTTAGGTTTACTCATAATAGCTCTTCCAATTGCAAGCATCTGCTGTTCTCCACCACTTAAAGTTCCTGCTAGCTGCTGCTCACGCTCTTTAAGTCTAGGTAGTATCTCATATATCCATTCCAATGTTTTTATATCATGAGTCTTTAGTGTATATGCCCCCATAAGAAGATTTTCTTCAACGCTAAGTGTTCCAAAAACTTTTCGTCCCTCAGGAGAGTGACTCATACCAAGTCTAACTATATCATGAGCTGGAACTTTTGTGATTTCTTGTCCATCAAAAAGTATATTGCCTTTTGTTGATTTTAAAAGACCACTGATTGTTCTTAGCGTAGTTGTCTTACCAGCACCATTTGCTCCAAGAATCGTAACAACTTCACCCTTGTTTACATACAAATCAATGCCTTTTATAGCTTTTATTGCACCATAACCTACATGTAAGTCTTTTACTTCTAGTAGTTTACTCATGATTCATCCTCATCTTCATCTTCTATACCTATATATGCTTCGATGACTGCTGGGTTATCTTGAACATCTGCTGCAACACCATCACAAATCCATGCACCAAAGTTAATAACAGTCATATATTCACAAAGATTCATTACCATATCCATATCATGCTCTATCATCATGATAGTAACACCCATCGCTTGAATCTTACGGATAATATCTGCTAACTCTTTTGTCTCATTTTCATTCAATCCTGCTGCTGGCTCATCAAGTATAAGAAGTTCAGGCTCAGCAGCTAATGCTCTTGCCATCTCAATCTTTCTTTGAAGTCCATATGAGAGATCACCTGCTGGAGTTGTTGCATAATCACTAAGTCCAAAAAGTTCCATATACTCACCAACTTTTTCCCAATTTTTTCTCTCATCTTTATAGTAAGCAGGTGTTGGGATGATTCCGTTGTACCATTTTTGAGTTGATTTTATGTGGCGACCCGACATGATATTTTCAGCCACACTCATCTCTGCAAATAGTCTAATAGTCTGAAATGTTCTTAAGATTCCGAGCTCTGCAATCTTATGTGGGGGAGTACCTTTGATCTCTTTTCCATGCCAAAGTATTTCACCCTCTTCTGGAGTATATATACCTGTAATGCAGTTGAAAAGTGTAGTTTTACCTGCACCATTTGGTCCAATGATTCCATAAATCTGACCCTTTTTAACTCTTAAGTTAAGAGAATCTATAGCAGTCAAACCAGAGAAAAATTTTGATACATTTTTAATCTCTAAAAGATACTGACTCATTTTTTCCCCTTTTTAAGGTAAGAAGGTATGTTTCCAAACTTTACTGGCCAGATTCCACGAGGTCTTAAAATCATTGTTAAAATCATAGCAAGTCCAAATACTAAATAACGAGCTGTTTCAAACTCACGAAAGATTTCAGGAAGCACAAACATAACAAATGTACCCAAAAGTACTCCAGGAAGTGATGCTGAACCACCAACCAAAACAATAGTAAAAAACATAATTGATTGAAGTACATTAAATGCTTCTGGGCTAACTGCTGAGTATTGCACAGAAAACATACTACCTGCAGCTCCTGCAATTCCTGCACCTATAGCAAATGCATACAACTTGTAATAGCGTATATCTATACCCATACTCTGAGCCGCTACATCATCTTTATTTATATAGAACATCGCACGACCAAATTTACTGCCATCTAGTGTTTTCATAATAAATAGAGTAATCCCTAAAAGTATAAGTGCCATGTAGTACATATCTATCTGTTCAAAAAATTCATGTCCAAATAACCTAACTACATCTATGCCAAATATACCATTTGGACCGCCAGTAAGTCCAAATAAATCATTTTCTAATATCTGTAAAAATATAATATTTATACCAATAGTAGTAACCAATAAATAGTCACCCCTTAGATGAATAATTGGAGCTGTTGTTAAAAGAGCAATGACCATAGGAATTATTACTGCTGGTGCCCATGTTGCCAAAATTGGCCATCCAAAATGTGTATTTAAAATTGCAGTTGTATATGCTCCAAGTCCAAAAAATGCAGCATGACCCATATGAAATGCTCCAGCTCGCCCAAGAATAATATCTTGAGAAAAAGCTACCACTGAGAAAACTAGAAATGTAGTACCTACAGCAAGCCAAGCAGAATCAGCAACAAATGGGAAAATACCCATAATCAAAAGAAAACCAAGTGAAATCATATTTGTTCTATTCATCTTAAGGCCTCCTTACTTTGCAAACAAGTTCTCGAAGAGATTGATAGCACTAAAGCTTCTCTCCTAAAGAGAGTAAAATTCAATAAATTTTTCATCATACCTTCTCCGCCACTTTTTCACCAAGTATGCCTGTTGGTCTAAAAATAAGAACAACAATCAACAGCATAAATGTAAATGTCTCAGCCCAGGCACTAGATATATAACCACTAATAAGTGCATTAAACAATCCTAGCATCAAACCACCAAACATAGCACCAGGTATATTACCAATACCGCCAATAATAGCAGCTACAAATGCACTAAGCCCATACATCCAACCCATGTCAAAAGTTATTCCTCTATAATATATACCAATAAACAGACCAGCAACTGCCCCTAAAGCGGAACCAATTATAAAAATAATCATAATAATTCTGTTTACATTAATTCCCATTAACTTTGCAGCATCTTGGTCAATTGCAACTGCACGAATTGCTGTACCCATTTTTGTTTTATTAATAAAAAGGTAAAGAGCAATCATCAGTACAGATGAAAAAAGTAGTATCATAAGTTGAGTAAATGTTACAACTACACCATTGATATCGTATACAGTAGATGGAAACAAATCTGAAGGGAAAATCTTCATATTTGGTCCCCAAATCAACATAATGGCGTTTTGTATAACAAGTCCAGCTCCTAAAGCAGAAACAACAGCACTAAGGCGTGGTGCCGTTCGTAAAGGCCTATAGGCAAGGCGTTCAAGAAGAACACCAACAACTGCAATAATTGCTGCTGTGAACATAAACACAGTAATAACGGCTACCATAGAAGTACCGCCATCAGCAAACATGCTAGTATAAATAGTAAGTCCTGCAAAGGCTGACAAGGCCACGAGGTCTCCGTGGGCAAAGTTTATTAACTTCATTACCCCGTAGACCATCGTATAACCAAGTGCGACCAAAGCATACAAACTTCCTACTGTCAAACCATTGACAATTTGTTGAAGAAATATATCCATTGTTCTGCTTTCTCTCTTTCTTTATTTACTTATTTATGATTTTGTATTTGCCATTTGCTTGAATTTCATAAACATTAAATTTAGTGTTAATTCTCTCTCCATCTTCTCTAAAAGATATAGGACCTGTTATTCCTGGAAAATCTCTTAAAGTATGTAAATAATCACTAATTTTTTTAGTATCTAAACTATTTGTCTCTTTCGCTGCATGAAGAATAGCATTAAGCCCATCAACATTCATAAGTGCCCATACTGAAGATGGAGCTTTACCATACTTAGCTGTATAGTCTTTCATAAATACTTTTGCAGCATCATATGGTAGAAAATCTGGTGTTGGAAAGTTTACAAGTAGCGTACCTTCTGCACTTTTTCCTGCAAGTTTTATAAAATCTGGGTTATCATTTGAATCGCCACCAATAAAATCAGCTTTTATGCCAAGCTGAATTTGCTGAGCACGAAGAAGTCCGCCATCAGTATAGTAACCACTAAAGTATATAGCATCTGGTTTCATTGATTTAATTTTAGTTAAAACTGCTGTAAAGTTTTGAGTTCCTGATTTAATCTTTCCTTGATAAATTACATTCCCACCTTCTGCTTTAATAGCTTTGACAGCAGAATTAGCTAAACCAACAGCATAGCTAGAGTAGTCTGAAATAACAACAATTTTTTTGTAACCTTTTTCATTAACTAAGTATTTCGCTGTAAAATCTGCTTGAGCTGAGTTTTGAAAAGAGTTTCTAAAAAAAGTCCAATACTTATGCTTTGTTAAACTATCACTTGTTCCATCACTTGTTTGAAGTGTTTTATTTCTATAGTATGTAGTCTGAGCTGCTTCTGTTGCTCCTGAAGTATATGATCCTATAACTGCTAAAACACCTTCATTTACAAGTTTTCTTGCACATATTGCTGCTTTTTGAGCTACACCTTCATCATCACAACTAACTACTTCCACTTTTTTTCCTAAAAGTCCTCCATTGGCATTTAGTTGCTCAATAACAAGTCTAACACCGTTATCGATACTCTGTCCCTCATTTGCATACTTACCAGTAATAGGTGCTTGAACACCAATCTTAACAACATCTGCTGCACTTCCTGCAGTAACTAATAAGGCACATACTGCAACTGACGCTGCAACTTTTGGTAATATTCTCATATTTTCTCCTTTGAAAATTTTAGGGCACATCTAAAAACCCTTATGCCCGCAGGGAGTCAAAGAGAGAGACAATCTTGCACAGAATTTTTCATCGCCATAGCTAAGGCTATGACTCAAAAAAACTTATGCACAATCTTACCTCTCTCTTTTACTCTGAGGATATAAGGGTTTTTAGAGGTGCCCTTTATTAAAGCTACTCTACATGTAGACTTAATAAAGCTTACTTTTTTTGGACTATATAACAGCCTACTAGCCACTCTCCACTACCTTCAATCTTGTGAATTTTACTACTAACAAAGTTTGACTTTAAAGATGGAAACTTTTTTATAACAACATTAAAGCTTTTAATCAAATCTGGTATTCTCTTTTCTAGTTTTTTTCTTGCATTTTGTGATAAATCAGAATAAAAACTAAAAAGCCCATACTCTAGAGAAGTTTTACAATCTAGCATCTTGCAAATAACTTCTATGTTATCTAAATACTCTAGTTTTGAATTTCTAACTCCATTCTTCACAGATATTATGACTTTTGAAATAGAATCTTCATTATCTTGATGTTCAAATCTTTCATCTAAAGTTATACTAAATGTACCCTGTTTTAACTTTCTATTTTTCATATATGTAGTATATGCATTTCTATCTGGCAAGGAACACCTCAAAATATCTCCTATAGTGGCATCTATAAAAATCTCTGGAGCATTTCTCATTGCTGCAATCTCTTGAGCAATATGAATAGAGATTATCTTATCAGGTCCATGTGATAAAAAAAGTCTGTCATTTGTCCAGTTAAGAAAATTTTGTACTGATTTAGTCATTCCTGACAAAACTGCACTAACAATCTGTTTCTGGTCTGGAAATTTAGTCATGATAATTTTCCTCAACTTCCTCTACTATACCACTCTCAAATAAAATGTCTTCTATAAGTCTGTTTTTTGATATATTTAACGAATTAGAAAGTTTACTAAGAGCATCATCTAGCTTAGAGTCTATTTTTATTGTCAACTGAGATATTTGTCGTTTTTTTCTACTCTTTTCAATAACACTCTTAATAATTTCATTGCCAAATTTTTGTTTTGCCAAAATATACCTTTTGCTATATTTAAAAAAAGGAATACTAAAAAAACTACCTTTTCTTTGCTAAAATATAGTATAGTTTATTGAGAGGAAACTGAAAAAAAAAATTTAAAAAGAATAAAATGTAACACTTTTCTGAAACTTTCTTAAAAAATACCCTACCTATAGGCTTTTTTCAATTAAAGTTTATTTTAATTAAAATTAAAAAAAATTCTATAATTGCTACTTTATGTAACATACTTATCTAATTAAAATAAGTTTCTTACTATCTCTTTTTTTAAATTTATTATATGCAGGAAGATTTATTTTATTTATCTTTCTTTGTCTTTTGTAGTTTTCTAGCTGATAAAATCCATACTCATTAAACATAAAAACTACTTTAAGGTCTACTCTTTTATCTATTGGTAAAACTTTAGTGCTAAGATTGTCTAAAACTAAAAATGAGTTATTATGCTCTACATGTAAAGACAGTACCATATGGTCACCTCCTGTGTACTTATCTTTAACAACACTCATGTACATAGTCTTTGAAGATACACCAAGCATTTTCAAAGAATACATTTTGGCTATGACATAATCTTCACAATCTCCACTGGCATTTGAAAAAAACTCAAATGGAGTTGCCCAATACTCATCACTGCTGTAATTATAGGCATCATACTTAGGGATTATACTGTTTATATAATGATTTACTTTTTCGACTTTTGTTTTCTCATCATCATTTTTTATACTATTTAAAAAGTCAACATAGTGTTTTATAATTTTATAGCTTCTTGAGTCTATTTTTAATTTATCTAAATAATATGGATTTATATAAAACTCTTCTGCAACTATAGAGTTTACAAAAAAAGCCAATAAAAGTGCTATTTTAAACATGTTTGTAGCTCCTGCTTTATATACTTAATTGACATAATTATATTACAAAAATACTGCAGCATAGTTTATTTATCAAAATCCTGCAATAAAATAATCATCAACATCATTGGACTAATACAAATAATTTACAATTAATAATTTAAGTTGTATAATTTCACATGAATATAATCATAAATTTATTTAAAAAAGTATTTGATTTTTATGTAAGTGGATTTAAAAACATGAAAGTGGGTAAAAAACTTTGGCTTATCATAGGTATAAAGCTTTTTATCTTTATGTTTATCTTTAAAATACTTTTTTTCCCAAATCTATTAAAAGAAAAATTTGACAATGATAAAGATAGAGCAAACTTTATCATAGATAACCTAACAAAACAGGAGTAATACATGGATAACAGCCTACTAGTAGAGCTTTCAAGAGGACAATTTGCCTTGACAGCTCTTTATCACTGGCTTTTTGTTCCCCTAACACTTGGTCTTTCATTTATAATCGCCATAATGGAGACCATATATGTCAAAACAGGGAATGATGAGTGGAAGAAAATCACCAAGTTTTGGATGACACTTTTTGCAATCAACTTTGCAATAGGTCTTGCAACAGGAATCATCATGGAGTTCGAGTTTGGAACAAACTGGGCAAACTACTCTTGGATAGTTGGAGATATATTTGGAGCACCACTAGCAATAGAGGGACTTATGGCGTTCTTTATGGAGTCAACATTCTTTGCTATTATGTTTTTTGGGTGGAATAAAGTATCAAAAAAGATGCACCTTGTTTCAACTTGGTTAGTTGCAGTTGGCTCAAACCTCTCTGCTCTTTGGATTCTCATAGCAAACGGTTGGATGCAAAACCCTATTGGTATGAAATTCAATGTTGATAGTGCAAGATTTGAGATGGAAAACTTTTTCGATGTAGTTTTTAACCCGGTTGCAGTGTCTAAATTTTTGCACACCATTAGTAGTGGTTATGTTATGGGCTCACTCTTTGTAGTTGGTATAAGCTCGTGGTATTTGTTAAAAAAACGAGATATACTGTTTGCAAAAAGAAGCATCATCGTTGCAGCATCTTTTGGTCTTTTAGCATCTATATTTTTAATAGCAACTGGAGATGAGTCAGCTTATCAAGTTGCCCAAAAACAACCAACAAAACTAGCTGCCATGGAGGGTCTTTATGATGGTGAAAAGAGAGCTGGTATTATTGCAATTGGTCAACTAAATCCTGATAAAAAAATTGGAGACAGTACAACCGATCCATTTATATGGAAGATTGAGGTACCAAATGCACTATCTCTTTTGGGATATAGACAAATTGATGCATTTGTTCCAGGTATAAATGATTTGGTTTATGGAAATGAAAAGCTAAACATCATACCAGCAAAAGAAAAAATAGAAAAAGGTAAAATTGCCGTGCAGGCTTTAAGAGACTATAAAGATGCAAAAAAAGTCAATAATCAGGAGTTGGCAGATGCTTCACTAATAACATTTAGAGAACATGAAAAATATTTTGGCTATGGCTACTTAAAAAGACCGGAGCAAATCATACCTCCAGTTGCTATAACATTTTATAGTTTTCATATCATGGTTGGGCTTGGAAGCTGGTTTTTATTTCTGTTTTTAATACTTCTTTACTTCTCAATGATAGGAAAAATTGAAGGCAAAACACTTGTCTTAAGAGCTGCTCTTTTTACGATACCGCTTGGCTATTTAGCACAGGAATGTGGCTGGATTGTAGCAGAAGTTGGAAGGCAACCATGGGCGATTCAAGATATGTTGCCAGTCGGTATGGCAACTTCTCAGCTCGATACAACTGCCGTGATTATCACAATGTCACTGTTTACCATAGTTTTTACCGCTCTTTTAATTGCTGAGATAAAGATTATGCTAACTCAAATTAAACTCGGATACAAGGAGCACTAAATGTTTGAAACTTTTTCACTACTCACTCTTCAGCAGTACTGGTGGTTTTTAGTCACAGTATTAGGTGCACTTTTTGTTTTTATGACATTCGTCCAAGGTGGTCAGACTTTGCTTTATAAGTTAACTTCAACTGAAGAGCAAAGAGATATGCTTGTCGCTTCGCTTGGAAGAAAATGGGAGCTTACATTTACAGCACTTGTCATGTTTGGTGGAGCTTTATTTGCTGCTTTTCCTCTTTTTTACTCTGTTAGTTTTGGTGGAGCATACTATGTCTGGATGGCAATTCTTTTTTGTTTCATTATCCAAGCAGTATCGTATGAATATAGAAAAAAACCAAATAATTTCTTGGGAAAAAGAACTTATGAAACATTTTTATATATAAATGGGAGCTTAGGGATTATCCTTATAGGTATCGCTTTAGGAACGCTCTATAGCGGTGGGAATTTTATCAAAAATGATATGAATTTAGCTCACTGGACACTAGCAAGTAGAGGTCTAGAGGCTGTACTAAATCCTTTTAATGTAGCTTTTGGATTTACCATATTTTTTCTTGCAAGAGTTCAAGCACAGCTATATTTTTTAAACAATATTGACAGTGATGCTATAGTAAACAAGATAAAAAAACAGCTAAAATTTGATGCACTACTCTTTGTAGGATTTTTTGTACTTTTTGTAGTTATGCTTCTTAGCATAAGTGGTCTTAGCTACAATGCAAATGGCTTCTTTGTAGAAGAGTTTAAGTTTTTAAAGAATTTTATAGCAAATCCAATTTTATTGATACTATTTTTAGTTGGAACACTGATGGTGCTATATGCTATATTTATATCTCTATTTAAAAATAGCACTAAAGGAATCTGGTTAAGTGGTATTGGAACTGTTCTAGTAGTTGTTTGTACTCTATCTCTTTTGGGGTTCAATAACACAGCAATCTATCCATCACTAAGCGATATTCAGAGCTCACTAAACATAGAAAATTCATCTGGTTCACGCTATACTCTTAGTGTTATGAGTTATGTTTCATTGCTTGTTCCTGTTGTTCTTGGATATATCATACTTGTATGGAAGTCTATGGATAAAGAAAAAATTACATCTGAAGAAGTACAATCAGATT
>Ga0256840_1000291_pt1 | contig 50964 bp, 48 predicted proteins | sample 355202metaG_FD_185969 | JGI IMG/M metagenome (GOLD analysis project Ga0256840, IMG submission 185969) | Hydrothermal vent microbial communities from Mid Atlantic Ridge, Atlantic Ocean - 355-202 | ecosystem: Environmental > Aquatic > Marine > Hydrothermal vents | place: Atlantic Ocean: Mid...
TATAAGTCAAGCTACGAGCCATACTGTGAACACAAGTACTCAGATAACTTAGAAGTGTTAGGCTAGTATGGAAAACCTATGGGATGAGAGCAAAGCCTCGGAGTGCAAAACAGACCTAGATATGCGTGTCTATACCTCTAACCTTTTAGGGCAGAGTGATGAGTTGGTGCTTCATGGTGGGGGCAATACCTCTGTGAAGTCTATGGTAGATGGTGAAGAGATACTCTATGTCAAAGGCTCTGGTTGGGACTTGGTAAGCATTAAAGCAGAGGGCTTTGCCCCTGTAAAAATGACAACACTTTTAGAGATGGCAAAGTTGGAAAACCTTTCTGATACAGAGATGGTTTCGGGACAAAAAGTAGCGATGATAGATGCAACTGCTCCTAATCCTTCTGTAGAAGCCATACTCCATGCACTCATACCTTTTAAAGTGGTTGATCATACCCATGCAGATGCAGTGGTGACTATCTCTAACTCCGTGAATGGTAAAGCATATATAGAAAAACTCTACCCTAACTTTCTCATAGTACCTTACGTTATGCCAGGATTTGTCTTGGCACAAAAGATTTATGAGATGACCAAAGAGGGTTTTGACTGGGATGCCTGTGAGGGGATTATCCTGCATAATCATGGCATTTTTACCTTTGATGACGATGCGAAAAAATCGTATGATAAGATGATAGAGGCTGTCTCAAAAGCAGAAGATTTTTTATCTGAGAATGCTGAGGTGACGTTGAGTAACATCGAACCTACGACATTTGAATTGGATGATTTGAAGATAGATAAGTTTATGCATGTCAACCAAACACCTTTGGCAGTGCATTATGCCTCACAAAAAGACTTAAGAGCGAAAGTGACAAGAGGGGTATTGACTCCTGAGCATATCATCCGTACCAAACGTGTACCATTGGTAGTGGAAGATTGGGATGTGGAAGATGCTTTAAAACATTTTAAGGTGGCGTATGAGACTTATTTTAACGCCTATAAAACAGATGAGATTATGCTTGACCCCAATCCTAAATATGCCGTCATCAAAAACTTTGGTGTAGTGACTTTTGGGAAGACACAAAAAGAAGCAGATGTGATTAACGATGTGGTAGAGCATACGATGATGGCAGTGCTTCGTGCCGATAAGTTAGGTGGATATAAGAGTATTTCTATAGCAGATAGTTTTGCTATGGAGTATTGGGAACTGGAACAGGCGAAACTAAAGTAGCACTTCGACAGGCTCAGTGACCGCAGTATTAATATCGGTGGCTGAGCTTGTCGAAGCCAATCACATATAGGGGAAATATAATGCAACACCTCATGGCAATAGATGCAGGTACAGGTTCAGTTAGAGCAGTTATTTTTGATACCAAAGGTACTCAAATCTCTGTGGCTCAAAAAGAGTGGGTCCACCTAGAGGTAGAGGGTGTAGAAAACTCTATGACTTTTGATGTAGAGAAAAACTGGGATTTGACAGTATGGTGCATACAAAATGCTTTAAAAGAGGCAGGGCTCAATGGCTCTGATATCTTGGCAGTGAGTGCCACGTCTATGCGTGAGGGGATTGTAGTCTATGACAAAGAAGGCGAAGCTATCTGGGGTGTTGCCAATGTGGATGCACGTGCAGACAAAGAGGTACGCCATCTTAAAGAGGAGTATGAAGGTATAGAAGAAGCTTTTTATGCAGAGTCTGGACAGACTTTTGCTTTGGGTGCATTGCCTCGTTTACTTTGGCTTAAAAACAATGAGCCAGCACTTTATGAAAAAGTAGCCTCCATCTCCATGATAGGAGACTGGATACTTGCTAAACTCTCAGGCATCATAGCCACAGACCCTAGCAATGGTGGGACAACAGGTATCTTCTCATTAAAAAAGCGTACATGGTCAAAAGAAATGGCTCAAAAGGTAGGCATAAAAACAGACATTTTTCCTCAAGTGCTAGAAACGGGTACTGCTATGGGCAAGGTGACAAGTAAAGCTTCAGAAGAGACAGGGTTGTCAATGTCAACTTTGGTTGTCATGGGTGGTGGCGATGTGCAGTTGGGATCGGCTGGTTTGGGTGTTGTCAAAGAGGGGCAGGTTGCCATTTTGGGTGGCTCTTTTTGGCAACAGGTTGTCAACATAAAAAGCACAGTAACGCCCCCTAAAGATATGAGTATAAGAGTAAACCCTCATGTTATACGAGGGCTCTCACAAGCAGAAGGCATCACCTTTTTCTCAGGACTTATCATGCGATGGTTTAGAGATGCTTTTTGTGACTTAGAAAAACTAGAAGCTAAAGAAAGAGGGATAGATGTTTACGAAGTGCTAGAAGAAAAAGCAAAAAAAGTACCTGTGGGTTCACACGGTATTTTACCTATATTCTCAGACAGTATGAACTACGGAAAATGGTACCATGCAGCCCCATCTTTTATCAATCTCTCCATAGACCCAGAAGTTTGCAACAAAGCCTCAATGTTTAGAAGCCTAGAAGAAAATGCTTGCATCGTCTCAGCCATTAATTTAGAAAAAATAAAAGCATTTACAAATCTTGAGATAGAAGAAATCGTCTTTGCAGGAGGTGCAAGCAAAGGTGCGCTTTGGTGTCAAATACTCGCAGATGTTACAGGGTGCAAAATCAAGATACCCAAAATCACCGAAGCTACAGCTCTTGGTGCCGCCATGAGTGCGGGTGTAGGTGTAGGGGTGTATGATAGCATGGAAAAATCAGCAGAAGCATTAGTGGTTTGGGATAAAGAATATATACCTAATAGTGAAAATAATAAAAAGTATAAAAGTATTCAAAAACAGTGGGAAGAGGTGTATAAAAAACAATTACATCTAGTAGATAGAGGATTGACCCAGAGTATGTGGATGGCACCTGGGGTGAAAGTAGCTAATATAAGAGATTAATATTTATCTTTGTAAGAGTATAATTATCAAGTTAACAATAGATAAATTTATTGAGAATAAAAAATAGGGAGAGTTGATGTTATCATCTATAGGTAAAAGAAACTATATTTATAAGGTTTGTGCAAAAATAATTTTTTGTATAAAAAGGATACCTTAAATGAAATTAATGACATTCTTCCAAAGATATAAAGAATTACTAATAATCTTTTTTCTTTATTCATCTGCGAATATTTTGTTGCTTTTGAACACCAGTGGCATCTATTGGGATGATTGGAGCTTAGTAAATAATTCTTACGAGACAAAGTATGACATGTTCTCACAAGCAAGTGGTACATTTTTAGGAACAATGGGAGCTTCTCTGCATCATACACTGCTTTCAGTAGGTAATGGTATTTTTGTTTATAGAGTTTTAACCTTTATTATGTACTTTTTTATAATATTATTTCTCTTTACTATTTTAAATAAAATTAAAGAATTAAGTACACGCGATAGATTTTTTATTATAACGCTATTTTCAGTAGCTCCTTTAAATAGTGCTAGAATAGCAATAATAAATTTCCCATATGTCCTGTATTTAGGCATTTTCTTCTTTGCCTTTTATTTATTAAGTAATAAGTTGGACAGAGGTCGATACTTTTTACGTTACATTATTTTAGCATTGTTTTTCATTTCATTTATTATAAATTCACTGCTAGTATTTTACGCTATTGTTTTATTTTTTATTTTTTATATAAATTATATGCATAGAGAAGATAGGTATATGAAAAAACTTCAATTATTTATTTTTTCTAATTTAGATTTTATTTTGTTACCAATTATATTTTTTATGGTTAAAGTGAATTATTGTGTATCCACAGGTTTGTATGCATCATATAATAGTATAAATCTTGAGAGTTTATTCGCCGTTCCTGTAGGAGTTTTAATAGCATTTTATACAGCATTTGTAGAGCCAATTAGTCAATCTGCGTCTTTGCTCCCTTATTTTTGGGGAGTTTTATTTATTTTTTTGATCTATGTTAAATCTAACGAATATACAAGTCAAAATAGAGATATAAAAATGGACTTTATATTTTTATATGTAGGTATTATTTTTTTCATTTTGGCGGTATTCCCTTATGTAGCAGTTGGAAAAATTCCTACTATGGATGCATTAAAATCACGTCATCAACTTTTAGTACCTTTAGGTTTTGTGTTTATGCTGTATTTTGGAATTAAAATAATCAGTGTAAAAATGAAATTTACGTATTATGTAGAGCATGCGATTATGGTCTTTTTTGTTTTAGCCTTTTTAACTCAAAATGTGTATAGCTACTATGGGTATAAACAAGATTGGTTTTACCAGGTTGCAATAGAAGAACAAATGAAAGAGTCTGCGCTAATCCGTCAGAATAGTACTTTTGTTGTAGAGGTTGCTTTAGAAAACAAATTGGCAAATGGAAGAAAACTGTCTTTTTATGAACAAAATGGTAGATTGAAGAAAATATTTAATAGAGATAATCGTTTAATGGTTAATGATGAGCAAGAACTAAATAGAGTATTGAAATATAGACAGCACAAACAATATAATTTCTCAACGTGGATTCCTCAAGATATAATTTACCTTAGAATTACAGAAAAGAAGCAATCTAATTTTTATTTCTTGAAATTATTCTTTTATGAATTTTATAATCAGAAAAAATTCCGAATACTAGCAAAAGATCTCATTAAAATTAAGGCATTAAAACATGTATCAGAATAAAAAATATTTAACCATTCCTGTTATAAAAGAGGGAAATAAACATTTACTATATCAAAATAATTTAGTGAATAAGGTTCTCAAGTTATGAATGTAATATTAAAGGCAAAATATGAATAACAGAGAATTATATTTTGCAGAATCACCGTTTCAGTTATTGTCTGCACTTGAAGCTATATATTATTACAAGCCATCGTCATATGTTTTGGTCATACGCTATGCTAATCAAAGTGATGCAAAGCAACTCAAAAATATGATTCACCTTTTAAAATTAGATACTAGCTATTTAAAAATTATAGATGGAAGTTCAACGTGTAAAGTAAGAAAATATTTTAATGAATCAGCATTTTTAATTTGGATGCTTTTATATCATAAAAAATATTCAAGAGTTTATCTAGGTACTACTAAGTCAAGATATTTAAACGTGGTGCGGGATTATTTTTTAAAAGAAAAAAAAATTATTTATCTTGATGATGGCTCAGCTTCATTGGTGATACAAGATAGTTTTACTGATTCTCATTCATTTGATTATTTTACAATGTTTGAGATGGTGGCGTTTAAAAATCAATCTATTATTACACATAATTTTGAATATTTTCATACTCAGTTAGGTATTGATGTGATTCCCAAAAAGAGTACAGTGGTGATACTGGGTAATAAATTTTATGAAGCAGGGATGTTATCAAGAGAGGATTCCGAGTATTTATTAAAAAAAATAATGGATGATTTGGGTAATGAAGATGTTTTGTATGTCGCACATAGGGGTGAATCTAAGGAAAAACTATATTCAATACAAAAAGAACATAAGCTTGATGTTGTACAGTATGATTTTCCAATTGAACTGTATGCTCTTTATAAAAAGGAACTCCCTAAACAAGTAGTCTCACTTTTTTCAACAGCATTATTTTCATTATCAAAAATATATCCTGACTTAAAAGTTACTGCATATAAAATGAATACAAATAAACTTTTGGACCATTCTAAAAATTATAAGGAACTATATGATGTCTATGCTGACTATATAGAAATTATTGATATAACATGATAAAACAACTTAGTGGCAATATTGTGATATATGGTTTTACGAATGCTTTGAGGGTTGTAGTGCCCTTTCTAATGTTGCCAATATTAACAACATATTTAACAACAACAGAATTTGGTTTACTTTCGATGATTGAAACAACAATATTATTCTTATTTCCATTTATCTCATTAAATATCTTTTCTGGTATTTCAGTTGAATATTATAAATTAAAGAAAGAAGAATTACGCCATTATATTAGTAATGCTTTCTTGTTGTCACTTCTTTCTTTTATATTTTTTATGATGTTAGCTTATGTATTTAGGGCTACTTTTGAAAAAAGCTTTTCTATACCTATTATGCTTGTACTAAGTTTACCAATTTTTGCAGTTTTACGATTATCATCACAAGTTGTATTAAGTTTACTTCAGATGTCTAATAATCCTAAATATTTTGCTATTTTAGTTAGTATACAGACGTTAGTGGATTTTGCACTTTCTTATCTTTTAGTTGTAATGTACACTGAGGGGTACTGGGGACGTTTAGCCGGTATATACATAGCGTATATTATAGCAAGTATTATATCTATCATATATTTATACCAAAAAAAATACTTAGGTATATTCACTTTTATATATAGTTCCAAAATTCTAAGGTATACGTTACCTTTGATTCCACATGTTATTGGCGGTGTTGTTATCGCTATGTCAGATAGGTATTTTATAGCGTACTATGTCAATAATGAAGTATTGGCATACTATACTGTTGCGTATCAGCTAGCATCAGTAATGTTACTGCTTAGCGTCTCTGTAAATCAGGCATGGACTCCCTTATTATATAGGTTTTTAAAAGAGGGAAATAGTGGAAAAAAAATTCTAAATTATAGTATGGGATTAATGATTCTTTTTGTATTGTTTGGAATAATTGTTTCTGTTTCAGAAGACATACTTTTTTACTTCTTTGTTGATGAAAAGTTTCATCAAGCAAAGGAGTATTATTTATGGCTATTGATAGGGTTTATTTTTCAATCATTGTACTTTTTAGTTACAAATTTTTTGTTTTATGAGTCGAGAACAAAAACACTGGCATTGATTACATTTTTAGGAGCATTGGTCAATCTATGTTTAAACTATGTTTTAATACAACAATATGGAACTATAGGTGTTGCTTATGCAACAACTATAACATGGGTGCTATTTTTTATAGTCACACTGAGTATTAATATCTTATGGTACACAAGGCGAGATGTATGAAGTTTATAATTAAGGAAATGTTCACGTTTATATTTACACTTATTGTGAAAAGGTTAGCCAATAGTTATGGTGAGCGTCTAAGAATAAATAGATTTTCATGGATTAATAAGAGAACGACACTTGGAAGTAATGTGAATTTTAATGGAATGTCTATACAGGGGTGTGGAGATGTGATTATTGGGGATAATTTTCATTCTGGCACACAATGTATGATACTTACACAGAATCATAATTATGAGGGTAACATGATTCCTTATGATGATACGTATATCTGTAAAAAAACAATTATTGAAGATAATGTTTGGATAGGAAACAGGGTAATCATGTTACCTGGAATTACAATTGGAGAAGGAGCAATTATTCAAGCAGGTGCGGTAGTGACTCAAAGTATTCCCCCATACGCTATTGTGGGGGGAAATCCTGCAAAGGTTTTTTCTTCAAGAGATATTGACCATTATAAAACGTTAAAGTCAGAAGGTAAGTTTCATTGAAAAAGTATTTTTATGTCTGAATTGGTTAGTATTATTGTCCCCTCATACAATAGTGAAAATTTTATAGGTATGACAATAGATGCAGTTTTATCTCAAACGTATGATAACTGGGAGATGATTGTGGTTGATGATTTTTCGGTAGATAGTACTATTGATATTGTGTCGAGATATCTTAAGAATGACAAACGTATAAAATTAATTTTGTTGGATAAAAACTGTGGTCCCGCAATGGCAAGGAACAGAGGAATAGAAGAATCAAGAGGCCGATACATTGCTTTTTTAGACAGTGATGATTATTGGGAGAAAGATAAACTACAAAAACAATTGCACTTTATGAAAAAGAATAATGCAGGATTGAGTTTTACAGGTTATTATCATGTTGAAGAAACAAGTGGTAAACGTATTAAGCAGGTGAAGGCTCCAAAGAAGATTAATTATCAAGAATTACTCAAAAAAAATATTATTGGATGTTTGACCGCGATGTATGATACGCAACTATTAGGGAAAATATATATGTCAAATATACAAAAACGCCAAGACTATGCATTGTGGTTAACTATTTTAAAAAAGATACCCTATGCTTATGGATTAGATGAACCACTAGGATATTATAGAGTACGTAAAAACTCATTATCAAGTAATAAGATTTTATCCAGTAAATATAACTGGATATTGTACCGTGAAGTGGAAAAATTACCACTATATAAAGCTATCTACTATTTTGGCTGGTATACTTATAGAAGTTTTTTAAAATATAAATAGAGATAGAGGTCAAAATGAAAAATAAACTAGAAACAAGTAAAAAAATTGAGCTAAAGTATTTGTTACTTTTGATAAGTATGGCATATGCCTTCAGCTTTGCAATTAGAATGATATGGGTCTATCAATTTCAAGACAATCCTAATTTTTACTGGAATGATCAACTTATGATCAATACGAATGATGGATATACTTGGGCATCAGGGGCACAGCATATTCTCTATGGCATGCATGGACATAATGCAGGTATACGAGACATGTGGGGAAATGCTACGATTTTTTTTACGGTACTTTTTACGAAGATCACACCATTTTCTTTAGAAACAATTATCTTATACATGCCAACAATGGTTTCTTCTTTGGTTGTGATTCCGATTATCCTAATTGCAAGACTATATAGTCAATCACTTTGGGGTTTTTTTGCAGCATTGTTGGGTTCCATAGCTTGGAGTTACTACAATCGTACAATGACAGGGTACTATGATACCGATATGTTTTCTGCTATGGCACCGATGTTTATATTGTATTTTTTAATGAAGAGTACGATGGACTTTACACCACGAGCAGCACTATATGCGGCAATTGCTATTGCTCTGTATCCATTCTTGTATGATGCAGGTAAATCGATTGTTTATGCGATGGGAATTATGTACGCACTCTATATGATGTTTTACCATAGAGAGGATAAAATAACATACATTTCTATAGTTTTAGTTTTTATATCATTAGTCCCCTTTCCTTTACTGATGCCGTATAATTATTTAGTAAAAATAGTTGTGTTACTTGGAGTGTATTTCTTTTTTAAAAGAGTACCTGTAGAGCAGAAAAAGTTGATGATTCTATCGGTAATATTATTGGTTCTGTTTATGTATCTTGGAAATGTATTTAATTTAATTTTGAGTAAAGTAATGGGATATATGTCAACAGGTACAGCAAGTGAAGGACTACACTTTTATGGTGTAAAGCAAACCATACGTGAAGCAGGACAAATACCATTCCAAACATTTGCAAATCGTATTTCTGGTTCACAACTAGGTGTTATTATCTCTTTTATTGGTTATGTGGTTCTTGTGGCTAAACACAGAGCATTTATATTGGCGCTACCACTCATTGGTATTGGAGCTTTTGCATTATGGGGTGGGCTACGCTTTACAGTATATGCTGTACCCATTGCGGCTATGTCAGCTAGCTATCTTTTTCATGTCATTATGCAAACAATCTCCGATAAAAAAAGTATGTATATCTTTGGCATGAGTATTATGACCGCGATGATGATTTATCCAAATATTACACATATTATAGGCTATAAAGTACCTACAGTCCTTAGTAAAGCAGAAGTAAGTGACTTAGCAAAACTAAATAGTATATCTGATAGTAAGGATTATACCTTAGCATGGTGGGATTATGGTTACCCTATTTGGTTTTATTCGGATACCAATACGATTATAGATGGAGGCAAGCATCAGAATGATAATTTTATAATCTCTAAAATAATGACTACCTCTTCTTCTGAGTTAGTAGCTAATTTAAGCCGTTTGGCTGTGGAGACCTATGTAGATGCTAACTATTCAACTATTGCAAATGCATTGTTTAAAAATGGAGAAGAAAATCAAGTTGACCCTAATTTACTTTTATCAGAATTAGAAAATGGCACATATGATATGCCTGAGAAATCTAGAGATATATTTTTATATCTTCCCTATAGGATGTTAAACATTTTCCCAACCGTGGCAATTTTTGGTAACTTGGATCTTACGACTGGAAAGCCAGAGAGAAAGATAGCTTTTTATCCTACAAATGCTACAAGTAATAATAAGGGAATACTCTCTTTTCAAAATGGCATAGTGTTTGACTCTCTAAAAGGTCAGGTAAAAGTAGGTAGAGATACCAAAAATGTAAAATATTTTATCTCAACACAAAATACCAAAGTAGATAAGATACAAATACAGTCACAACTTTATCATGTGGATGGTGAATATACAATTGTGTATATGAAAAGTTATAACAAGTTTGTAATTATGGATACGGAGACGTTTAAATCTACCTATGTACAGATGTTTATGCTTGGAAAATACGATAAAAATCTTTTTGATTTGGTTATCTCTTCCCCTTATAGTAAAATATACAAACTGAAGAAGTAAAACCTAAGGGCTTCTTCTGTCTTTTTTGTAGAGATAATAATAAAGTAGAACATAACAAATAATAAAGGTGCAAGAAATTAGCATATTGGTTTTTGATTGATTGTGTACAAAGGTTGCATACGCTATAAATGGTGCAGTGGTAGTCAAGATAAATAGGGTAGTTAAGGGGTTGTTTTTGGTGATCTGTCTATATATCAGCATGTGCATATGGTATGCATCTGGAGATAAAGGAGAAAGACCAATAGTGAGTTTTCTGATAATAGAGAATATTACTTCCCAAACAGGATAAATAAAGACAGCGATAATATACCAAGGACTTACATCGGCATAGTTACTAGCGAGCATGATCCCAATAGTGGCAACAACAAAACCTAAAAGATATGCACCTCCATCCCCAAGAAATATTTTTCCTTTTGGAAAATTTAAAATAAAAAACCCAAAAGTGCTTCCTGCAGCAATCGATATGATTGAAAGTATTTGATGATCACCTGTCTTATAGCTTGTCAAAGCAAAAGATGTAAGGATGAGTAATATAATTCCTGAAGCAAGACCATTGAACCCATCAATAATATTTATTGCATTCATCATTCCTACTATTGCAAATACACTAAAAATAACACCCACCCAGTAGGGCATAGTGATACCCAACCCTAAATATGTGACTACTGCGTTTGTTAAAAATATGGCACTCAAAGCAGTAAAAACTTGGAGAACAAGACGAAGTTTTGGGCTAAGTGAATTGTGAAAGTCTTCAAATATACCACTTAAAAATGCAACAAAAATAGAAAGTAGGAACTGGAAGCCTAGCGTGAGTGTTGAAACAAAAATGAGACCACCTAAAACGCCTATACCCCCTGCTCTAGGAGTATTGTCGGTATGGAAATTTTGTGGTTTTATGGTATCTGATTTATCTATGAATAGTTGGTATTTATGCGTCAGAAAAATAACCACCATTAATATAGTTATAGAAACAATGAAAGCATAGAAAAAAAGAGATATCATATAGGGGTACTTTTTTGTTGGTTTGAAAGTATTATACTATAGGATTTATTATGGGGGCATAGTGTAGAGAGAAAGACGTAAAAACTTGTATGATACTTCACAAGAAAAGATTTGCTATAATCATTTTGTTATAGATAACTATAATTAGAAAAAAGTTATTCCACAGGGGAAAAGAATGTTTAAAAAAATTATTGCAAGTTTTTTGATACTTGCAACGTCAACAGTATTTGGTATGAGCCTTTCGGCACTCAATGGAGCTTCTAAAGCAGAACTCATGGAGATAAATGGAATTGGCGAAGTAAAAGCGGCGGCTATCATTAAAGAGCGTAAAAAAGGTAAGTTTAAATCTTTTGATGATTTGACGAGAGTAGAAGGTATAGGTGAGCAAACAGCTGCCAATGTAAAAAATGGTGTTAAATCTGCAGCTGATGTGAAAAAAGTAACCAAGAAGAAAAAAACAAAAGCCAAAAAGAAAACAAAAACAAGTAAAACTTCGGCAAAAGAAAAAGCCCAAAAGAAAACTACAAAAACGAAAAAGCGTAAAATAAAGTCTATGGATGAGAAGAAAAAAGAGCTTAAAACAAAAGCTAAGAAAACAAAAACCAAAAAGACTAAAGCAAAAAAAGCAAAAAAAACAAAGTCTAAAAAGAAGAACTAAAAAAGCGTATTTCCATAGCTTACTCTGGCACAGTGCAAATGGCGAAGCCACCCTTCTGGACGGTGCACTGTTTGTCGCAAGCTATAGAAATACTACTACGCAAAAAAGAGAACACTCCTCTAACCACATTTTCGATACAATCACATAATTTATTTTACAAGGTTTACCTATGACAGTTACACGTTTTGCACCTAGTCCTACTGGCTATTTACACATTGGTGGTCTCAGAACAGCACTTTTTTCTTGGCTCACTACCAAACATAACAACGGAAAGTTTCTACTTCGTATAGAAGACACAGATATGGCTCGTAACTCCGAAGAGGCCAAAGATGCCATCTTAAAAGCCTTTGAGTGGGTAGGTATGAGCCATGATGGTGAGGTGGTGTATCAGTCTAAGCGTTTTGATTTGTATAAAAAATATATAGACCAACTACTCGTAGAGGGTAAGGCGTATAAATGTTATATGTCTAAAGAAGAACTAGCCACTCTGCGTGAAGAGCAGATGGCGAAAAAAGAGCGTACGCGTTATGATGGACGCTATCGTGACTTTACGGGTACACCTCCAGAGGGTGTAGAGCCTGTAATACGCATAAAAGCACCACAAGAGGGGACTATCTCTTTTGTAGATGGTGTCAAAGGTGAGGTGAATATCTCTGCTACCGAGGTAGATGATTTTGTTATTGCCCGTGCAGATGGCGCACCTACGTATAACTTCGTTGTAGCAATAGATGATGCACTGATGGGACTTACCGATGTGATACGAGGAGATGACCATCTTTACAACACACCTAAACAGATAGTAGTTTACAACGCACTAGGCTTTGATATACCGAATTTTTACCATGTAGCGATGATAAATAATGAACAAGGTAAAAAACTCTCCAAGCGTGATGGTGCAACAGATGTGATGCAGTATAAGACCATGGGGTATCTACCAGAAGCCATTCTAAACTTCCTTGTACGTTTAGGCTGGAGTCATGGAGACCAAGAGATATTTAGCTTAGATGAGATGATAGACCTTTTTGACCCCAATGATATCAATAAGAGTTCATCGAACTATAATCTAGACAAGCTACTTTGGCTTAATGCTCACTATATTAAAAACAAACCTAACAATGAGCTTATCGAACTACTAAAAGAGTTTGGTGTGGACTTAGAGGGTAACGATAAAGCTTCTATGCTCCTCTCTGCTACCAAAGAGAGAGGTAAAACCCTCGTAGAACTAGCAGAACAAATCAAGCTTATCACCACCGCACCTACACATTACGATGAAAAGTCAGCGAAAAAAGCCTTTAAAGGTGAGGCAAAAGAGATACTCTCTACCTTTGCAGACATGCTAGCTCTAGCACAGCCTACGACCCAAGAGGCATTTCACGCTGTCATGGAAAAGATAGTAGAAGAAAAGGAGATAGGTTTTGGCAAGATAGGTATGCCCTTACGTGTCAGCCTTATGGGAAGCATGACAGGCTCAGGGCTTGATGAGATTATGGCTATTTTAGGGGTGAGTGAGACGATTAAGAGGATTGAGAAGGCGATAGCTACGATAGAGTAAAGAGTTTATAAATTTTTACTCTCACGTAAAAACCTTTTCAATCCCCTCTTGCTCTTCCAGTCCATCTCATAATAAATATGCTCCAAATACCAAGCAAGCTCTTTAGGGGTAATCCCTCTCTTTTTCGCTTCACGTTTTAAAATATACTGAGGTATTTTCGTCTTTTTTCTGGCAAAGGTATGGGCTAGTTTTTGTATCGAGTCACCATGTTTGTTGTAGCAGAGTCTGGCGAAGACGAAGGGTAGCCCCGTTTTGTCGTACCATGCTTTGGCTAGGTCTAACCCCTCTCCACCATCTAGATAGTGTTTGAGCGCCACGTCACCTATGAGGACTTTACCTTGTAGATTTAGCACTTTGGCTAACTGGTTAGAAGTGGCAGAGGCTGGGTCTGTTTGGTTTTTTCCTTTTAGCAGTAAAACAGAGTAGACTTTTTTATGAGCAACTATGCCTAAGTCTGTACATTTACAGTGGCGTGACTCTACAGAAGAGATGAACGCCGCGTGAATGGACTTACGTTTAAAAGCCTTGTTGATGGCAGATGGCACGGCACGTTTGTTGCCAAAGGTCATTTTTGCGGCATTGTTGGAGATGTAGCGTTTGAGGAAGACTTGGAAGGGCAAGAGGTTCAGATAGGAGATACTTCCAAATAGCATACAAACCCTTTTTTAAGCACGATTATACCAAAGTAGATTTATAATCGCGTTAAGATAAAACCCAAAAAATGCAGAGGATTTTTCATGATAAAAGTAGAATTTTTAGGGCCTATAGGTAAAGACCTTGTAGAGATGGAAGCAGCAACACTTGCAGATGTCTCAGCGAAGCTAAAAGAAGACAGTTCACTCACTCAGTGGCTAGACAAATGTGCTGTAGCACTCAACGACACAATGGTAAATGACCTTAGCACAGCACTAAAAGATGGGGATAGAGTCTCTATACTCCCTCCAGTGTGTGGAGGCTAGGGTTTGGAACTCTACAATGGCCCGCTAGACACCAAAGAGATTTTTGGTCGTTGGCTAGATGAGCAAGCAGAGTCAAACTATGGTGCGTACATCCCTTTTGTAGGGACGATACGTGCTGAGGATGACATAGAAGCGTTGAGTTTTGACATTTACGAGCCTGTGTTGCAAGCATGGTTTGATGCATGGCAAGAAAAGGCCAAGGCTTTAGGTGCTGTAGTGAAAATGGCACACGCCAAGGGAGATGTACCTGTTCATACTTCGTCATACATCTCTGCAGTTTTTTCACCTAAACGTCGTGTGGCATTAGAGCTTATAGACGCGTTTGTAGAAGACTTTAAAGCCAATGCTCCTATATGGAAATATGATGTTAGAAATGGTGAACGTATCTACGCAGCGGATAGAAGCACCCCAATGAATGGGGCGGGGCTTTTACAATAATAACTCCTGAAGCGTGAGCTGAAGCTTTAGTGAGATGCACCCCAAGGGTATTTCCTGCGGGCAATTGAAATATGAGCTTTGCTCATTTTTTAAGAAGAAGGAATAAAATGCTTCATTTTGATGAATCTATCCAAATGATAGAAAATTTAGAGATAAACAACTATAAAACAAAAAACCTACCACTTATGGAAGCACAAGGTTATGTATTGGCTGAGGACATCGTAGCAGACCATAACTCCCCAGAGTTTCCAACGTCAGCTATGGATGGGTACGCCATCATACATGAAGACATGACGTTAGGGAGTTTACATATAGCAAGCATAAATCCTGCTGGTTCTGTATTAAAACAAGAAGTCATAGGCGGAACGTGCATCAAGACGTTTACAGGTTCACTTATGCCTCAAGGGGCAGATACACTCATACCCATAGAAAACGTAGAAGTAGTCGGAGATGAGATAGTCATCAAAACTGATGTACCTCAAGGGTTTTCTGTACGTGAACCAGGAGAAAACTATGCCAAAGGGCAATTACTCATCCCTAAGGGTACAAAGATAGACTTTCCTCAGGTAGGTGTGATGGCATCCTTGAACATTGCTAACATTGAGGTCTATGAAAAGCCAATAGTTTCTATCATCTCTACGGGGTCTGAGTTACTTGAGCTCGGAGTTGAGCAAACCAATGACGCTCAAATACGCTCATCAAATAACTACATACTAGAAGCCATTGTCAAAAAGTATGATGCCGTGCCTTTACAACTTGGGTGCATCAAAGATGACAAAGAGACTATCACAAATGAAATCGCTGAAGCCTTAAAACAATCTGACATCGTAGTAACTACTGGTGGTGTGTCTGTGGGTGACTTTGATTTTGTAAAAGATGTGATTTATGAGCTTAACAGTGAGGTCCTATTTAAAGGTGTGCGTGTGAAACCTGGACAGCACATCATGGTAGCACGTAAAGGTGACAAGTTCATCATAGGGCTACCGGGTTTTGCATACTCATCTACCGTCACAGCACTGCTGTACCTTGTACCCCTCATAGAAAAATTACAACATGGCACTTCAAGTATCAAAAGCGTTAAAGCCAAACTCAAAGAACCATTTATAAAACGTGCCCAAAAGGCAGAGTTTACTGCCTGTAATGTTTCTTTGCTTCAAGGTGAATACTATATAGACTTTAAAGGCAAAAAAGTAGGCTCTTCAGCCATACTTACTAACATGCTTGGGTCTGTAGCTCTATTGGTCACTTCTGAAGAGGATAGCTCTAAAGAAGTGGGTGATGAAGTGACTGTTTTACTTTTTGGCTAAATAACTATGAGGGCAGAGACGGAATCTGCCTCTACGAAATATTATAAAGCTAAAATAGACGCTCTAGCTTTTAAAAACATCGCGAACTCTGCTGCTGTTTTACATCCCATTTTAATCGCATAACTTAATAACTCTTTGTCTTGTGAATAACTCATTTTAAATCCTTTAAGTATTAATATGTCAAATAATACATAAAAATATAAAATTATATTAAAAATATTGCAAATTGACATACTTTTAAGAAAAATATTATATAATTACCTATATATATGTAAAAAATAGAACTTATTACGCTAAAAAAGGAGTAAAAATGAATTTAGGTGAAATTGTAGAAAAATTAAAAGATGTATTGTCAGAAAGCACACTAAGAAAAAAAGTATTTGATAAAGATGTGGCAGAAGCACTTAATATTCCTCAGGGGACTTTTGCTTCTATGAAAAAAAGAAATTCTATTCCTTACGAAGAGATATTGGAATTTTGTGCACTTAAAAAGATTTCGGTCAATTGGCTTTTCTTTGACCAAGCTGTTGATATGCTCAAAGAGGAGACAGAGAAGTTTTTTCAGGTACGCTACTTCTCTGACATTCGTGCCTCTGCAGGGGGTGGAGCAGAAGTGTTTGATGAAAACTTTGAAACGATTACACTCGATGAAAAAATTATGCATAACATGGTGGGCATGGGTAATACTGAGTTAGAAGCCATTCATGTAGATGGTGAATCTATGGAGCCCACTCTTCAAGATGGTAGCATTGTATTTGTAGATAGAACCCAAACAGACATTAATAAAAATGGTATTTTTATCGCCTCTACCACGGGAGGACTGTTTATTAAACGTATTCAAAAACGCCCAGATGGTATGATAGACCTTATTTCAGATAACAGTATGTACCCACCCCAAGCTGTGGCTTCGGATGAGATTACGATTGTGGGGAAAGTTGTGGGGAATATCGAGAGCTTGTAAGGACGAACCCATATGTTCGTCCTTAATTCGCACACTCCACACATCGCACGCTCTCAGGACGTATAGACATACGTGCTACCCCTATGACATCTTCACACTCTATGCAGATGCCAAACGTAGGTTTGTCTGTACGTTGCAAGGCGTTGTTAAGTCTTGTAAGACGTAGCCGTGCCTCATCGAGTACTTTGTTGTTGACATCTTGTTCTCCCATGGCTTCTAGGCGTGTAAGCCGTCCTAGCCCACAGTCTGGGGAGATGGGTTTGACTTTTGCTTCTAGGGCGGATATCTGTGCCTTCAGAGCGACAATGTCTGTTTCTATTTTTTCTTTGATGCTTTGTTTTTCTTGTTTGGTCATGTGCGTCACTTTATGCTATAGTGGGTTATTATAACGAAATCTCGGAAGTGGAGAGTTTACTCCTCTAAACATTGAGTGAGCGTAAACTCTCCATTTTTGAAAAAAGAGTATGAATGAAACAAATACTATTTCTTATTTTATTGTTAAACAATGTAGTATGGAGCAAACATAACTACAGCAACGCACTCATTACAGAAAACTCTCCATACCTACAACAACATGCACATAACCCTATAAACTGGTATCCTTGGGGAAATGAGGCTTTTGAAAAAGCAGAAAAAGAGCACAAGCTAATCTTTCTCTCTATAGGCTATAGTACTTGTCATTGGTGTCATGTGATGGAAGAAGAGAGTTTTACTGACATTGGCATTTCCAAGGTTCTCAATGAAGGTTTTGTCTCTATAAAAGTTGACAGAGAAGAGTATCCGCAGATAGACAAGAAGTATCAGAGACTCTATATGAATGTACACAGTAAAAGGGGTGGTTGGCCACTGTCCGTGTTTATGTCATCTAAAAAAGAGGTATTTTTTATAGGTACGTACATCCCTAAAGATGAAGGGTATGGTTCTAAGGGGCTAGTAAATTTATTGCCTACTTTTATTGCTTTACAGAAAGAGACAGTAGCTTTTGGCAAAAGTATAGACAAACACCAGTTACAAAAGCGTAATACTGCACTTAAAATAACGCAGACAGACAAGATGATACAAAAAGTATTAGCCGAGATAGCTATGGAATTTGATGAAAAGAATGGAGGCTTCTCAACACGTCCTAAGTTCCCTGAAGCTTCCAAGTTGGAACTGTTGTTAGACATTTACAAGTTAAATGCAAATCCAAAAGCATACGAAATGGCAAAAGTAACACTTAACAAGATGGCACAAGGGGGCATCTATGACCAAATAGGTGGAGGTTTTTTTAGGTATACAGTAGATGCAACATGGCAAACCCCGCACTTCGAGAAGATGCTCTATACCAATGCGGAACTCATCGCTTTGTATGTCAAGTTTTATGCAATGACAAAAGATGCACTTTATAAAAAAGTGATAGATGAAAGCATTACACAGTTTGAAAAAAATTATATGTCCGAAAAGGTGTATTTCAGTGCATCTGATGCTGATTCTGATGGTGAAGAGGGTGGCTATTTCATTTATGAGTATATCGAAGTGAAGAGTGACTTAAAATACCTAGGTTGGAAGCCTAAAGAGATAGAAGATGCTTTGGCATACATGGGCATAGAAGAAGATGGTAATATAGATGGCGACTTCTCACATACACATATTACGAGTTATATAAAACCAAAGAGGTTAAATGAGCTAAAAGCATATCTTGCATCGCTGAGTGCCAAACGTACCTTTCCTTTTGTCGATAAGAAAATTATTACTGCATGGAATTCTATGATGATAAAAGCACTTTTTGAAGCCTCAACTGTAGATACAAAGTATCTGTCGTTAGCCAAAAAAAGACTCCACGCTCTTTTGAATATGATGTATCCTAGGGAGACACTCTATCATCAAACAGTGTTGGGTAAAACCCCTAAACAAAAAGCCTTACTTGAAGACTATGCTTTTTTAGTTGATGCTTTACTAGCAGCATATAATAAAACGTATGAAAAAAAGTATCTTACTTTGGCAAATAAATTAATAGATGAAGGACTCTATAAATTTTACAGAGAAAAACAATGGTACTTAAGTGATGATGGGATAGAAGCTCACGCAGATTTTGATGACAGATACTATACGTCTGCACTCTCTTTAATGCTAGAAAACTTAGTACGTATGTCTGCGCTTACTGAAAACTTGAAATATATCACAGTGGCTCGAGAGAGCATAATAAACCTAGGAGTAGTTCTTAAAGATAAGCCATCTTCTGCTTCAAAACTGGTGCATACATTTTTGCGTTTAGAAAAAGGTGATATTGTGATACATGCTAAAAAAGAGAAGCTACTAAGTGCACAAAAAGTATTAGATAATGTGCTATACCCTTTTATTTTAAGCACGATTCAAGAGAGTGATGAGTATCTTGCTTGTAAAACGACTATGTGTTTTGCGTATGATTCAAATATCACAAAGCTCATAAAAAAGATAAACAAGGTGGTAAAGTAATGCTTACAATGAATGAAGATTTGGAAGGTGCGTTATATGCATACCTTAAATTATTAGATGAAGAAGAATATTTTGAAGCCCATGAAGTGCTAGAAGAAGCATGGCATCCACTTAGACTAAACAGGCATCCTCTTGCAAATTTAGCAAAAGGACTTATTAATGCGGCAATCACTTTTGAACACATAAAACGTAATCGAGGAGATGTAAAAGCTAAAGCACAAAAAGTGATAGCTTCTTATGAACGACATAAAGATTTGTGTACAAAAGAGATTAGGGCATATATACTTTTTAATCAAGCATGCCAAAAGGTAGAAATATTGAAAGTAAAATATAAAGAGATATTGCAGTAATGTATTGGTATCACGCAACGACAAAACATTCTTACAACTCTGTGCGTACAAATCCAAACTATATTGATTGGGAAGATCAGCCAAGCACATACAAATACTATCCTGAAAATTATAGAAAAATAAAGTTAGATTTAGAGCTTGGTGAAGATAGTTTTCTTTACCATATAGCAGGACTTACTGCAAAAAAAAGTTACCCTAGTGGGGAGTATTATCTACGCATAAATCCCTCAGCAGGTGCGTTGTATCCTAATGAACTGTATCTACAGATAAGAGGGGTAGAGGGACGAGAAGATGGTATCTACCATTATGAAGTGAGTAGTGCTTCTTTGACTTTATTGCAAAGCCTAGGAATAGATGAAGGTTTAGAGCCACACTTTGGATTTACAACTTTGATGCAGGGCTATCTTTTTTTAGTCTCTGCGATTTACTACAGGTCATCATGGAAGTACAAAAATAGAGCCTTACGTTACTGTCTTTTAGATGCTGGACATTTATTAGGAAGCATAGAAGCATCAGCACTGCTAAAGTCTCGTGTTGTAAAGATGCATTATAGTATTGACAAAGAAAAGCTCAACCGTATGTTTGGCTTTGAAAAAAAAGAATGGTTTTTATCAGGTGCTTATATGGCAGAACCTGTGCAAGGAAGCAGTGTAAAAGCTGTAGAATTTGAACTACCCTATGTAGATGGCAGTCAAAGTTTTGAACAAAATAGGCTGATAGAGCAAGCATATGAAGAAACACGTATACAAGAAGCGTGCCAAGTCCAAAAGCAACTCCCAGTATTTAACTACCATGCAACTAAACTAAAAGAGACACTGTTTAATCGTCGCTCGCAACGTGGCTTTAATGATGGGGCTATTACTAAAGGACAGTTTAATTACATGGTGGAGGCTATCCATGCCCCTATACCCTCTGACTGTGATGAAGAGATAAGTATCTACATGATTATTAACCGTGTGTTAGATATGCCATTGGGGCTTTATAAGGATGGAAAGTACTTAGCCTATGGTGACTTTGCAAGAAAAGCAGGCTATCTTTCTTTGGAACAATATACACTTTCACAGAAAGGAGCTGTAGCCTTTTTTTTAACATCAAAGGCTAAAAACTATCAAGCACTTTACCAAAAAGTAGGCATCATAGGGCAAAGACTCTATGTTATTGCCCAATACATGGACATAGGATGTTCAGGTATCGGAGCATATTATGATGATGAGGTCAATGAATTTGTAGATAACGATGAAATGGTACTGTATGCCTTGGCGATAGGGAAATAGCGTTAGTGTTTAAAGCTATATTCCAAGACTTCTAAGTGTCTACGTACTTGGTTTTGTATATCTCCTTGAAATTCTAAAGTATTCTCTTTTACCGTACCACCTGTACCTAACTTTTTTTTGAGCGTTTTAAGTAGGGACTGTAAATCACTTTTAGCTAAGTAAAATGGTTTAACTATTGTCACGATTTTCCCTCTATGTTTTTCTTTGGCAAAATGGAGTTGATGTTTGTTTGATGCTTTTATCTCGAAAATTAATTTACTAGAGGACGTATTTTTATTATCAGATGTCCATTCATCATTAAAGTTAGCACCCATTTCAAATACATTTTCACGCATAGCTCATCCTAATTATAATCTGTATCAAAAAGTATACCAAGTACTACCATGAGGGTAAGTAGAAAAATGAGTATTTTGTAGAGTGTGTCATTGGACGGTAGTCTCATGATAAGCCTTTATTTTTCTATTAGTATATACTATCTTTCTTGTATTCTCATTCTAGATTTAAATGGGGGTTTATATAGACTGGGTATGATTCGAAATATATTATAGGTTAACAAAGGACACAAAAATGGCAAATGCACAAAGTACCATGTACCAACTCAAAGAGACCAAAACAAGAGCGAAGATTATTTTGTTTGATCTTGACGGCACACTTATAGATTCTACCGAAGCAATTTTGGAGAGTTTTCAAAAAGCGTATGAAGCCTTCGGGAAAGTAGCACCTGCATCTGAGGACATCAAGACACTCATAGGCTTACCTCTTGAAGTCATGTTTGTAAAGCTAGGGGTTGATGAGGCTGAGTCTTTGGAGTATGCAAAAGCATATAAAGCACACTATAAAACCATACACACAGAAAAAACAGTGCTTTTACCTAACGTAAGAGAAGCACTTGAGCTCGCAGAAAATCATGGAAGATTGGGTGTAGTAACCACTAAAACGAGCGAGTACTCACGCATACTACTTGAACACTTTGGCATCATGAAGCACTTTGACATACTCATAGGTAGAGAAGATGTCACAAACCCAAAACCAGACCCTGAACCAGTAGAACGTGCCATGAATGCCTTAGGTTACCACTATGGTAAAGTGACGTATATGATTGGCGACACTATGGCAGACATCGTAGCAGCGGAAAAAGCTGACATTGCGAGTATAGGCGTATTGTGTGGCTATGGAAATAAAGATGACCTTGAAGAGTATGCAGACTTTGTTGTAAAAGATGCCTATCAGGCAGTACGACTTATAGAAAAAATATAATTTTTTTACTAAAATGATCTCAATAAACCCTAGTGTTTATTGAGTGACTATCGCATATACAATCTCAGTTTTATTTTTCTTAGTCTGTATGTCATGAATACTTAACCCTTCTATAGGAAGTTTCATAAAATCTTCTATGGTAGTGATACCTGCTTTTGCTATCTCACGTAAAACTATACCTCTGTAGGCTTTTGCCCAGTGGCTTACTACTTTGCCATTTTTAATAAACTTGAGTGTAGTGTAAGGCTTTGTGGGTTTGTAAAACTTGTCATAAAAGCCTGCACGCAGGTCTAATATCTCTTCATTTTCCAAGTATGCCTCCATAAGATGGGCAGCATGTTCGTTGTAAAACTTTTCAGTTTTTATGTCTCCTATAGGTTCTGCCTGTTTTAGTTTATACTCAGGTATTAAGTCCGAACTTCTGATAGGACCCCATAAATTAGAGAAGAGTATGACATTTTCATTTATGTATGCCTGTGCTGATGTATCTAAGTCAGTGTAGCCAAGATAATCAAAGGCAACACCTGTATAGCGTTCTATGGCTTTCATAGTAAGTTCATGGATGATGTCTTTTTTATGTTTTAGAATGTCCGCTTCTTTTTTGATGCCAAACATTTTAGAGAGTACTTGCATATCTCCTTGTTGTAAAACATTGATATAGGTATGTAAAAGTTTCATACGCTGAGGAGAAAGTTCCTTAAAAAGTAAATCATTAGGATTAAAAGGGTGTAGACCTCCAGATTTTTTGGTTTCGCTTGGTGCAAGTAGTATTTTCATGGGTTAACCTCATTGTAATATGGTTGTATTTTATAGAAATTACCTAAAAAAGAAGAAATTTATATTTTTTTACAGAAAACACTTGACTTTTAAAAGTGATTTGTCTATAATTCCCGTCCATTTAAAGCGTAACAACTTTTTATGATGGTGCTGGTGTAGCTCAGCTGGCTAGAGCAGCTGATTTGTAATCAGCAGGTCGGGGGTTCGAGTCCCTTCACCAGCTCCATGAAATTTTTATCAGTGTTTGACCAGAAAAAAGATTAAATTATCTCCGATTATAATATTTGAAATATTTTAAGTCTAAAGCATTATGGTGAGTTACTCAAGTGGCCAACGAGGGCGGATTGTAAATCCGCTGACTACGTCTTCGAAGGTTCGAATCCTTCACTCACCACCATGTAACCATATGCGGGCGTAGCTCAGTGGCTAGAGTTCCTGCCTTCCAAGCAGGCTGTCGAGGGTTCGAATCCCTTCGCCCGCTCCACATGGACTATTGATCTGGGAGCTGATGTGAATCATTATTTACACAACTTCACATTACCTACAAATCAACAAACACTCATAACAATTTAACAGTAGTAAATATATAAATGAAATAATGTATTTTATTTTGCGCCCATATGGCTCAGGGGTAGAGCACTTCCTTGGTAAGGAAGAGGTCGTGAGTTCAAGTCTCACTATGGGCTCCATAAACAGAAAACCACGTATGGACAAGAGAGTAGTAGGACTACTGTTCTTCTGTCCATATAGGTTAATAATGACTTAAGAAGATTTGGGTATAATACTGCCTTTAATAAAACATTTACGCTAGGAGAAAAGCATGGCTAAAGAAAAATTTGAACGTACGAAACCGCACGTTAACATCGGTACAATCGGTCACGTTGACCACGGAAAAACTACATTAACAGCTGCAATCACAATGTGTTTAGGGCTTAAAAATGGTCAAGCAACTATGGATTATGATCAAATTGATAATGCTCCAGAAGAAAGAGAAAGAGGAATCACTATTGCCACTTCTCACGTAGAGTACGAAACTGACTCAAGACACTATGCACACGTAGATTGTCCAGGTCACGCGGATTACGTTAAAAACATGATTACTGGTGCTGCTCAAATGGACGGTGCTATTCTTGTTATTGCTGCAACTGATGGACCAATGGCTCAAACTAGAGAGCACATCCTTCTTTCTAAACAAGTTGGTGTACCTTACATCGTAATCTTCTTAAATAAAGAAGATCAACTTGATGATGAAGATAAAGAAGAAATGTTAGAACTAGTAGAAATGGAAGTTCGTGAACTTCTTTCTGAGTATGATTTCCCAGGTGATGATACACCAATCATCGCGGGTTCTGCATTTCAAGCACTAGAAGAAGCTAAAGCTGGTACAGCTGGTGAGTGGTCTGAAAAGATTTATGAACTTATGGCACAAGTAGATGAGTATATCCCTGAGCCAAAAAGAGAAACTGAAAAAGATTTCCTTATGGCAATCGAAGATATCTTTACTATCCAAGGTCGTGGTACAGTTGTAACTGGTAAAGTTGACCAAGGTAAAGTATGTGTAGGTGACGAAGTTGAAATTGTTGGTCTTAAAGATACTCAAAAAACAACAGTAACTGGTGTTGAGATGTTCCGCAAAGAAATGGATTGTGGTCTTGCTGGTGATAACTGTGGTGTTCTTATCCGTGGTATCGATAAAGAAGCAGTACAAAGAGGTATGGTTCTTTGTAAGCCAGGTTCAATCAACCCACATACTAAATTTGAAGCTGAAATCTATGTACTTACTAAAGAAGAAGGCGGTAGACACACTCCATTCTTTAACAACTACAGACCACAGTTTTATGTACGTACAACAGACGTAACAGGTTCAGTTCAACTTCAAGAAGGTACTGAAATGGTTATGCCAGGTGATAACGTTAAAGTTAATGTTGAACTTATCGCTCCTGTTGCAATGGATCAAGGTACTAAGTTTGCTATCCGTGAAGGTGGTAGAACAGTTGGTGCTGGTGTTGTTTCTAAGATTATTGCTTAAGAGAAACACTTGTAAGAAGGGGTAACCTTCTTACAAACTTATCATAGGAGATAACAATGAGAGAAACAGTTCACTTAGGATGTGAGAAATGTACAAGACGTAATTATCACACAACTAAAAATAAAAAAACAACGACAGAGAAACTTGCTCTTAAAAAGTATTGTAAATGGTGTAAATGCCATACAACACACAAAGAGATGAAACTGTAATAGTAATACTTTTTTAATACCAAAGCTTTTTGCTTTAGGTATTAATTTAGGCCAATAGCTCAGTTGGTAGAGCACTGGTCTCCAAAACCAGGTGCCGTGGGTTCGAGTCCCTCTTGGCCTGCCACAAAAAAAGGTAACAAATATGGAAAAAATTTCAACGTTTATAGCGAATGCTCGTTCAGAGATTCATAAAGTAATATTTCCAACAAAAGTACAAGTAAGACAAGCATTTTTAGCAGTTATTCTCGTAGTAACTGTAATATCAATATTTTTAGCATTGGTTGACCTTATGATGTCATCAATCGTATCATCAGTTTTATAGGATAAACAATGGCTTTTCAATGGTATGCAATTCAAGTATATTCAGGTTCTGAACAATCTGTCAAAAAAGGTATTGAGCAACTCGTCATCGATCATGGTATCGAAGAAAAAGTTGACCGTATCGTAGTTCCAACTGAAGAAGTAATTGAAGTTAAAAATGGTGAGAAAAAAATTACTGAACGTACACTCTATTCAGGGTATGCTTTCGCACATATAGATCTGGATACAGACCTTTGGCATAAGATTCAGTCTTTGCCAAGAGTATCTAGATTTATCGGTGAACAAAAGACACCTACCGCACTCACAGAGTCGGATATCAAAAACATTTTAGACAAAATGGAGAATAAATCTGCTCCACGTCCTAAAGTTGATTTTGAAACAGGCGAAATGGTTCGTATCGTTGATGGACCATTTTCTAACTTTACAGGTATGGTGGAAGAGTATGATCTTAACCACGGTACTTTGAAATTAAATGTTTCAATCTTTGGTAGAAATACACCCGTTGAGATTCTTTATACGCAAGTTGAAAAGATTATTTAACACCTTAGACAGGTTTGTCTAGTCTTTTATCTTAGGACTTAAAATAAAAAGATAACAATGACCAATTAATCTCAAAGGAAGAACAGATGGCAAAAAAAATAGCTGAAAAGTTTAAAATGATGATTCCTGCTGGCGCAGCGAACCCATCACCACCAGTAGGTCCAGCACTTGGACAACGTGGTGTAAACATTATGGAGTTTTGTAAAGCTTTTAATGAAAAAACAAAAGATCAAATGGGCTTTAAAGTTCCAGTAATTGTAACTGTATATGCAGACAAAAGTTTCACAATGGAAACGAAACAACCACCTGCATCTGAGCTTATTTTAAAGGCTGCAGGTCTTAAAAAAGGTACAGATAATCCACTTCTAAACAAAGTAGGAACAATCACTAAAGCAAAACTTGATGAAATTATCGATAGAAAAATTGTTGATTTAAATACAAATGACAGAGAAATGGCAGCAAGTATCATTTCTGGTACATGTAGATCAATGGGTGTTGAAATAGTAGACTAATAGAGTCGACTGAGAATTAAATCTTTAACCACATGATTTTAAAAATGTGGGAGCATAAAAGCGGAGAAATAAAATGGCAAAAAAACCAAGTAAAAGAAGAGAAGCACTACTTAAAAAAGTAGATGCAACTAAAGAGTACAGTGTTGACGAAGCAATGAAAACACTTAAAAATCTTAAATCAGCAAAATTTGATGAGACTGTTGAAGTAGCATTAAACCTAAACGTTGACCCTAGACATGCAGATCAGATGATTAGAGGATCAGTTGTTCTTCCTAATGGAACTGGTAAAACAGTAAGAGTAGCAGTATTTGCAAAAGATGCAAAAGCTGATGAAGCTAAAGCAGCAGGTGCAGACCTTGTTGGTGCAGCAGATCTTATTGAAGATATTCAAGCAGGTAAAATTGATTTTGATATCGTTATCTCTACACCTGATATGATGGGTGTTCTTGGTAAAGTGGCACGTGTACTTGGACCAAAAGGTCTTATGCCTAACCCTAAAACAGGGACTGTAACAATGGATGTTGCAAAAGCAGTTGAAAATGCTAAAGGTGGTCAAGTAAACTTTAGAGTGGATAAAAAAGGGAATATCCATGCAGGTATTGGTAAAATCTCTTTTTCAGAAGAAGCGATTAAAGAAAACTTTGTAACACTTCTAGAAACTATCAACAGAGCTAAACCAGCATCTGCAAAAGGTAGATTTATTACTAATGCAGCTATATCACTTACAATGAGCCCATCAATTACACTTGATGCTTCAGAAGTAATGGATATTAAATAAGCAGTTATAAAGAGACCTTAGTCTCTTTATTATTTTCAAACAAGAATTTAATTTAATTTTTGTTTGAGAGTAATTTTACTACTCATAGAGCCAGTTGGTTCACATCTTAGATTTAAGATAAAAGGGGCGAAAGCTTAATTAGTTGGTATGAAAGTATCAATGTGCAGGAGTCATTCATGACATCTTGTACCCTTTTAGAGATCGGAAGGAGAATATATATGACTAGAACTAGAAAAGAAGAGTTAGTTGCAGAGATGACAGAAGCGTTTAAAGACGCTGGTGCCATTATCGTTTGTGATTACAAAGGTATGACAGTTGAAAATCTTGAAATCGTAAGAAACCTTGCGAAAGATGAAGATACTAAAGTACAAGTTGTAAAAAATAAACTGGCACGTATTGCATTGAAAAATGCAGGATGTGAAGATGTTGAATTTACAGACACAAACTTAGTAATCTGGGGTGATGCACAAGTAACACCTTGTAAGATAGCAGACAAAGCTGCTACTGATTTTAAAGACAGTTTCTCAATCAAAACTGGTTTAATCCAGGGTGAAGTTGCTAGTATGGAAACCATTAATGCTATGGCTAAACTTCCTACTAGAGATGTACTTCTTGGTATGCTCCTTAATGTTTGGAATGCACCAGTACAAAACTTTACTATTGGCATGCAAGCACTTGCAACTAAAAAAGAAGAAGAAGCGTAGAGTGGTGAGAGCCTCTAGGCTCTTTTAATTTAATGATGTATTTGCATCTATAATGATATATTTTAAGGATATAAAATGGCAACAACTAAAGAAGATGTATTAGAGTTTATCTCAAACTTATCTGTTCTTGAGCTTTCTGAGCTTGTAAAAGAATTTGAAGAAAAATTTGGCGTATCTGCGCAAGCTACAGTAGTAGCTGGTGGACCTGCTGCAGGTGCTGAAGCTGCTGAAGAGCAAACAGAGTTTGACGTAGTTCTTACTGATGCTGGTGAGAAAAAAATCAATGCTATTAAAGTAGTAAGAGCTATCACAGGTCTTGGACTTAAAGAAGCCAAAGCTGCAGTTGAAGATGTACCATCAGTACTTAAAGAAGCTGTATCTAAAGACGAAGCTGAAGCATTCAAAAAACAAATTGAAGAAGCTGGCGCTAAATGTGAGCTTAAATAAGTCTAAGGACTTATTTATCGAGACTAAGCAGTGCTTAGTCTCATCCCTGCAGATATAGTTAAAAGCTATTCGGAGACATTTCATACCCTCCTCTAATAGTTTCTTTGTGTATCTAAAATAGTCTTTTCTAAAGTAAGAATCAGACTATAAAACGATATTAATTAGCTAATACAATAAACCAACATCACTACAAGGACAAACATGCTAAATTCTTTGCATTCTGGTAACAGACTCCGTGTTGACTTCTCTAAAACACCAAGAGAGATTGAAATTCCAAACTTACTCCAACTTCAACAAAAAAGTTATGAAAACTTTTTAATGTTAGGCGAAAAAGACAGAAAAAACTCTACGTTAGAAAGAGTATTCCGTTCAGCATTCCCTATTCATGATCAACAAAATAGAGTCACACTTTCATATAAAAACTCTGAAATTGTTAAACCTAAATATACTGTACGTGAATGTATGGAAAGAGGATTGACCTATTCTGTTTCATTGAAAATGAATATTTCATTGACAATATGGAATAGAGATGAAAAAACAGGTGAGAAACTTGACCCTAAAGAGATTAAAGAGCAAGCGGTTTTTGTACGTGATATTCCATTGATGACAGAAAGAACTTCATTTGTAGTGAATGGTGTTGAACGTGTTATTGTCAATCAACTTCACAGATCGCCAGGTGTTATCTTCAAAGAAGAAGAAGGAACAACTGTTGGTGCAGGTATGCTTTATTCTGCACAAATTATTCCAGACCGTGGTTCATGGTTGTACTTTGAATATGATTCAAAAGATATTTTATATGCACGTATCAACAAAAGAAGAAAAATCCCTGTAACCATTCTTTTTAGAGCGTTAGATTATTCTAAAGATGATATTATAAAACTATTTTACTCTACAAAAGAAATTACGATTAAAGAAAATAGGTTCTTAACGAAGTTTGATCCAAGTGATTTTGCGGGTAGAGCAGAGTATGATGTGAAAGATGCAGATGGAAAGACTGTTGTTAATGCGGGGAAAAGACTGACTAAGAAAAAAGCTCAGAAATTGATGGATGAGGGCTTAGAGTGGGTAGAGTATCCACTTGATATTCTTATGGAAAGACACTTGGCTACACCAGTGATTGACCAAGAGAGTGGCGAAGTACTTTATGACGTGGTTGCTTCTTTAGATGAAGCTAAACTTAAAAAAATGATTGAACAAGGCATTGGCACGATTGAAATCATTAATGACCTTGAAGAAGGAGCTGATCGTTCTATTATTAATGCATTTATTGCTGATAACGAATCGTTAAGACTTCTTAAGCAAACAGAAGAGATAGATGATGAAAATATACTTTCAGCAATTCGTATCTATAAAGTCATGAGACCAGGTGAACCAGTGACCCCTGATGCAGCAAAAGCATTCTTAAGACAACTCTTCTTTGACCCTGAGAGATATGACTTAACAAAAGTCGGTCGTATGAAAATGAATCACAAGTTAGGTCTTGATATTCCTGAGTACGCTACTGTACTTACGGCTGAAGATCTTATTAATGTTGTTAAATACCTTATCAAAGTGAAAAATGGTAAAGGGCATATTGATGATAGAGATCACTTAGGTAACAGACGTATTAGAGCCATTGGTGAGCTTCTTGGTAATGAGCTTCACAATGGTCTTGTAAAAATGCAAAAAGCCATTAGAGATAAAATGACTACAGTATCTGGTACGCTTGATGAGTTGATGCCGCATGACTTAGTAAACTCTAAAATGATTACGAACACAATTTTGGAATTTTTCTCGTCAGGACAACTATCGCAGTTTATGGATCAGACGAATCCACTTTCAGAAGTGACACATAAAAGAAGACTCTCTGCACTTGGTGAGGGTGGTCTTGTTAAAGAAAGAGCTGGATTTGAAGTAAGGGACGTACACCCGACGCACTATGGACGTATTTGTCCGATAGAGACGCCAGAAGGGCAAAATATTGGTCTTATCAATACACTTGCTACCTATTCTAAAGTAAATGAACATGGCTTTATTGAAGCACCCTATAAAGTGGTAAAAGATTGTCAAGTGACTGATGAAATTATTTATATCACTGCGACGCAAGAGGAAGATAAGTGTATTGCTCCTGCCTCTACAGTAGTGAGTGAAGATGGCCGTATTGTTGAGGACTTGATTGAAACAAGACTTAATGGTAATATTGAACTTAATGAGTCAACGCGTGTTGACTTGATTGATATTTCACCATTGATGATTTCTGGTTCTGCTGCTGCATTGATTCCATTTTTAGAGCATGATGATGCCAACCGTGCACTTATGGGTTCAAACATGCAACGTCAAGCGGTACCACTTCTTAAAACTGATGCACCAGTGGTTGGTACAGGTATGGAAGCAATTGTTTCTCGTGATGCTTGGGAATGTGTGAAAGCAAAAAGACCTGGTACAGTAGAAAAAGTGGATGGAAAAAATATCTATATTATGGGGGAAGATGAAACGGGTGTATTTATTGATCATTATCCAATGGAAAAAAATATGCGTACGAACCAAAATACGACATTTACACAAACACCCATTGTGAAACTTGGTGATAAAGTTCAAACCAAACAAGTGATTGGTGATGGTGCAAACATGGATCAGGGGGAGCTTGCCATCGGGAAGAACATTATGGTTGCATTTATGCCTTGGTATGGGTACAACTATGAAGATGCTATTATTATCTCTGAGAAGATTATTAGAGAAGATACATTTACTTCTGTGCATACTTACGAAAAAGAAGTAGAAGCAAGAGAGCTTAAGCATGGAACAGAGGAAATAACAAGAGACATTCCAAATATTCGCGAAGATGAGCTTTTACACTTGGACGAGTCTGGAATTGTTGAGATAGGTACTTATGTGAAATCTGGGATGATTCTTGTAGGTAAAGTGTCTCCAAAAGGTGAAATTAAACCTACGCCAGAGGAGAGGCTACTAAGAGCTATCTTTGGTGAAAAAGCAGGACATGTGGTTAATAAGTCACTGTATTGTCCCGCATCTATGGAAGGTATCGTTGTAGATATCAAAGTCTTTACAAAAAAAGGTTATGAAAAAGATGCACGTGCTATCCAAGCCTATGAAGAAGAGAAAGCTATTCTAGATGGGGATCATCATGATCAACTTCTTATGATAGATAGAGAGTCAATCTTACGTATTTCAAATTACCTTGCAAGTCAAGAGTTGGCAAAAGATGTCACAGTAGGTGAAACGGTCTATAAAGCAGGAGATAAAATACCTGAAGCAATCATCAAAGAGGTTAATAGGTTTGCACTTGGTGGGGTAGTTCAATCATTCTCTTCAGAGGTTCAAAGCGAGTATGAGACACTTAAAAACTACTTCCTAAAGCAGAAGAAAAAACTTAAAACAGCACACGAAGAGAAGTTGATGGTACTTGAAAAAGACGACATACTTCCTTCAGGTGTGACTAAACTTGTAAAAATATACATTGCAACGAAACGTAAGTTGAAAGTCGGAGATAAGATGGCAGGGCGTCATGGAAACAAAGGTATTGTTTCTAATATCGTTCCAGAGATTGACATGCCATACATGGAAGATGGAAGACCTGTTGAAATTATCTTGAATCCATTAGGAGTTCCTTCTCGTATGAACATTGGGCAAATCCTTGAAGTGCACTTAGGACTTGTAGGAAAAAGACTTGGTGAACAAATTGAAGTGATGTTTGAGGAGAAAAAAGAAACATTCATTCAAGACCTAAGAGCTAAAATGATTACCATTGCAGATGTTGCAAAACTCATGAATGCCAAAGAACTTCTTGGAAATATGTCTGATGAAGATTTATTGAAATATGGTAGAGACTGGTCAACGGGTGTTAAGTTTGCTGCTCCTGTCTTTGAAGGTGCAAACCAAGCGGAGTTTGACAAGTTGTTTGAGCTAGCAAAAATTGATGCTGATGGTAAGATGGTACTGTTTGATGGAAGAACGGGAGAACAGATGATTGAGCGTGTGAACGTTGGGTATATGTACATGCTTAAACTCCACCACTTGGTAGATGAAAAAGTACATGCGCGTTCAACTGGACCATACTCATTGGTTACACAACAACCAGTAGGTGGTAAGGCCCTCTTTGGTGGACAAAGATTTGGAGAAATGGAAGTATGGGCATTGGAAGCCTATGGTGCAGCACATATCCTTAAAGAGATGCTTACCATTAAGTCTGATGATGTTGAAGGACGAGCCAGAGCATACAGAGCCATCACTAAAGGTGAGTCTGTACCAGAATCAGGTGTACCTGAGACGATGTTCGTATTGACTAAAGAGCTTCAAGCCTTAGGTCTTGATACAGAATTATATGAGAGTAAAAAAGAAGTGGAGGGTGACAATGAGTAAGCTTTTAGAAGATTTAACGCTAATTGATTTAAACAGTGAAGAAAGACCAAAGGATATCGCAGCCTTACAACTAAGAGTCGCAAGTCCAGAGAAAGTACTTTCATGGTCATACGGTGAAGTTAAAAAACCAGAAACGATTAACTACAGAACCCTCAAACCAGAGCGTGATGGACTTTTTTGTGCCAAAATATTTGGACCAATAAGAGACTACGAGTGTCTTTGTGGTAAATACAAAAAGATGCGTTACAAAGGCGTGGTATGTGAAAAATGTGGTGTCGAAGTCACATCATCTAAAGTAAGAAGAAACAGAATGGGTCACATTGACCTTATCGCTCCTGTGGCACATATTTGGTATGTGTCTTCATTGCCATCACGTATTGGTACACTTCTTGGTGTAAAAATGAAAGACTTAGAGCGTGTACTTTATTATGAAGCATATATTGTTAAGGCTGCGGGAGAAGCATCGTATGACAGCGAAGGATTAACTCCTTTAGCTAAATATGATGTACTTAACGAAGAGCAGTATCAGCAAATCGTGCAACGTTTTGGTGATACGGGACTGGACGCTCGTATGGGTGGAGAGATAGTTCAAGAACTACTTGCAGATCTTGATCTTGTAGATATGTTTTCTCAACTTAAAGAAGACATTCAAGCAACTAAATCTGAAGCTAAACGTAAAACAATTGTTAAACGTCTTAAAGTCATCGAAGCATTCCTTCATTCAGGTAACAGACCAGAGTGGATGATGCTTACACAACTACCAGTACTTCCACCTGATTTGAGACCTCTTGTAAGTCTTGACGGCGGTAAATTTGCAGTTTCTGATGTAAATGACCTTTATAGACGTGTGATTAACCGTAACCAACGTTTAAAAAGACTTGTGGAGCTTGATGCACCTGAAATCATCGTAAGAAATGAAAAACGTATGCTTCAAGAAGCAGTAGATGCTCTTTTTGACAATGGTAGACGTGGTAATGCAGTTAAAGGTGCGAACAAAAGACCTCTTAAATCACTTTCAGAAGTGATTAAAGGTAAGCAAGGTAGATTTAGACAGAATCTTCTTGGTAAACGTGTTGACTTCTCTGGACGTTCTGTTATTGTTGTTGGACCAGACTTACGTATGGACCAATGTGGACTGCCTAAGAAAATGGCAATCGAACTCTTTAAGCCACACTTGATGGCTAAACTAGAAGAAAAAGGCTATGCAACAACGCTCAAACAAGCCAAAAAAATGATAGAAAAACAAGAAAATGAAGTATGGGAATGTTTAGAAGAAGTAGTTGATAACTACCCTATCTTACTAAACCGTGCACCTACACTGCACAAGCTTTCGATTCAAGCCTTTCACCCAAGACTTATAGAGGGTAAAGCGATTCAATTGCACCCTCTTGTATGTTCTGCGTTCAACGCCGACTTTGATGGGGATCAGATGGCGGTACACGTACCACTTTCAGATGAAGCGATTGCTGAAGCAAAAGTATTGATGCTAGCTTCAATGAACATCTTACTTCCAGCTTCAGGTAAAGCAATTGCTGTACCATCACAAGATATGATTTTAGGTCTTTACTACCTAACATTAGAAAAAAATGATGTCAAAGGTGAAAATAAACTTTTTGCAAGTGTTGAAGAGGTTGAAATTGCTTTTGATCAAAATGCACTTGATCTCAATGCACGTATTAGAACGGTAATTGACGGTAAAATAACAAAGTCTACTTCTGGTAGATTGATCTTAAAATCAATTATTCCTGATTATGTACCAGAGAAATATTGGAACAAAATTTTAAAGAAAAAAGACATTGGTACGTTAGTTGACTACATTTACAAAATAGGTGGCGTTGCAGAAACTGCTGGTTTCCTTGATGACCTTAAAGATATGGGTTTCAAATATGCAACCAAAGTGGGTGTGTCTATTTCTATTGATGATATTATTATCCCTGAGGAAAAGGTACCTAACGTACTTGCAGCTAAAGAGCAAGTAAAAGAGATACAAAGACAATTTGGTGCAGGACTTTTAACAGATCAAGAGCGTTACAATAAGATTATTGATATCTGGACAGATTCTAACAATAGTATTGCGGGGAGTCTTATGAGTTTGATTAAGGCTGATAAAGATGGTTTTAACTCAGTACACATGATGGCTGACTCAGGAGCTAGAGGGTCTGCAGCACAGATACGACAACTCTCAGGTATGAGGGGACTGATGGCAAAATCAGACGGGTCTATTATTGAAACACCTATTACGTCAAACTTCCGTGAAGGTCTAAACGTATTGGAGTATTTTATTTCAACGCATGGGGCGAGAAAAGGTCTTGCAGATACAGCACTAAAAACTGCCAATGCGGGTTACTTGACGAGAAAACTTATTGATGTTGCGCAAAATGTTAAGATTGCTGTGACAGACTGTGGGACACATGAGGGTGTTGAAGTGTCTGATATTGTTGTGGGTAATGAGATGATTGAACCACTTTCTGATAGAATTTATGGACGTGTATTAGCGGAAGCAATTATTGATCCTATTACTTCTGAAGTCCTTGTATCTGAAGGTACAATGATAGATGAAGAGACGGCAACACGTGTACAAGAAGCGGGTGTTCGTTCTGTGGTTATGAGAGCACCATCAACATGTAAAGCACCTAAAGGTATTTGTGCTAAATGTTATGGACTTAACATGGCTGATAATAAAATCGTGAAACGTGGTGAGGCAGTGGGTGTTATTGCAGCACAGTCAATTGGTGAGCCAGGAACACAACTGACACTTCGTACTTTCCACACAGGTGGTACAGCAACAGCAGGTAAAGAAGAACGTTCAGTTGTAGCTACGAAAGAAGGTTTCGTAAGATACTACAATTTAAATGTATATAAAAATACAGAAGGAAAACTTATCGTTGCGAACAGAAGAAATGCTGGTATTCTATTGGTTGAACCTAAGATTAAAGCGGTGACATCTGGTAAGGTATCCGTGGTGGTAACTCACGATGAAATTGTAGTTTCTGTAGTGGCTAAGGGGAGGGATGAAGTAAAATATAACCTAAGAAAATCTGATGTTGCAAAATCAAATGAACTTGCAGGTGTTGCAGGTAAAGTTGAAGGTAAACTCTTCTTACCATTAGAAGATGGTGAGAAAGTGGAAGAGGGTGACTCGATTGTTGAAGTCATTAAAGAGGGGTGGTCAGTACCATCACGTATTCCATTTGCATCTGAGCTTAAAGTTGAAAATGGAGCACCTGTAACCCAAGAAGTACTTTCTGAGTCTAAAGGTACAGTAAAGTTTTTCCTCTTAAAAGGAGATTATCTAGAACCTACAGATAAGTTTAAGTCGGGAGATAATGTAGACGAGAAAGGTCTTTTTGCTGTTATTGTAGATGAAAATCAAAGAGAAGCAGCAAGACACTATATATCAAGAGGGTCTGTAGTTAAAGTAGATAACAATGCATCTGTTGCACGTGGAGATACACTTTCTGCTCCTGAAAAATCAACCCAAGTGGTTATCGCAGAGTGGGATCCATATTCAGAACCTATCATTGCTGAGCAACAAGGTACAGTAAAATTTGAAGATATTATTCCTGGTGTTACTGTGGTTGAGCAATTTGATGAAATTACAGGTGATACTAGACTAGAATTGAATGAATACATTCCTGCTGCCTATAAACCAGCTATTATTCTCGCAACACAAAGTGGTGAGATTATACGGTATCAACTTGATGCAAAATCAAGTTTATATGTTACAGATGGAGGAGAGGTTAATATTGCAGATATTATTGCTAAAACACCAAAAGCAGCTATCAAATCTCAAGATATTACTGGAGGGCTTCCAAGAGTTTCTGAACTCTTTGAAGCAAGACGTCCAAAAGATATTGCACTTATTGCACAGATTGATGGTGTGGTAAGCTTCGGTAAACCATTACGTGGTAAAGAAAGACTTATCGTCTCTGGAGACAATGGTCAGATTACTGAGCAGTTTGTAGATAAAAATAAAGTAGCCCTTGTCAATACAGGCGAGTATGTTCATGCTGGTGAAAAATTGACTGATGGTATCATCTCAAGTCATGATATTTTGGCGGCACTTGGTGAAAAAGCATTGTATGAATATATTGTGTCTGAAGTACAAATGGTTTACCGTCGTCAAGGGGTTAATATCTCTGATAAACACATCGAGATAGTTACATCACAGATGATGAGACAAGTTAAAGTCGTTGAATCTGGTGATTCTAAATTTATTGCGGGAGATATTGTTTCTCGTCGTAAATTCCAAGAAGAGAATACTTCAGTTATTAAGCTTGGTGGAGAACCGTCTATTGCGGAACCAATGTTGGTAGGTATCACACGTTCAGCGGTTGGAGCAGACTCTATTATCTCTGCAGCATCATTCCAAGATACGACTAAAGTATTGACTTCTGCGTCTATTGCAGGAACGGTTGATATGCTTGAAGACCTTAAGGAAAATGTTGTTATTGGTCGTCTTATACCAGTAGGTACAGGTATGATTGATAATGATGATATTGAGCTTACAGCTGCTGAATAATTTTTCAACACATATGTCGGGGTGAATATGCCCCGATGCACACCCATCCCTTAATAAATCATAACTTCAGAAAAACCAAAGAATTTTTCGATATAATATGCCTCCAAAAATCTGCGCACTTTAGGCTAGATAAAAGCGTTGTAAACAACGTTATTATGTGGTGTAAGAACCCAGATTCAAGAGAGAAATCTCTCAATTCAAACTAACCAACTTAAACATGAACATGTTAAGTGGAAATACATTAAAGGAAAACGATTTGCCTACAATTAACCAATTGATTCGTAAAGAACGTAAGAAGCAAGTGAAAAAATCAAAATCACCTGCACTCGTAAAATGTCCTCAAAGAAGAGGCGTATGTACTAGAGTTTACACAACAACTCCAAAAAAACCTAACTCAGCTTTAAGAAAAGTTGCAAAAGTTAGACTCACATCAGGATTTGAAGTAATCTCATACATCGGTGGTGAAGGTCATAACCTTCAAGAACACTCTATTGTACTAGTACGTGGGGGAAGAATTAAAGATTTACCTGGTGTGAAATATCACATTGTTCGTGGTGCGCTAGATGCTTCAGGAGTAAATGGTAGAACTGTAGCTCGTTCTAAATATGGTACTAAAAAACCTAAAAAATAAATCTTTTAAAAAGAAATATTAAGCGTTTAAAGTAAAAGTTTAGTCTGGGAACAGACTTCGGACAGGTATTGTCAATAAATCTTTAGAGGATTTGCCTTAGGGGACAAGACTTGAGTAAATTTATATAATTGAAGGAAATCTCAAATGAGAAGAAGAAAAGCTCCCGTTAGACCGGTATTGCCAGATCCTGTACATGGATCAAAAGTATTAACAAAATTCATCAATGCTATCATGCTTGGTGGTAAAAAATCTGTAGCGCAAAAAGTAATGTATGCGGCGTTAGAAAGAATTGAATCAAAATCTGGTGAAAAAGGTATTGAAGTATTCAACAAAGCGATGGATAATGTCAAACCTGTAATGGAAGTAAAATCTAGAAGAGTAGGTGGAGCAACCTATCAAGTGCCAATTGAAGTTAGACCTGTAAGACAACAATCTTTAGGTATTAGATGGATAGTTGACGCTGCTAGAAAAAGAAACGAAAGAACAATGATGGAGCGTCTAAGTAATGAACTTATGGAAGCTGCAACAGATAAAGGTGCTGCTTTCAAAAAGAAAGAAGATACGTATAAAATGGCAGAGGCTAACAAAGCATTTGCTCACTATAGATGGTAAGGAAATAAGTTATGGCAAGAACGCATAAACTTGAAGACGTAAGAAACATCGGTATTGCCGCACACATTGATGCTGGTAAAACGACAACAACGGAAAGAATTTTATTTTATACAGGTGTTGAACACAAAATCGGTGAAGTACATGACGGAGCGGCCACCATGGACTGGATGGAGCAAGAGCAAGAAAGAGGTATTACCATTACTTCCGCTGCGACTACTTGTGAGTGGTTAGGTAAACAAATTAACATTATAGATACTCCAGGGCACGTTGACTTTACTATTGAAGTTGAACGTTCTATGAGAGTACTTGATGGTGCTGTATCTGTATTCTGTGCAGTTGGTGGGGTTCAACCACAATCTGAAACAGTATGGAGGCAAAGAAACCGTTACGGTGTGCCGTCACTTGTATTTGTAAACAAAATGGATAGAACTGGGGCTGATTTCTTAGAAGTTGAGAGACAAATTAGAGACAGACTTAAAGGTAATCCACTTGTTATACAGCTTCCAGTTGGGGCAGAAGAAAACTTTGAAGGTGTTATTGATCTTGTTAAAATGAAAGAAATCATTTGGGATCAAGATGCAGAAATGGGTTCAAACTATCATGTGCAAGATATTCGTGCTGAACTTCAAAATCAAGCTGATGAGTGGAGAGAAAAACTTATTGAAGGTATCTCTGAAGTTGATGGGAATGAAGAACTTATGGAAAAATATATGGAAGGTGAAGACCTTTCAGAGGATGAAATTGTTGCAGGTATCAAAGCAGCTTGTATTGGTATGCATGTGGTTCCAATGCTCCCAGGTACAGCATTTAAAAATAAAGGTGTTCAGACTTTACTTGATGCAGTTGTTGCATACCTCCCCTCACCTGTAGAATGTGCCCCAATAAAAGGTACAATGATGGAAGATGAAGATGAAGAAGTAATTGTTCCTTCAACTGATAAAGGTGCATTTGCATCATTGGCATTTAAAATCATGACTGACCCATTTGTAGGGCAGTTGACATTTATCCGTGTTTACCGTGGTTCTTTAGAGTCTGGTTCATACGTACATAATTCAACTAAAGACAAAAAAGAGCGTATCGGTCGTATCATGAAGATGCATGCGATTAAGCGTGAAGAAGTACAAGAAATTTATGCTGGTGAAATCGGTGCGGTTGTTGGTCTTAAGAACACGACAACAGGTGATACACTTTGTGATGCTTCTGATAAAGTAGTTCTTGAAAGAATGGACTTCCCAGATCCAGTTATCTCTGTTGCAGTTGAGCCAAAAACAAAAGCCGATCAAGAAAAAATGGGTGTAGCTCTAGGTAAACTTGCTGCAGAAGATCCATCTTTCCGTGTCTCTTCAGATGAAGAAACAGGTCAAACTATTATCTCAGGAATGGGTGAACTTCACTTAGAAATTCTTGTAGATAGAATGAAAAGAGAATTCAACGTTGAAGCAGATGTTGGTGCACCACAAGTTTCTTACCGTGAAACAATCCGTGAAGCAGTTAAAAAAGAATACAAATATGCAAAACAATCTGGTGGTCGTGGACAATTTGGTCACGTTTATCTTCATATTGAGCCACAAGAACCAGGCTTTGGTTATGAGTTTGTTGATGCTGTTAAAGGTGGGGTTATTCCAAAAGAGTTTATCCAGCCAGTAAACAAAGGTGTTCAAGAAGCAATGGCAAGAGGTATTCAGGCGGGTTACCCCGTTGAAGATGTAAAAGTAACAGTATATGATGGTTCTTACCATGATGTCGATTCATCTGAGATGGCGTTTAAGCTTGCTGGGTCTATGGGATTTAGAGAAGGTTGTAAGCAAGCAAAACCAGTTATCTTAGAACCAATGATGAAAGTTGAAGTTGAAGTTCCTGAAGATTATATGGGAGACGTTATTGGTGATGTTGCCAAAAGACGTGGACAAGTAACAGGTATGGATGACAGAGCGGGTAACAAAATCGTTAACGCATTTGTACCACTTTCTGAAATGTTCGGTTACTCAACTGACCTACGTTCAATGACTCAAGGTCGTGCAACGTATGCGATGGAGTTTGACCACTATGAAGAAGTGCCACAAAATGTAGCAAAAGAAATCATCGAAAAGAGAAATAGTTAATCTTTCGTAGTATTTCACTGCATCTTTGAAGGAGTGCGTTCAGTCATGTACTGACGTACACTCCTTCAGCACAACCTCCAAATTCACAGTAAACTACCACGAAATCTAAACTATTTAATCTATGTTAAAATCAATAAAATCTACGGCAAATTAACTCCGAATTTAACTATTACATGAAATGTAAATATTATTGTATTCTAATTTTTAATTAGCATACAATAGTATTTAATGAAAACCAAGGAAGATTAATGAAATACATCATAGACTTGATAGAAGATGTACGTGAACAGATAGCTAATCATGAGGGATACACAGTGACTGCTGGGTTACTTAAATCAGCTGTCAATGACAGTTCAAAACTTATTTATTCGGGTGAAGCTCCATTAAATGTTTATCATGTAGACAATATAGCAAAAGAGTTATGTTTTGAAATAGATGGTAGTGATACACAACTCACTATAGGAGAGCTTATTCCTTCTCTTTTGATACTTGACATGGATGCGATGATGTATGCGCTTAAAATGGACGTAAATGTACAGTATCATGATATGGAGATAGTGGGGTTTGGTAAAAATGATGAGGAGAAACACTATATCTTGTTTATAAAAATATAGCGTTTATGATAGTTATGCGTACACGGATTCTTTTTTAAACTCTTTTGTTAAGAGAGCATAGAAAAGTGCTCTATATTTATTTCTGTTGGATGATCCCATGGTTTCACACACTTTCTTAATGGCCGCATCTAGGGCTGCATCATCATCTGATAAACCAAGCTTTTTTTTCAAAAAGTTTTTTTTGACCGTTTCAAGTTCTGATGCTTGACTACATGCTATCGTTTCAGAATCTTTTTTATAAATAGATGGTCCTAAACCTACGGTTACCTTTGCGATTAAATCAGCTGAAATTTTAAGTCCCAGCTTTTTAGCTTCTGCAGTGTACTGTTCAATCTTTTCGTCACGTTTTCCCATGATTCTTCCTTTGGTATAATTTTTAATGCAATCTCATTATAGCAATAAATTATTTTAAGGTCAAATACTGAGGTTTTTGTGCGAGGAGCAACCAGTTCATATTGAGTTTATGAGAGTGAGAGAAGTATGCTATGGATTCATAGGGTACTTTATTTCGTTTCTTCATAACGGCATAATATTGCGCATCTATTTTCAGTGCGTATGCAACATCTTTATCAAGTATTTTGGATTTTTGGATTTCAGTTGAGAGTACAGTTTTGACGCGCAACATGACTTCTGAGAATTTTATCATTTGATTATCCTTTTTCTTTAAGATAAGTGTATGATAATAGATTTTGTGAGCAAAGGGTAAAAGTATGTCATATTGACATACTTTTTTAGTTCTGTGTGCTATCGATCTCTATAACAGTATGTACATTGCCTCTAGGGTTAAAATCTGCGATGAGTTTCATCGACTTCGGTTTAAGCTTTGTAAAGAGTGCATCATAAATTTCATTGGCTGAATTCTCGTGAGAGATATGTCTATACATAAATGAATTGATATAGAGTTTGAGGGCTTTAAGTTCAATGATTTTTTCATTGGGTTCGTAAGAGAGTTTAAGTGTTGCAAAGTCAGGGTACCCTGAACGTGGACAGAGGCACATAAACTCTGGCAATTCTATGTTAATCGTATAGTTTTTACTATGCTCATTTGGCCAAAAATTTTCTTCTGCATGGATGTCAAATTCTTGTATCTCTTTTTCGCCATATTTCATTTGTTTCCTTTAGTTATATCTGTTAATAAGGGTATTCTCATCAAGTGGTTTAGCAACACCAAAACCTTGTATATAGTTAATGCCTAGTACACGCAATTTTTTCTTCTGCACTTCATTATCTACCCATTTTGCTATCGTTTTAACTTGCAAATCTTTAGACATTTTTATGAGTGAATTGAGCATAGCATAATTGGTCTCATCTTCAAGATGTGTGACATAGTCTCTATCAAATTGAACCATATCGAATTTAAAATGTTTCATGTATTCCATAGAGGCGTTAGAGGAACCAAAGTTATCTATACAAATGCGTAGACCATGTGCTCTAAAAAGTCTAAGCGTTTTGAGGTAGCTACTTAAATCATGGTGTGTTTTGCGTTCATACAGTTGTATAATCAGACGAGAAGCATCAATAGCAGAATGTTCAACATACGAAAAGACTTTATTTTGAAAGTTTTTATCTCTAAGTGAAAAAGGAGAGAGATTGAATGTGAACGAAATATCTGTGTCTATAATCTTTAATAAATCTATGACATGTGCGACAAGCATATAGTCATATTCTCGTCCTAGCCCCAAACGATTTATGATGGGTAAAAATACTCTGGGGAGTATGTCGGTATGCTGTTCAGATTTTAATTTAACGGCAATTTCATAAATATCTACTGTATCAGTATGTGTATTGAGTAAAGGACGAAATGTGAGAAGTAAATCTTTTTTTTGTATAGCTTGTATAACAGATGTTTCTAAGGCAGAAAGCTCTTTGGCATCTTTAGTACTCACTTTTTTATCATGTAAATCTACTGACTGACTATTTATTATATCTCGTAATTGTAAGACATTTTTTTCAAAATCATTACTTATATCTGTGATAATTGAAAATTTATAGTCTACGTCAATTTCATTAATGTTTTTGTTCTCAGCAACCATTATATTTAGTATATCTTCAACATTGTTAAAATTTTCATTGATTGCGATTAAAAATTCAGATCCTCTACTTCTACCTAAAAGAACATTCTCAAGGCCATGTTGTTTAAACAATAAGTGTAATTTTTTTGTAATGGTATAGAGTAGCGAATCTATTTGATCTAAACTATAGTTTTCGTTGAGTGATTGTAGGTTTTCAATATTGACACACGCTAAAGTGTTGGGTTTGTAGTCTTTCAGTTTCTGGATAAAAGCCTTTTTATTAAAGCCTTGTGTTGTTTGATCGATAATTGTTTCTTGAACTGAGAGGTTCATTAAAAAATAAATAAAATAAATAGCAATAAATGTAATGGCAGCGAGTAACATACCATCTCTAAGGTCAATAGAAATCTTTTCACTTTTGTCAATAGTGGTATAAAAAACAAGAAAAACAAGAAGGAGAACAGGAATACCTGCTCTTAGTGCAAGAGAAAATCGTCTACCTCGTTCTTCTTTTTGTGAGACTAGCATTAAACATCCAAGTGTTTTACATCTTTGGCATGGCTTTCGATGTAGTTTCTTCTTGGCTCAACTTCATCACCCATAAAGAGTACAAAGGTATCAGATGCGGTTTCGTCATCTCCAATTTGTACTTGTAAAAGTCTTCTATTTTCAGGTGTCATGGTAGTTTCCCAAAGTTGTTCAGGGTTCATTTCACCTAGACCTTTGTAGCGTTGTATATAGGCACCTTTTTTGGCACTTGACTCTACCTCTTCAAAGAGTGCAAGTAAGTCTTGGTCTTTAAATTCATCTGTAATGTGTTCTTGTATCTTTTGGTTGATATGTATGGCTTCGTTATAGTGTGGGTTAGTAAAGAGTATATCGTCTACTATGAGTTCTTCAAGTCCATCATTTGTTTGTACAAAGAGGTGGATAGTATCATCTGTAATGGTTTTATTTAAGATGTTGTACCCAAGATTTGCAATGAAGTCTTCTATTGTTTTAGCTAGTTTTTTGTTATCTGTACCCACTACATCAGGGTTTTCTATCATGTAGCGAAGTACTTCAGGTAAGGCAAAACGTTTTTCTATCTCTTTGAGTGTCATACGGTAGTAGGCTACAAGTTTAAAGAGTTCAACCAAGTCAGCTTGCCCCATTGTGGTACTTTCTATCGCTGAGATACCATTTTCAATGAGGTAGTCATTGAGTGATTTCTCATCTTTGAGATAAATCTCATTTTTACCCTTTTTATAACGGTAGAGTGGTGGCTGTGCAAGATATAAGTATCCTTTTTCGATGACAGGTTTTAAGAACCTATAGAAAAATGTCATAAGTAGTGTTTGGATGTGGCTACCATCAACATCGGCATCGGTCATGATGATGACTTTGTGGTAACGTAGCTTGTCTTCATTAAACTCTTCACCTATACCACAACCAAGTGCAGTAATCATATTTTTGATTTCGTCAGATTTAAGTATTTTTTCTAAACGGGCTTTTTCAACATTTAAGATTTTACCTTTAAGGGGTAAAATGGCTTGAAATACTCTGTCACGCCCTTGTTTTGCAGAACCTCCAGCAGAGTCACCTTCTACTAGGTAAATTTCAGAAAGTGCAGGGTCTTTACTTTGGCAGTCTGCAAGTTTACCTGGCAGTGTACCTATACTCATAGAGTCTTTACGCTTGACTAAGTCTTTTGCACGTTTTGCTGCGTCACGTCCACGGGCAGCAAGCAGTACTTGTCCCATAATGGCTTTTGCTTCTATAGGGTTTTCTTCTAAGTATTTATTGAATTTTTCAGAGAAAAACTTTTGTACCAATGGACGTACATAAGAAGAACCGAGTTTCCCCTTGGTTTGCCCCTCAAATTGTGGTTCAGGTACACGTACAGAGACAATGGCGATAAGACCTTCTTTACAGTCATCCCCAGTAATCTTAGTGCCTTTTTCTTTTGCGTTGGCATTTTTAGAGATGTATGAAGCCATAGAACGTGTAAGACCCGCTCTAAATCCAGCTTCATGTGTACCACCATCAGCAGTTTTAATGTTGTTGACAAAAGAGAGTGATTTTTCTGAATCTGCATCACGATACATGAGGGCAATGTCTATTTCTATATCATCCGCTTTACCTTGAAAAAACTGTGCAGTTGAAAGGGCTTCTTTGTCGTTCATATCTTCTATGAACTGCTTAATACCACCAGGAAAGTGAAAAAGTTCTTTTGTGCCATCACGCTCATCTCTAAAATCTATAGAAATTTTAGGATTTAAGTAACAAAGTTCTTTAAATCTTTTCATGAGGATTTCTTTTTGGAAGGTAACAGTCTCCGTAAAGATGGAGTCATCTGGCCAAAATTCTATTTTGGTACCATGTTTATTGGTGTTTGCACCTGTTTCAAGGACAGCAGTTGGGATACCTTCTTGAAAGCTCTGTGTATGGATGGCTTTGTCTTTAAAAATAGTAAGGTGAAGGTCTTTAGAAAGTGCATTTACAACAGACACCCCAACCCCATGTAGCCCACCAGATACTTTGTAGGTATCTTTGTCAAATTTACCACCAGCATGAAGGACAGTCATAACAACAGTTGCCGCAGATATTTTTTCAGTAGGATGTTCAGTATAAGGGATACCACGACCATTGTCTTCAATGATTGCTGAACCCTCTTTGGTAAGTGTCACTTTAATGGTGTCACAAAACCCAGCCATTGCTTCATCTATGGAGTTATCTACTACTTCATAGACTAAGTGATGTAGACCTTTTGTAGAGGTGTCACCAATGTACATTCCTGGTCTTTTTCTTACCGCTTCTAGTCCTTTGAGGACTTTAATATTACTAGCACCATATTCTGCCATATTCTGCTCCATTGCGTGGATTTTAATAGTAACTATTTTAGCTAAATTTGGCTTAGGAAAGAGGCTATGATTGAATCAAGAATCAGGAATCAGGAATTAGGAATAATTAGGAGGCATGTGAGTATTAAAGTAACATGCCCGATTGTTGTTTTTTAGTACTTACGATGTCGATTTTATTTGGGTCTATAAATTGTTTTTTATCATAAGCATCGAGGGCATACCGTCCTATCATTGCTGCATTATCAGAACAATATTCTAGAGGAGCAACATGCATGGTTTTCCCAAACTCTTTACAGAGTGTTTCATAGGCTTGGCGTATATAGGTATTGGCAGATGCTCCTCCTACTATGGCGAAGTCTTTTATCTTCTCTTTCGCAAAGATTTTTTTGCTTTTTTGAAGGAGGTGTAGCTTGACTGCTTTTTGAAAACTTGCACTTAAGTCAGCTCTGTTTTGTTCGCTCATCTTTTCTTTGCCTCCACAGGCTTCTACTTTAAGGCGTACAGCATTTTTAAGTCCAGAGAGTGAAAAGGCGATGAGTGGAGAGTTGCGTAGGGGTACAGGTAAATCAAACCTATCTTCGTCCCCCTTGAGAGCTAGAGCTTCTATGAGTGGCCCTCCTGGATAGCCTAATCCCATCATCTTGGCACATTTATCAAAGCTTTCACCTACTGAGTCGTCCATAGAAGTTGCGAGTATCTCCATATGTTCAAAGCTTTCTACACGTATAACTTGTGTATGCCCCCCTGAGATAAGAAGTACTAGTAGAGGTAGAGTAGACTCCCTTTGGATAAATAAGGAGTATATATGACCTTTTAAATGGTGTACAGGGATGAGTGGGATGTCAAGCAGTACAGCTAAGGTTTTTGCCATAGCGATGCCTTCTAAGAGTGTGACACCAAGTCCAGGTTGATTGGTTACAGCAATGGCTTTTAGCTTTTTAAAATAGGGTTGAACCTCTTTTAGTATCTCAGGGAGTGCTACTGCATGCAGACGTGAGGCAAGTTCTGGAACTACCCCACCATAACAAGAGTGTTGTTCCTCTTGAGATATTTTTTTATGATAGAGGAGCTTTTTTGTGGCTATTTCGGTGATAGATATAGAGCTGTCATCACAGCTAGATTCGATACTTAAAATCATGATGCATCCGTAGGGTGTTGTCCCCTGACAACACGCTGGTTTTGTTGTTTGTATTTAATGGTGTTGTGAGGGCACAACACCCTACATAAATTTATCATTTTTTCTCCATTACAAGTTTTTCTATCAAATCCCATTTTCCATAGCCACTATCAGCGTTGATATGTCCTGCATTTTCAAGTACTGTAAGTGTCGCATTAAAATTTTTAGCAAGTTTTTGTGCTTCGTCCATTTGCACCCATGGGTCATCATCGGAGACTATCATGTGTACCTCTTTGGCATAAATATTTCTTGGCATAGGACAAGGAAAAAAAGTTTTGATAGTTTTTTCTTCTGTTTTCAGGCTAGGAGGTGAGACCATAAAAAGTCTATCTACATATGTCATGTCATCTTCTTCACAAAGCCACATCCAAAGGTTGTTCGCAAGTGAATGGCACACAACAGTGTCTGGCTTGAAATCTAAAAGTATCTGCTTGACTTGTTTCATCCATCTGTTTTTAGAAGGGAAGTGACAGCTATCTAGCAAAGGAAAAGAGACAGTACCATAGTTTTTGGCTATTTCAGCAGCAAGTTCTGCTTGCCAGTGAGGAGCATCTGAACCTCCCCAACCATGTAAAATAAGCACTCTATTTTGTACGTGCATACGCTCTTACTTCGCTATCTATCACAATGATTTCATCAATATTTTTTGCCTTTATATCAGCAAACTTTTCATACGCATTTAAAATGATGTCACTCATCCCAAAAAAGCTACACTGTTCTTTTTGAAACTTCTCTATGGCTACTTCATTGGCAGCATTTATTACGACACCTAAATGTGGATTTTTAAGTACGTGTTCTTTGATATTCCAAATAGGATAACGTGCTGCTTCTATAGGTAAAAATTCTAAGCCACCCATGCCTAGTAAATCTATAGGGGGGAGTATCTCATCAGTGACTTCACCATGAAGTGCAAAGGCGATAGGAAGTTTCATATCAACCCCTGCAAAGTGAGCGGTTGTTGAGCCATCTTTAAACTCACACAAGGCATGAATAATAGATTTTTTTTCTATGACTGCATCGATGTTAGATGTACCAAAAAGCCACTTGGCTTCTAGCAGTTCAAAAAGTTTGTTGGTCATCGTAGCTGAGTCTATGGTGATCTTGTTCCCCATAGACCAGTTGGGGTGTTTGAGTGCGTCTGAAAACTTGGCATCTTTCATCTTTTCTATCTCCCAGTCTCTAAACGCTCCACCTGAAGCGGTGATGTAAAGCTTAGATACAGGACGCTCGTTTATGAGGTACCACAATCCAAAATGTTCTGAATCTATGACGGTAATGAGAGACATGTCTATGAACTCACCTGCTACTACCAAAGACTCTTTGTTTGCCAGTGCTACACGTTTACCTAAACTTGTGGCTTTCAATGTCGGGGCTAGACCCGTGTAACCTACAAGTGCATTGACCACCATAGGGCTAGAAGATTCTTCTATGAGGGTTAAGATAGCTTCATTGCCACAATGTACATTAGGGTGATTTACTTTATGTTTGTCTGCATGGTTTGCTATGACCACCGTTTTGGGTGTATGCTCTGCTATTTGTTGGTTGAGTAATTCTATGTTTGAGCCAGCGACAAGTGCTTCTATGTGTATGTTATAACGTTTAGCGATGATGAGGGTATTGACCCCAATAGACCCAGTCGAACCCAACAATACAATAGAATTCATAAGTTATAAAAATGCACGTAATGAAATAACCATAATAGGTGCAGCAAAGAGATAGCCGTCTATTCTGTCGAGTATGCCACCATGCCCAGGTAGAAGGTCACCAGAGTCTTTTACCCCTGCTTCACGTTTGAGATAGGACTCAAAAAGATCACCAAACACAGAACTTGTGGCAGTTAAAATACTCACAACCAGTGCTATCCACAGGGGTGCAATGGTAAGTCCCACATACGTACCCACAGCAGTAGAAAGGATGATGCCTCCAAAGACACCTTCAAGTGTTTTGTTGGGACTGGTGTCTGAAAACTTGGTTTTACCTATGGCTTTTCCTGTAAAGTACGCTCCTGTATCTGCCAAAGCCACAGTAATAAGCAGCCATAACATAGAGTGTACACCAAAGTCTTGGTAGAGTATGAGGAAAAAAAGTATACCCGATACTGGATAGAGAAAAGGCAAGATAAGCCTTTTGTCAAAGTTGTGCCGGTAGGCAATGGCAGCCCCAAATATAATGGCTACAAGAAAAAACAAATCATCAGGGTTTGGGTAGACATAAGCTAGAGCCCAAAGTAGTACCGCCCAAAAGTATGCCGAAGGTGAAGAGAGCTTAAAGAGCTTCATAGCTTCATAAAAAGCAAATATATAAATGACACCTAAAAAAGTCCACATAACAAAAAAGTTATCTAGCCAGCCTATGAGACCTACGAGTAAAAGTAAGACAATGCCTGTGATGACACGTTGCTGTAAAGAGCTTAGGTTTTTTAACATCATTATTCCCTGATTTTTAATGGTCTAGATTATATCACGCTTTTAGTTAGATTCGTATTTCTATACCTTCTTTGGTGACTTTAATGGTGTCATATTTGTTGTAAAGCACGTTAGAGCCTTCTTGTACTTTTACAAACTTACGTTTGGTGTAATCTACCTCATAATCTCCAGGGTTTTTAACTGAAAAGTCCACACAAAGTTTAGCCGCTGCTTGTATGACAGAGTCTGGTAAGTTTTGTTTGTCCGTGCGTATGATGACATGACTTGAGTGTACATCACGTATGTGCATCCAAAGGTCGTTTGCTTTGGCTATTTGGAGGAGTTTTTGGTTTTCGTTTGAGTTTCTACCTACGAGTACTTTGTAGTCTTCTATCCAAAAGAGTTCACCTTCTCTAAGTTTCTCTTTTTTGCGTAAAGACTTCGCCCGTTTTGGCACTAAAAGTTCTAGCTCATACGGTGTGTTTGCTTGCTCTAGTGCATAGTAGATATTTTCATAAAAAGCCATCTTAGAGCTGAGGTTTTCTTGCTCTATGTGGACATTTTTGGCTTTAGATTTAGCACGTTTTGAGAGGTTAAAATAGTAGTCAGAGATACGGTTTACTTTCACATCTTTTGGGAGAGCAATGCTCACTTCATTGCCATCAAAGTCAAAGGTTTTTAGTTTGATATCGTAAGGTTTTATTTGGTAAAGGTTTGCCAAGATGAGGTTACCTATTTGGTTGTGTTCTTTGGCATGGGTTTCTAACTTTTCCTTGTTTGGAAGTTTGTCTAGAAGTTGCTTGAATTTTTTGATTTTCTTTGCAACAGTAGAAAGTTTTTGTTTTTTGATTTCTAGGAGTTTTCTCTGCTCTATTTTT
>Ga0256840_1000292_pt1 | contig 50922 bp, 45 predicted proteins | sample 355202metaG_FD_185969 | JGI IMG/M metagenome (GOLD analysis project Ga0256840, IMG submission 185969) | Hydrothermal vent microbial communities from Mid Atlantic Ridge, Atlantic Ocean - 355-202 | ecosystem: Environmental > Aquatic > Marine > Hydrothermal vents | place: Atlantic Ocean: Mid...
TTAACGTCCACTGCTGATTCGCTTTCACTGAAAGATGACAGCTCTATTCGACTTATACCCAAATTACTTGAAGATGCAGATTTCAGAGCTTAGCACGAAGGTCAGAACAAGGCGCAATGTGAAGGCAATGACTAGTCCTTGTCGAGCATTGTAACGCAGTGCTGGCATTCGTGCTAAGCTCCCGCAGGGCAAGAGGATAAACCATTATCTTCGTCGTTATAAAACTTAGAATTAGAACGACTAATTCCTGCGTTTTATGCCTAGAATATAATGGCTTCTTCTCTTGCTGAAACCTGCATCTTCAAGTATTTTGGGTATATACCAGCAAATTAAACAAATGAATGGAGCTAAAACAGCTCAATATCATCCTCATTATCTTCATCTTGTTGCATTTGTTTTAGTACATCTTTTATCGACATTCCACTCATCATCAGCTCGAACATATTATGCTCAGCAGGCATGGTATATCTGGATTTAATCTTTTCTTGCAAGATTGACCATTCAACGGGGTTATAGAGACGAGCATTATCACCAACAAGATCAACTAATGATTCTAAGGAGTGTGAAACATGGCTTAGGCGTTGTGTTAACTTATCATAAAATTGAAATGCCATAATGGCATGTTGCATTTCAGCCGAAATAGCATTGCATTGCTCAGTGATCTGTTGAGATTCTTCATTATCTTTCTCTTTCACTAAGTGCTCAATCGCTTGAACTCTGCCGGCCATTGTCGTAAACGCATTGGTCAAGGTCGCGACCGAATCATCACCTTCTGTCATCGACATTTCTATTTGCGCAACAGCCAGATTCATCATACGTACCGTTTCACGAACTTGACTCCAATCTAAATCAGGGTTTTGGGCATTCGATATTGTCATAGTATTTCCATTTATACCCGTGACCATTCAATCTGCGTGTTTTCGCTTCTCCGTCACTCCGGTATGTTTTAAGCCGGAGTCTTATTTGTGCATAGATCCCGGCTAAAAGCATACCGGGATGACGAGGACTTTTTTGCAGATTGAAGTGTCATGGGTATATCTCTGTTATTATTCCAAATTCAATTTTTTCAACTTATAGCGCAAAGCACGAAACGTAATGCCTAACTTCTTTGCTGCGGCCGTCTTGTTCCATCGTGTAGATTCTAATGCCTGAGTAATCAAAATTCGTTCTTGATCTTCAAGCTTTCCCCCTAGATCTATTTCTGATGACGATATTTTTGTCTCATCACTTACCGCTGTAGCTTGTTCTGATACAACTTTAGTTTCCGTCAAAACAAGATCCTCTTCCGTAATCTCATCACTTTCCATCCACGTCATGGCTCGTTCTAATACATTCTCAAGTTCTCGAACATTACCCGAAAATGAATGCTGGCTTAAAGCCGCCAATGCATCACGAGATATTGAGGGCACGCCACGTTGGTGGCGCTCCGCCAATTGAGTAATAATATGTTTCGTCAAAATAGGAATATCTTCTTTACGATCTCGTAATGGGGGCACATTTAGTTCAATAACGTTAACACGGTAATATAAATCTTCCCTAAATTGGCCTTGTCTTACTTTTTCAGCCAAATTGTTATGTGTTGCACATAAAATTCGCACATCTACGGCAATTTCTTCGTTACCTCCAACCGGTCGCACTGCCTTTTCTTGTATGGCACGTAAAAGCTTAACTTGCATAGCTAAAGGTAAGTCTGCAATTTCATCTAAAAACAATGTGCCATTATTGGCCGCTTGGAATAAGCCTTCTTTGTCCACTACCGCGCCAGTAAAGCTTCCTTTTTTATGGCCAAAAAACTCACTTTCGACTAAGTCCGCAGGAATAGCACCGCAGTTCACCGGTATAAACGATGACTCTGATCGCGCACTTTGTTCGTGGATGAGTCTCGCAACTAACTCCTTGCCTGTTCCAGATTCACCACTAATATAAACCGGAGCTTGGCTTCGTGCCAATTTAGCAATTTTACTTTTTACATCCTGAATTGCATTTGTTTCACCTAATAATTTCTTATCAGAAGCCGTTGGCTCTACTGCTGCATTTTCACTCTTTTTTGATAAGCGTATTGCAGTATCAACTAAATCTCTTAGTACTTTTAACTTAAGAGGTTTAGATACAAAATCAAAGGCGCCTGCTTTCAGCGCTTCTACAGCGAGTTCCATATTGCCATGGGCTGTAATCACAGCAACAGGAGTTTGAGGGTAATCTTGTTGCATCTTCTTAACCAAATCAATACCATCACCATCCGGCAAGCGCATATCCGTCAAACAAATATCAAAAACTTGTTCTTGCAAAGCTTTGTGAGCCTGAGTAATATTTTCAGCTGTACGACAATCAACACCCATGGTTTCCAATGTCATCAGCAGTAAATCTAAAATATCAGGTTCGTCATCAATAATAAGTGCTTGGGGTCGCATTACATTTTTCCTTCTAATTCAGAATTAAACGCCACCCTAAAGTATCCGCCATATTTATCTTCTGTAGTTATATATTCTAATCTGATTCCATTTGCTAATGCCATTTCTCGAGCAAGAAACAAACCTAATCCTATTCCGCCAGTTCGCTCTGATTGAAAAGGCTCAAACAACTGAGGCAATGCTGTTTCTGAAACACCGGGGCCATTATCTAATACATCTATCATTATTTCATTGTTTATTGCTTGCATACGCACCCACACTTGTGGCATCTCTTCTGTAACGGAATGTGCATCTGAATAATGCCATGCATTTGTACATAAATTAACCATGATCTGTCTTAATTGTTCTTGATCGACTCGAACCTGTGTCAGCACAGAAGCGAGTTTTAAATATACTGTATCTTTTGGAATACCTTCATTGTGTTTAAATTCTTCTAAAAATTGCTCTAGCCAAGGCGCGAGTACAAATGTCGATTTATTCAATATTTTACGTCTACCCAGCTGTAACACTGCATCAATAATACCATTTACTCTTTGACTCTGCCGTTGAATTATCGTCAATAATTTTTGATCTTTTTCTGCAACATCAGCCTCAGATAATAATTCAGCCGCATGATTGATCGCACCTAATGGATTACGCACTTCATGCGCTATACTTGCTGCCATATGCCCCAGTGAGGCTAACTTCATTTGCTGGGCTTGTTGTGTTAGTTCTGTAGTATCCGTCAAAAATACCAGCGTATCCCCACCCTCTAACGCAATCATTTTAGGTAAAACCTCAGCAAAACCAACCTGAGGCTTAAACTCACCTACAACCCCGGTTCTACCTTGTCGCCAGTTACCTAATTGGCCAAATAATTCTGGCAATTGCTCTGATAAATGTTCCCCATAAATGGCATCTGTTACGCCCAATAAAACTTGTGCAGATTTATTCGTTAAATATACTTTATTTTCACTGTCAACAATCATGACACCCACATTTAAGTGTTCAATAATATGCTGATTCAGCCGACTTAGTCGATTTACATCGCCAACATGTTTTTTTTGTAATAATTCTGTTTTTTTACCTAAAGCCTGTGCTAATAATGCAGTAATAAAAAATGTTGCTCCCAGCATTCCCGCATGGCTATATAGAATTTTTCCATCATCAAAGAATTGGCTGTAACTTACTTCAGCTAATATTGAAACCGTTGCAATAGCCGCAATAAATAATGCGAGTCGACCAGGTACTAAAGCTCCTCCCGTTACAACAACCACAACTAATAGAATTCCTAGACCGCTGCCCAAACCACCACTGCTATACAGTATCAAGGTTAAAACAACGATATCAACCAAAAGTTGTAATGTTGTTTGAAATTCGAACGCACCTTTTTTCTGGAAGGATGACACCAAAAATGCAATCGCCATAACCAGATATACTTGACTCGCTGCTTGGTAAATCTCAGGTGCTGTTTTTCCTAAAAAATCAGGCGGCAACTTATAGGAAAAAACCACAAATAATGCGCAGGCTAAAATGAATCTGTAAACAGAGAAAGCACGTAGCTCTCGCCAAGGGATTAACCTTTCATTTATTATCGACTCCGTATCAACAACATTCATATTCGTTTATTTCTTTTCGCTAGCCTCAAGATGTTCTTGCGAACAATAATAATGACCATTTGATTGAATTGCCTCTTGTTCAAGAATATGTAAGTCACAATGCAAGCAACGTACCATCTTTCCTAGTTCATCCTGTGATTTTGAAGCTGTCTTCTTTTTAAAAAGATTTCCAATAATTATATATAGCAAAAGCCCAATTACTATTAAAACCAATATTCGCATTTTAAATGCTCTCCATACAAAAAGGGTATTCTTAAAAGAATACCCTTATTTATGTTAGTTGTACTGTTTATTACATTATTTTTTCTTACGAGACGCACTCTTACGTTCATGTTCAAGCAGTAAACGCTTACGAACACGCAATGATTTAGGCGTGACTTCTAGCAATTCATCTTCACCAATAAACTCAAGTGCTTGTTCCAAACTCATTCTAATTGGTGGTGTTAAATTAATAGCTTCATCCGTGCCGGATGCACGCACATTGGTTAATTGTTTACCTTTGAGTGGGTTTACAACTAAGTCATTATCACGCGAGTGAATACCGATAACCATACCTTCATAGACATCATCATTATGGCCGATAAACATACGACCACGCTCTTGTAAGTTGAAGATTGAGAACGCCACAGCCTTACCTAGACCGTTCGCAATCATTACGCCATTACTACGCTCACCGAATTTACCCGGTTTCACAGCGGCATAATGATCAAATACACTAAAAATCAACCCTGTACCCTGTGTTGCTGTTAAGAATTCTGTACGGAAACCAATTAATCCACGAGAAGGAATGATAAAGTCTAAACGAACACGACCTTTACCATCTGGCGCCATATCTTGTAATTGTGCACCACGTTCACCAAGTTTTTCCATAATTGAACCTTGATGTTCAGCTTCAACATCAGCTGTAACGGCTTCATATGGTTCTTCTTTTACACCATCCACTTCACGAATAATGACTTCAGGGCGAGAGACTCCCATTTCAAAGCCTTCACGGCGCATATTTTCAATTAAGACAGATAAATGCAACTCTCCACGACCAGATACACGGAATTTATCAGGATCCGTCGGAACTTGCTCAACACGTAATGCCACGTTATGAATTAATTCACGCTCGAGACGTTCTTTAATCTGACGAGTCGTGACAAACTTACCTTCTTGTCCAGCCATCGGAGAATTATTCACTTGGAAAGTCATGGTAACCGTAGGTTCATCAACCGATAGTGGTGGTAAGGCTTCAACGGCGGTGGGGTCACATAAAGTATCAGAAATATTAAGAGGATCTAAGCCTGTAAAAGCAATAATATCGCCAGCTTCGGCAGATTCTACCTCTTCACGTTTCAAGCCCATAAAACCCATTACGGTTAAAACACGACCATTACGTGTTTTGCCTTCAGTATCGATTACTGTCACAGGTGTATTCGTTTTAACTTTACCACGTTCAATACGTCCAACACCGATAACACCTACGTAACTATTGTAGTCTAATGATGATACCTGCATGCGGAAAGGCCCTTCAGCATCGACATCAGGAGCACTCACTTTATCTACAATCATTTCAAATAATGGTGTCATATCGCCATCACGAACCGTATCTTCTAAACCTGCAAAACCATTTAAACCAGAAGCATAGATCACATCAAAATCTAATTGTTCATCCGTTGCATCAAGGTTAGCAAATAAATCAAAGGTTTGATCTAGCACCCAAGATGGGCGGGCACTTGGTTTATCAATTTTATTAATAACGACAATGGGTTTCAGGCCTAAAGCCAAGGCTTTTTGGGTTACAAAGCGTGTTTGCGGCATTGGGCCTTCAGCAGAATCCACTAACAGTAATACCGAATCAACCATTGACAATACACGTTCAACTTCACCGCCAAAATCGGCATGGCCTGGGGTATCTACGATATTGATATGGTAATCATTCCATTTTACTGCTGTATTTTTAGAAAGAATAGTAATGCCTCGTTCTTTTTCAAGATCGTTTGAGTCCATTACACGTTCTTGTAATTCTTCATGCTCACTAAATGTACCAGATTGGCGTAAAAGTTCATCAACCAAGGTAGTCTTACCATGATCGACATGAGCAATAATCGCGATATTGCGTAATTTTCTAGTAGTAATTGTCATTATTTATTAAGTTCTGTATGTGGATGCTCTAGGCATATAAAAATGTGAAAAATTATTTCTTCAACTCGTCAGTCAGGTGTGGCGTAATGCTATCTAATATTTGCTTATGAATCGCTAAGTTTCCTACTACAATATTGCCGTTTTCATAGTAGTTATCCTCGCCTATAAAATCACTCACCACCCCGCCCGCTTCTTCAATTAATAGGGCGCCGGCAGCTAAGTCCCATTTTTCGAGACCAATCTCCCAGTAACCATCTAAGCGTCCGGCTGCAACATAGGCTAAATCTAAAGCAGCAGATCCTGTTCGGCGAATATCTGCTACTTGTGGGAAAACAGCATTAAATGTTTGCAGATAAGATGAAAAATGTTGAGGATATTTAAATGGAAAACCTGTTGCTAACAAGCTACCTTCCAGTTCTTTGCGTTTGGTGACACGTAGTCTACGATCATTAAGCTTTGCTCCTGCACCCCGGCTTGCGGTAAAGAGCTCATCTCTTAATGGATCATAAATAACGCCATGCTCCAATCTTCCTTTGACCATCACCGCAATAGATATACAATAGTGTGGAAAACCATGTAAGAAGTTTTTAGTCCCATCTAACGGATCAATCACCCAAACCACTTCATTGTCACCATGCAAGCCCGACTCTTCAGCTAAAATTGCATGTTCAGGATAAGATTTTTGAATAGCATTGATTATTTCTTGCTCAGCAAGCCTATCAACATCAGAAACAAAATCATTACGACCTTTTGTTGTCACTTCAAGATGTTCAACGTGTTGTAATGAGCGAACAATAAGATTGCCGGCATTACGAGCTGCCCTAATGGCAATATTCAGCATAGGATGCATAGATTTAGTTTTTCCAGAGCAATATAAAAGCCCTACTTTTAGAGCCCCTATTAAATTAATTCTTTAAAATTACGTACCAGCGTTCAGCCGTCACTTAAAAGATCATTGAAAGAAGCCAGATATTATAACAAAGTTTCCTGCCTCGTCCCAAACAACTTAACACTATGTTCAATTGTTAATCTATCTGAACATATCTATATGTTTGCTCTTAGTGTTGGACAGTATAATTAATTCCTGATAGCCTCACTCTGTATGTTGCTTTTAGCAATATCATTGAACTTTAAAATTCAACTTAAAAACACACTGGAGATAAAAATGAAATCATTAACAAAATTAGCGGCAGTTATCCTACCTTTAACATTGATGACGGCATGTGCAAACACAAATAACATGACTGAAATGGCGGCGCTTAAAGCATCTGTAGAGTCTGCTCAATCTGCAGCGGATTCTGCATTATCTGCAGCTCGTAATGCTCAAAGCACTGCTGATACAGCGCTTCGCACAGCTAACGATGCTGAATCTTCTGCAAGCTCAGCTCAAAGCACTGCAAATTCAGCACAAAGTTCTGTTGATGAATGTTGCGCAAAAATCGATCGTATGTTCGAAAAAGCGATGAGCAAATAAGAAAGTTGCATTTAAAAGGCCGGGACTTGTTCCCGGCTTTTTTATGTCTGTTATAAGGCTTCACCGGACACAAGTGTTACCCAAACTGAGATATCAGCCAAGCGCGACACTTCTTTCTTCATTTGCTCTGCTTGTTCTTGGCTATCAAATGGACCAATTAACACCTCACCTTCTGCGGCATCTTGTACTGGCCAAAAATCTACATTAAGACTAACTAAAGCTTGCGATAACTTTATTTTTGCATCCTGAGTCAAACCAGAATGAACAAACCATACATCCTCGACAACATCCACTTCTGTTTGATTCACAGGCCGCACAATACCATCGTGGTTGCGCACTATAGCCTCAGCAAAAGGCCAGTCATCATCTGACAAAATATGATCCTGCGCGTTCAAAATGGCAGAGACCATCGGCGTCATATTATTGCCTTCTCGCACATCCATGTCATCTTGTATGGGATGCGCCTCAAGATAAAGCTTATTTTTATGTAGTGCCGCTTTATAAGGTTGATACAAAATCTCAACCGGTGTGTTAACAGAAACAATTCCAAATAAATGTTCAATGTCTTCTGGAAATAGACGAATACATCCATGGCTTACTCGCATTCCTACACCAAAAGGCCTATTCGTTCCATGTAATAAATATCCCGGTATACCTAATCTCATAGCATAAGCACCCAAGGGATTATCTGGACCGGCAGGTACGACATTGGGCAAGGGATCACCCTTTTCTAAATGTTCCGCTAATATCGATGCCGGTGGCGTCCAGCTTGGATCTTTCTTTTTCTGAATAATTTGTGTCTTGCCAAGCGGTGTTGTCCAGCCTTGGCGACCAATCCCCAATGGGTGGGTTATCACTTGTTGGCGCTGACCTTTTTGTGGTTTAGGATAATAATACAAGCGCAATTCAGCCAAATTGATGACAACCCCCTTGTGCGGCGCATCTGGCAAAATAAATTGGTTCGGGACAAGTACTCGCTTATTGCCGCCAGGTATCCAAGGGTCCAATTCTGGATTTGCATCCACTATCTCGCGATAGCCAATATCAAATCGGCGCGCTATATCAAGTAAAGTATCTTCTTTATGGCTAATAACAATTAAATTATGACCAACCACACGCGTAGAATCATCTGCCAGATCAAATGTCGTTGCATTTGAAGATATCAGCCAAAAACCAAATATAATACCAGTTAAAAAACGAATCATTGTTCTCCCTGTTTTCCTAATTTCTATTGATTATACCCGTTACCATTCAATCTGCAGAATTCAGCAGGAGAAGAAGCCATACTATTCTAGGCATAAAGTCGCAGAATTAGTTACTCTAATTTAAGACTTTATAACGACGAAGAGTGTGGCTTCTTCTCTTGCCCTATGGGAGATTAGCACAAACGCCAGCGCCGCGTTACAATGTTTGGCAAGGACCAGTCATTGCCTTCACATTGCGCCTTGCGCTGACGCTTGTGCTAAACTCTGAATCTACAGATTGAATGGTCACGGGTATAAATCATCTAATTCAGACTATTTTATCATGCTAAAAATAAAATCTATTTTGCCATCTAAATTCAGCTAGCGTAACCTATCGCCATGAAAAATTATTATTTACTTATTATCCTTGCCGTAACGCTTCTTTCTGGCTGCTCTTTTTTCTCAGAAAAAGATCCTGTTATTGCTGAAAGTAGTTGGACCGTAGAGCGTGTTTATTCAGAGGCTAAAGCCGCACTCAATGCTGGTGATTATACTACCGCATTACAATATTATAGTCAGCTAGAAGCCCGATTTCCTTTCGGTAGTTATGCGCAACAGTCTCTTTTAGAATCTTCTTACGCGCATTATAAGGATGATGATCCTGAAGCTGCTATCGCAACACTTGATCGTTTTATGCGCGTATACCCGCTCAACCCTAATATGGATTATGCATTTTACTTGCGCGGTTTAATTAACTTTAATCGCGACATTGGCTTATTTGAAAAATATATTCCACGTGACGAATCACAGCGCGATCCTGGCTCAGCTCGATTTGCACTTAAAGATTTTACGACTTTGGTTAATCGCTTTCCAAAAAGTAAATACAGTGACGATGCCGCTCAACGCATTGTTTATTTGCGTAACCGTTTAGCCCGACATGAGATCAATGTTGCTCACTATTATATGCGCCGAGGTTCCTATATTGCTGCCGCAAATAGAGGAAAATATGTCATTGAAAATTACCCGCGCACACCGGCCATGCCTGATGCATTACTCATTATGGCAAAGGCTTATAAAGTACTTGGATTAAACGACCTATCTGACGATGCTCTTCGGGTGTTAAAACTCAATTATCCTGGCCATCCCGGTGTTGCTGAAATACGCCAAACTGAAATAGTGAAATAACCGTTATAGACATACCCTGTCGATGACTTAGTACAGTTCTATCTAAACCGCGTCTTCGCCTTGCTCACCAGTGCGAATTCGAATAACTTCTTCCACGGGCAATACAAAAATCTTACCGTCACCAATTTTACCTGTATTGGCTGCTTTTATAATTGTTTGAACACAGCTATCAAGCTGATCATCGGCAATAACAATCTCTAATTTCAGTTTAGGTAAAAAATCAACCACATATTCAGCACCACGATAAAGCTCTGTGTGTCCCTTTTGTCGACCAAAGCCTTTTACTTCTGAAACAGTTAAGCCTGTAACACCAATATCAGATAATGCTTCACGAACATCATCAAGTTTAAAAGGCTTTATTATCGCTTCAATTTTTTTCATTTTTTTATCCTTATTCTATTATTGCTTTAACTGCATAGCCTGATGTTATAGGATACCGCCTATCTCGACCAAATGCACGATCTGTAATGCGTATTCCCGGCGGTGCTTGACGACGTTTATATTCATTGCGGTCAACCATGCTGATTACTTTTGCAACCAATTCAGCATTGTTTCCTGCTTCTACCAAGTCTTCAAAACACCAATCTTGTGCTATATACCGCTCTAAAATTTCATCCAAGATATCATATGCAGGCAGACTATCTTGATCAAGTTGATCTGGCGCTAATTCTGCTGACGGCGGTCGCGTGATGATTCTGGGAGGAATTATCTCCGTTATGTTATTACGATATTCCGCTAGCTGATAAACCAAGGTCTTATAAACATCCTTAAGAGGTGAAAAGCCACCGGCCATATCGCCATATAATGTAGAGTAGCCCACTGCCATTTCACTCTTGTTACCTGTCGACAACACCATCGCACCACTTTTATTTGAAACAGCCATCAAGATCACACCACGAATACGCGCTTGTATATTCTCTTCAGTACTATCAACCGGCCTACCTTCAAATTGATCGGCCAAGGTATCAACAAAGTGTTCAAACAACGAGTCGATAGCAATGACACTGTGTCCAACGCCTAAGCGTTCTGCCATGTCCTGTGCATCATCAAGACTTATTTGTGCGGTGTATTGCGACGGCATCATAATTGTTTTTACTTTTTCAGCGCCTAAGGCATCAACGGCTAATGCTAAGGTTAATGCCGAATCAATACCACCCGACAAACCAAGAATAACGCTAGAAAAATGGTTTTTGTTAACATAATCGCGCAAGCCACACACCAATGCTTGATAAACCATTTCCAAATCACCTTGCGGTGACGCCACTTCACCCTGTAAAGACAAAATCTGATTTGATTCTCGATGTATTTTGATAGGAAATAGCCCTTGTTGCCATTTAGGTGCATGTGCCACTTTCTCACCATTAGCATCTAGTGCAAACGATCCACCATCAAACACTAGTTCGTCTTGCCCACCTACTTGGTTAACATAGACAATAGGTAATCCGGTCTCACCCACGCGTTGTTGTAATTCTGTTTCACGCAGTTGCCACTTACCTTGTCGAAAAGGCGATGCATTCAGATTAAGAATAACTTCTGCCCCCGCCTCTGCTGATTGAGCCGCTGGCGCTGTAAACCAAATATCTTCACAAATAGTAATGCCAAATTTAATGTTTTTATATTCCACTACACAGGGTTCAACACCCTCAATAAAATAGCGTTTTTCATCAAACACACTGTAATTAGGGAGCACTTGTTTGCGATAGGTAGCCAAACATTGGCCATCAGCAATTAAAGATGCAGCATTATATAATTCTTTCCCCGGCGTACCTGATGGGTGACCAACAAGTACGGCCACTGAATTGATTTTCTTTTTTAGTTTTTTTAAGCCTTTATTCACACGCTTAATTAAGCCCGGTCTGAGTAACAAATCTTCTGGTGGATAACCTGTTAAGGTCAATTCCGGGAAAATAATCAAATCAGCATTAAATTGTTGTTCTGCTTGCCGTGCCGCCTTAATAATTCTTTTGACATTGCCTGAAACATCACCCACTACAGGATTTATTTGTCCCATAATCAGACAAAAATCATTAGCCATAACTTAGTCGCTACCCATCGCTGCAAGAATTCGGTCACCCATTTCTGCCGGCGAACGAGCGATATGCACTCCTGCATCCGCTAGAGCGGCCAATTTTGCTTCTGCCGTACCTTGTCCACCACTGATGATGGCGCCTGCATGACCCATACGCTTTCCTTTAGGCGCCGTTAACCCAGCAATATAAGCGACAACAGGTTTGCTGACATGTTGGCGAATATACTCGGCGGCATCTTCTTCTGCCTGCCCACCAATTTCACCTACCATCACAATACCTTCCGTTTGAGGATCTTTTTCAAACATTTCTAAACATTCAATAAAGTTCATACCGTGGATAGGATCGCCACCAATGCCAACACAGGTACTTTGTCCTAAACCATTTAAAGTCGTTTGATGTACCGCTTCATAGGTAAGCGTACCCGAGCGAGACACAATACCTATTTTACCGGGCAAATGAATGGAGCCGGGCATAATACCCATTTTACATTCTCCTGGTGTGATTATTCCAGGGCAATTGGGGCCAATTAAATACGAATCAGAATGTTTTAAAGCATGTTTTACCCGCAACATATCTTGCACCGGAATACCTTCTGTAATACAGGCAATCACTTTAATGCCTGCATCTGCAGCCTCTAAAATCGCATCTGCCGCAAAGGCGGCCGGCACATAGATCATCGTTGCATTAGCACCAGTTTCTTCTACAGCATAATGAACCGTATTAAAAACAGGTAAATCGAGATGCAGTTGACCACCTTTTCCTGGCGTTACGCCACCCACAAAATGGGTGCCATAAGCAATCGCTTGCTCTGAATGAAACGTCCCTTGCTTGCCCGTAAACCCTTGGCAAATAACACGTGTTTTTTTATTCACTAAAATACTCATAGTGAACCCTCCTTAGCCGCTAACACTGCTTTTTTTGCTGCATCGGTTAAATCTTGTGCCGCATGTAAATTCATGCCGCTTTCTGCTAATAATTCACGCCCTCTTTCCGCATTAGTTCCTTCTAAGCGCACAACAACAGGTAACGATAAACCCACATCTTTAGCCGCTTGAATAATGCCTTCAGCTATTAGATCACAACGTACAATTCCACCAAAAATATTAACTAAAATAGATTTCACTTTTTTATCAGAAAGTATCAACTTAAAAGCTTCTGCCACCCGATCTGGTGTAGTGCCTCCGCCCACATCTAAGAAGTTGGCCGGTTGGCCACCTTGGCTTTGAATTAAATCCATTGTCGCCATCGCTAGACCGGCACCATTGACCATGCAGGCGACTTCGCCATCAAGAGAAATATAATTAAGGCCGTACTGCTGAGCCACCACTTCCGCTTCATCTTCTTGCGCAGGATCAAACATCGCTGATAATTCTGCATGTCTAAATAAGGCATTATCATCTAAATTTAATTTAGCATCGACCGCTATCAGCTCATTTTCACTCGTCACAACCAAGGGATTAATTTCAACCAAACTGGCATCATTTTCAGTAAACAAGCGATACAAAGCTTGCATAACACTTTCAAGCTGTTTGAATGCGCTACCCGTTAGCCCTAAAAAGAAACCAACACGTCGACATTGATATGATTTTAGACCGACAACAGGATCGACATAAACATTCAAGATCTCATCGGGTGTCTCTGCGGCCACGGCTTCAATATCCATTCCACCTTGTGCTGAGACCATAAATACAACTTGTTGGCTTACACGATCAACTAATACCGCTAAATATAGTTCGCGCTGAATATCGGTTGGTTGCTCAACTAATATTTGATTAATAGGTAAACCTTCTGCCGACGTTTGATGTGTTACTAAGCGCTTACCTAATAAATCATAAGCTTCATTAGCTACATCATCTAATGCATCCACTACTTTCACGCCACCTGCTTTACCGCGTCCACCTGCATGTACTTGTGCTTTTACAACCCAACGTTCACCGCCTAATTGTTCTGCCGCTTGACGCGCTTGTGATCCGCTAGTCACTACCTGCCCTTGTGGTGTTGGTATGTCATAGCGATTAAAAAGCTGTTTTGCCTGAAATTCGTGCAAATTCATTATTAACCCTAAAATATAATCTTTAGTGTATATTTTCTCGCAATAGCACCATAATTACCATTATTGTTTTAATCTGAGTTGAAATGAGTCTAAACATGTTTTCATTATATCCTGATATAGAGCCCTACCAGACACATCAAATTTTAATGGAAACATTGGAAAATGGGCAACAACATCAAATTTATATGGAAGAATGTGGCAACCCACATGGACTTCCAATTGTCTTTTTACATGGCGGACCCGGTTCAGGTTGCCGCAGCCAGCATCGCCGTTATTTCGACCCGGACATCTATCGCATCATTTTATTTGACCAACGCGGCTGTGGTCGCTCATTACCCCATGGTGAATTAGAGAATAATTCCACGCAATTTCTAATCAACGATATGGAGACTATTCGCCAATCATTGAATATTGATCGCTGGCTTATTTTTGGTGGTTCTTGGGGAGCAACATTAGCTTTATGTTATGCGCAACAACACCCACATAATGTACTTGCGATGATTTTAAGAGGCGTATTTCTTGGTCGTCAGCAAGATATTGATTGGGTCTACGCCGAGGGGGGCGCATCGAGACTGTTTCCTGATGCATGGCAAAATTTAGTGCATCATTTACCCGAAGCCGATCAGCAATCACCATTAGAATCCTATTATCAACAATTAACCGCTGTTGATGAATTACACCAAATGGCAGCGGCAAAGTTATTACAAGCGTGGGAGGGCACTATTGTTACACTGCGTGATCATGAATATAAGCCTGATCCATCACATGAGATTGGCCCTTTAGCCCATTCTCGCATCCAACTACATTTTGCACTTAATGCGTGTTTTATTGCTGATAATCCAATTTTAGATAATATTGAGTGTATTCGAACGATACCGACCATGATTATTCACGGTCGCTATGACATTGTCTGCCCCATGCAACAATCATGGCAGTTGTATCAGGCATGGCCAGAAGCTGAGCTGGCCATCGTGCCTATGGCGGGCCATGCTGCTGGTGAGCCGGCACTTATTAATGCCTTAGTCAAAGCAACACGTACAATGGCTAAACGACTTGAACCTGATAATACTTCATTAGCATGATCGGATTACTGCAACGAGTGCGATATGCTAATGTCGTGGTCGATAATGTTGAAATAGCGGCTATCAAGCAAGGTCTACTCGTGCTCATTGGTATAGAGAAAGAAGACACAACTATACAGGCAGATAAATTATTAAAACGATTGTTAGCTTACCGTATTTTTAGTGACGACAATGATAAAATGAACCTTTCGTTGCAAGATATAAAAGGTGACCTGCTACTTGTCCCCCAATTTACTTTAGCAGCAGATACAAAAAAAGGTATGCGGCCCAGCTTCACACCCGCGGCTTCGCCTGACTTAGGCTTACAATTATTTGATTATTTTTGCGATCAAGCTAGTCAATTATATCCACATGTTCAGACTGGGGAATTCGGTGCTGATATGCAAGTTTCATTGACTAATGATGGCCCCGTCACATTCTGGTTACAAACAAAATAGGTAATATCAATAAATGAAAAAATTTCTTATCGGGCTGGTTCTCACTATTGCCGCTATTTTTGCAATGCTGCTTATTCCATCCAAGCAAGCCAGCGCGCCTATGCCGTGGGAAATAGAATTAATGCCTGATGGCCAAGTTAGTGTGTTTAATATTCATCTTGGTCAAACCAATTATCAACAAGCACAACAATCTTTTCATCAATACGGCCACACATCCATCTTTACCCAAGCAGGTAAAGAGTCGACTGTTGAAGCTTTTTTTAACAGCATTAATATGGGCGGATTATCCGCTAAATTAGTGCTAAATTTAAGGGTAAATGCAGAGGAGATAGAAAACATGAAATCACGTGCTACCGAGGCTAGATTACAGCCTAGCGGTGCGCATCAATACCAACTTAGCAATAAGGATAATGCAACACTAGTTAACGCTACCGTCAGTGCTATAACCTATATTCCTACAGTAAGATTAAATAAAGAAATGGTGCTTCATCGTTTTGGTTTTACAGATTCAGTAATACGGGACCCCGAAAATAACAATACTGAAATATGGCAATATTCTACTTTAGGGCTCACTATTTATTTAAATGATAGTGAAAAAACTATTCTGCAATATCAACTAATTTCACCCCGAGAGTAAGTGTGTAAAGCTCTTTAGGGTATTTTTGCTGAAATGTCTTGCCTTACAAAGGCTCTAAAATCATCGAGGCTAAGTGGTTTACTAAAATAATAGCCCTGCACCCTTGGGCAACCATGTGTTTGTAAGAATTTTAATTGTTCTACAGTTTCAACACCCTCAGCAACCACCTCTAAATTTAATCTGCGTGACATAGCCAAAACCGCATCAACAATGGCGGCATCATCAGCATCGTCATTTATGTCTCGTACAAAACTCCGATCAATTTTTAATACATCTAATGGAAACTGTTTTAAATAAGAGAGTGATGAATAGCCCGTACCAAAATCATCAATAGCTAAGCTAATACCTAAATTACTTAATTCATCTAATGTTGAGACAGCTAAATGTGTGTCATCCATCAATATGTTTTCTGTGATTTCTAACTCAAGATGCTGGGCGGGCATGTTGAGTTCTTCTAATAAATCCCTAACCATAGATGCTAATTTCCCCCCACTAAATTGTCGGCCAGATAGATTAACAGCTATTTGAAAGTCAGGTTCTAATTCATCTTTTAACTCAAGAAAAGCTTCACATGCCTGTCTTAATACTCTTTCTCCCACACTAGTTATTAGCCCTGTGTCTTCTAAAATAGGGATGAATTGGAAGGGTGAGACTTGTCCCCATTCTGAACTATTCCACCGTAATAAAGCTTCTGCCCCTGATATTTTTCCTGTTTTTAAATTTATCTGGGGTTGAAAATCAAGATAAAACTCATTTTGTTCAGCGGCTCTTCGCAAGCTTGTTTGCATAGCAAGGCGTTCTGCAGCTTGAGCATTCATTTCAGCAGAATAAAATTGAAAATTATTTCGACCACTTTCTTTTGCGTGATACATAGCCGCATCAGCATTTCTCAGTAATACATCTGAATCTTGACCATCTGCAGGATAAAGACTAATGCCAATACTAGGGCTAATACTTACGTCTGTATCATCAATAGTATAACTCTGCGATATAACGTCTAAGACTTTGTCGGCAACCTTCGCAACAAATTGTATCGAGCGAATATCTTCCAAAATCAACGTGAATTCGTCCCCGCCTAAGCGTGCAACCGTATCACCTTCTCTCACACATTGCTTCAATCTATTGGCAACTTCACAAAGTAAGTTATCCCCAGCCTTGTGACCTAGTGAATCATTAATATGCTTAAAGCGATCTAAATCAAGGAAGAAAACAGCTAAACGCACTGCTTTTCGATGGGATTGATGAATAGCGTGTTCTAAACGGTCATTAAATACACCTCGATTAGGCAAGCCTGTTAAAGAGTCAATACTAGCCAATTTAAGTAATTTTTCATCTTTCTCTCGTTGCTCCGTGATATCTTCAAACAACCAAATCGAGCCTGCTTTTGGATCGTTCGCATCAATGGCCTTACCAGACATCATTCCCCAAAACATATCTCCATCTTGCCGCAGAAGACGGATTTCACTTATATAATTTTCCCCTTGAGCTAATACCTTGTAGCCTTCATCGCCTAGATTTTGATATATTTCATCTGTTGGATATATTTTACGAGATGAATACCCTTCAATGGCTGCGCGCTCGCACCTAAAGATCTCTTCAAATTTGCTATTCACTCTAATAATAACTCTATCTTTAATTAGAGTAATACCTACCATCGCATTTTCTAATATTGCATCAAGTTCAGAACTGGTTGTTTTTAGATTCTGTTCAGCATTCTTCCAAGCCGTAATATCTGAAATCACACACACCCATAAATTTTCTTTTTCGTTCGCAATAGAATTTAAGGATATCCACATTGAAAAAGGCTGGTTATTGTAATCAAGACCTTCGAATTCGTGACTATCTTGTAGTTGTCTCTGTAAATCTTCCAATGTAAATATTGATTGATCTCCCGCAAAAAAACGGGTCAGTTTTAATCCGACCAAAACATCATTACTGGCTTTTAATACCTTCTCAGCTGCTGGATTAGATGATTGAATTTCACCATTTGATGACAAGGTTAAAATAGCTTCAGGTACACCACTTAATATTGTACTGATATGTTGCTCTCGACTTTGTATGGAATCTCTTGCCTCAGCTAAGTCTTCAATTAACAACTGATTATTATTAGCAAATTTATTAAAATCTTCAGCTAATACTGAAAATTCATTATTACCCTCAGTCACTGCTAAGCGTGTATCAAATTTTTTCGATGATAGTGCGTGCATTGCGCTACGAACATCTGCTAAAGAGGCATTAATGCCTTTTGACATTGCACGAATAAAAGCAAACATGCCCAGTATAATCATTAGACCTAATAAAAGTATTGACCAACGCGCCGTTTCCGCAACTTGGGCTGAACGCGTAACCGCCCTTAAACTTTGATCGCTCACCAATAGAGAAAGTTGCTCAAGCTTTGCCATAACAACTTCTAACACTGATATTGATTTTTTCTGTCCTGTGGTGAGTAGTTGATTATTTTCTAATTGATTAAAACGAAGATGATAAATAGAGTATTGCTCTTCTATCACTGTAGAAAGCAAACTTTTAACATCTTTTTCTAACTCTTTGGTCTTAGACAATAATTTCGACTGATCGGAGATATAATTCTTTAGTTGTGCAATATTGAGCGCTAGTATAGATTCATATTGTTGAATATCATTGCCTCGAAGACCAACCAAGCTATCGATGCTCTTTGCCAGTATGATTTTTTGAGCAATATTTGTCACCCTCAAGGTGTTTAAGCCCAAAGTATGACTTAATTGCTGAATTGAATATTGGTCGTCAAGCTTATTGTTGTTATCCAAATAATCATCATTTAAAAGAGATAATCTAGCCTCACGTTTTGCCCGACTAAGCTGTAAATTAATGCGACCTGATATAAATTCAACATCGTTCTGAATTTGTTGAGCTAATTTTTCGGTTTTCTTTATTTGTTCATCCATTCGAATCTGTGTGCGATGGTGATGCTTAACAAGCTCTAATAGTTGGTCATCAACTTCTAAAAACTGCTCATAGTATTGATGGAGAGAATCTGTTATTTTTATTCCTTGTTCACTACCCGCCACTGAATCAGTTATTTGTTTCCAGTTTTGAGAAAAGTAGGTTTCTAACCGTTTCCTAGAATCCAAATGCTCAAGCCCATCTAATGATGTAGATGTCAACATTTCCTCTTGTCTAGCAATAAAGGATGCCACTGCACTACTAATTTGTCGGCTTGCATTTTCTATTGGCAAAATATGCTGCGTTAAGTTTTTCTGCGTGCTAGCAAAAAACTCATTACTATATATTGCTAGTGATGCAATCAAAATAATCGCAACAAGGGTAACAACAGACCACAACTGGAGTAAGCGTTTAATACTCCAGCTCTTATACATGTTTGTCCTTTTGATTCACTGTTCTACATCCATTTTTTCTTGTAACATTTTCCAATCAAACTGTTTCAGCTTTCCTTCACAAAAACAGGTGAGCCACACATTATTTATGGCTTGGTGATCTTGCTTATCATAGTAAATCTGTTCACCCAAGCCAATATCAATCTCATTTATAGCTTCTATGCCGTCTATAATACTTTCCTTAGTGATCTCTTCTTCAATATTAAGTAAGCCAGTGTGAAATATCTTTGCCACAATAAAACCTTCTAACGATACAAAATTAGCACGTAAATTCGGCTTGTACTGTTTCAATGCCGCTAAGTACTCCTCAATAATTGGTAATATTGAATCTAGGCTAGGTACAACTTGTGTGATAATGATATTATCAGCATCATCGCCAAGTGCTTCTTTCAATGCATAACTTCCCACAAACGAAAGATTTAGAAATATCATATCGGGTATTTCTTGTTTTACTAATTTAATGAATTTAGCAGAAGCTTTATAATCCGCTGCTAGAATAATCACCTTAGGCTCGATAGTTTCATCTAACACCGCTGCAACCGCATTTTCAACATTCAAGGTATTACGGGTATAACGCCCGTGAACTAATTGGTCTGTGTCTTCAAACCCGGATTTATGTAGTGCACTCACTGCACCTCGATAAACTGTATCTCCATAGCCATCAGCTTGTGTAAAAAAACCAATTTTTTTAGGGTCAATCCCAACTTGTAATAAACCTTTGATCATTTCTGCTGTTTCTTCGTCGTAACTTGATCGATAATTTATGATGTAGCGGCTGACTGTTTCTGGTCTCAGCACACCACCACCAGAGAAAGCACCAAATAATAATATTTTCTTTTGTTTTGCGATCGGTACGGTAACAATAGCTGTGGGCGTTCCCACGTTTCCAATGATGGCTAATACATCTTCTTGATCGATTAATGCACGCATATTTTCTGCCGCGCGTACCGGTTCATAACCGTCATCTTTGACTATGAGTTCAACTAATCTACCGTTTATACCACCCTGTTTATTCACCTCAGAAAAATAACTCTCGATACCTGCACACATATTTGAACCAAGCTCTGCACTCGCTCCGCTCAATGCTGCTGTCATTCCTATTTTTATGTGGTGATCTGATTGAGCAACAGATGAACACAGCATTAAAACTAATAGAAAAAACCTACTATTTTTCATCGTCATTGTCACTTTCATCTTTGTTTTGATCTGACTCCATTAATATTCGATTTGCAGCGCCATCCATATCCTCATATTGACCATTTTTTACTGCCCAAAAGAAGATCACTACTGCAATAATGCCAAGCAATAACATTCCGGGTAACAAACCATAGATAACATCCATTTAACTTATCCAACCTTTAGAAATCATAACTAAATTATATGCTAATATCATACCAAATCAATCAAGAATTTAGAAAAATAACTTTTGAGGAAAGCTTCATGCTTTTTATGCCTGATTTATAAGAAAATATTAGTGCTATTTAAATTTTACACAATGCTTAATTCTAACAGCATTTCCAATCACTAACAGTGAGCTAATTGGCATCGTTAACGCTGCAACTAGCGGGCTCACTAATGCCATCATAGCTATAGGCACCATAATGATGTTGTACGTTATTGAAATCGCAATGTTTTGTTTAATTGTTCGCAAGGTTTGGTCGGCTAATTTTTTAGCTTCGGCGACTTTGTATAGCTCGTTATGACTCAATATAATTTCTGCACTTTCAATTGATACATCGGTACCTGATGCTAATGCAATGGCAACATCTGCTTGAATTAACGCCGGTGCATCATTGACCCCATCGCCCACCATTGCAACGACATTATTTTGTTGTAAATTTCTGACTAGTTGAGATTTGTCAGCTGGCAAGACTTGGGCATAACGCGTAATATTTCCCAACTCTGCTGTTATAGCATTTACAACCGCTTCTTTATCACCACTTATTACGGTGACGGCTATATCGTGTTGTTGCAGTGAAGTCACTGTTTTTATGGCATCTTTACGCAGTTGATCTGCCAAGCCAATTATGCCGAGAACTTTACTCTCACCAGCAATAAATACACAGCTAATACCTTTATTCTCAAATTTGTCTTGTTGCTGCTTCCATTGCATATCGATAGTTATATATTTCTCTCTCAGCCAACGAGCTGTGCCGACAACAAACTGTTTTTCATTGATATAAGCTTGCACACCTTGGCCTGGTGTTGAGACAAAGCCGGTAATTGTCGACAGGGCTAGCCCCCTAGACTTTGCTTCATTTATTATTGCTTTAGCTATTCCGTGTTCAGAATGACTTTCTATTGAGGCGGCAAGTGCTATTAATTCTTCCTCTGTCATTGTTGATATCGTTTCGGTGGCTACAACACGTAATTCTCCTTGTGTCAGTGTGCCCGTTTTATCAAAAACAAACTGCGTTACTTTCGATAACGCCTCCAAGGCTGCACCTTGTTTAATAAGAATTCCATTTTGGGCTCCCACGCCAGTGGCTACCGCAACTGACATTGGCGTGGCTAAGCCAAAAGCACAGGGGCACGTGATAATAAGTACTGATGTTGCCGCTAATAATGCCTTTTCAAAATCAAATTGCAACCAATAGAAAAAGGTGATGCATGCTAGTGATAAAGTGACCACTACAAACCAAGGCACAATTTTATCGGCGGTGCACTGAATAGGTGCTTTAGAAGCTTGGGCGTCCTCCATTAAACCCACAATCTTAGCAAGCGCCGTATTACGTAAAACCTGCTGTGCTACGACGGTAAAAGCACCCTCACCATTGATGCTACCTGCAACCACTTTATCATCAACTGTTTTGACAACAGGTATCGACTCACCTGTTAACATAGATTCATCTACAGCACTTTGTCCGTCGACTAAAACACCATCAACGGGGATTTTTTCGCCAGGCTTAACCAGGATTAAATCACCCACCATTACCGAACGAATAGGGACAACTTCAGTACCTTGTGCAGTGACAATTGTTGCTAATTTTGGCTGTAATTCTAATAATCGAGTAGTGGCTGATAACGCCTCACGTTTAGATATCGCCTCAAGATAACGTCCAACTAAAATGACAAATAAGAAATTGACTACCGTATCAAAATAAACATCACCATGGAGTGATCCTGTAAACGTTATATAGCTTGAATAGGCATAGGTCGCAGTAGCACCAATTGCAATCGGTAAATCCATGGTTAAATATCGACGTTTTAAACCTAACAAGGCATTTCGTAGAAACGGAAATCCAGCATAAAATAATGTGGGCGTAGCAATTAAAAAGCCAATCCAATGAAACCAATTTCTAAATTCACCCTGATCTGCTCCTGAATACAAGGCAATGGAGATCCACAATAGATTCATCATCGCAAAGCCAGCAAATGCCATTCGATAAAGTAAGCCACGATGTTTCCTGGCTAAAATACCTTCCGCAGTTTCAGGATCAAAGGGAATAGCGGCATAACCGATATTACCAAGAGTTTGCAATACAGTTGATAATGCAAGCTCACCATTATTCCAGGTAAGCCGCAATCGCTTTGCCGTTAAGTTAGCTTCTGCCTTGATGATGCCAGTTTGCTTGGATAGTGCATTTTCAATTAACCAAACACAAGCCGCACAGTGGATACCTTCAACAAGTAAATGAATTGTCCGTATTTCAGAATTTATATCAACATAATCAGCTTGCACTTCATCCAAATCATAAGATGACAATTCTGCTGATAGCTTAGGTGGGGGCGTTAAGACTGTTTCTTCAGATGTTTTTTGATAAAAACCTTGTAAGCCCGAGTCATAAATTGTCTTACAAACAGTTTGGCAACCGTAACAGCAAAACTCTCGTTCTTCATCTGCTACTTCAGCTGAAAAACTACCTTCTTGTTGAACAGGTAATCCACAATGATAACAGCTTGTAGTCAAAATTATATTACTCAAATATCATTAACAGCGTGACTTTAAGGCTTGATATTTACTTGCTTTGTTAGCACAAATTCCTTATCACCCTGCTTAGCTTCAACCACTAACAACCACCTTCCTGGCAAATGAAAACTTATCTCTGCCCGATATATTCCCGGCTTAATATTTTGCATAGTTTCAGTAAAATCTGCACGGGCATCAGAGGGTCGATACGCTTTTAGTATCACCGAATCAAGTGATAGTGCTGTAGAGTTTTTGCCCTGTATTAATATCTCATACGATTGAGATTGGTTCACCCTAGTAGTTTTTGGTATAAATAGTGATCCAGTCCAACCAAGCGCCTTTTGTGCATCAATTTGAGCTTGAATATCTTCATAATTTTTACCATTTTCATAAAAATTCTTATCAACTAAATTAGGCGGTGATTCAAAGGCTAAATAAATAAAAATCGCATTGGCGGTTAAAAAGGTCAAAACAAATAATATGATCCCGAGCACCCACGGGTTTTTTAACGCTTGTTTGTTACTTTGCGAAATACTCATTTTGCTTTTGGCCCCATAAACATACTTTTATATTCTACGGTTAGGTCTGAATCAGCCACTTTGCCCTTAAAGATAATTGGAACAAGATCAGAGGTCACCTTATTTTCAGGAACCTTAACCAACGCAGTAACAGGAATGACTTCACCTGGCTCTACCGTCATTTCAGTTAATTCATGCAACTCGGCACCTTCTAATCCCTCAATATAGAAATTAATTGTGATCGGATTTTTAGTTTTATTCAGAACTTTAACTGTATATTTATTTTGAATAGAGCCATCACTGAGTCGTACAAATAAAGGTTGTCGTTCATGAACCACTTTAAATTCTGTAGGTGATAGATTTAAAAAGCCATAAGCTATGCCGGATAATGCTCCTAGCATAATCAAGCCATAAACATAGATTCGAAAACGTTTATAGAGGGGTATAGATTTTGCGTTATGGTGTAATTCTTTATACGATGCGTAACGAATTAAACCACGTGGTTGATTAACCTTATCCATTATACTGTCACAGGCATCAATGCATAAACCACAGGTTATACAACCTTCTTGTTGCCCTTTTCTTATATCTATCCCCGTGGGGCATACAGCAACACAGACATTACAGTCGACACAGCTTCCTTTAGATGACTGTTCTTGCCCCTTCCTTATTCGACCACGCGGCTCACCACGTTCAGCATCGTAGGATGGCAGAATGGTATCTTGATCATACATTACGCCCTGCAAGCGAGCATATGGACAAAGCCAAAAACACATTTGTTCACGCATAAATCCGGCAAAAACATAGGTTCCGCCGACAAATGCAGCAATAATAATATAGGCAAAAAGTGGAGCTTGAAAAGTAAATAAATCTTTCCATAACTGGAATGCATCAGTAAACCAAGCAACAAACGAAATTCCTGTTAATAGCGCAATTAACAACCACAACGTATGCTTTAGTACTTTACGACTCAACTTATTTGTCGTCCACGGCGCATTATTAAACTTCATTGCCTTTTGAGGTGTATTACCCTCAATTTTACCTTCTATAAAAGTAAAGATATCTGTCCAGACTGTTTGAAAGCAAAAGAAGCCACAAAATACGCGTCCTGCGACACTGGTCACCACGGCTAATAAAATGGCAAAAAAGAGTAAGGTCAGTGATAACATCCAAATATCTTGTGGATAGATAACAATATTAAAAATATTAAATTGACGATTTGGAAGATCAAATAAAATAGCTTGTGAGTCATTCCAACGAAGATATGGCCCTAAGAAAAAAAGAGACCAAATGGACATGCCCAACCACTTTAATGTTCGGAAACGACCTGCTAGCCGTTTTGCAACAATTTTTATGCCACCTACATTAATGTGCCATTCAGCAACTTCTTCATAGATATCATCTACATTATCTATAGTTTTATTTGTTTCTTCATTCATAACTTATTTCCGGCATATTTTAAGCAAATTTTATTATAGCACTTACCCTTAATATTAGTATTTGCTAATTTTAAATTAATAATAAAATGGTCCAATAAAAAAGCCGGCATACTGCCGGCTTTTTCAAACTAAATGAGACACCTAATCGTCAGATTTATCTTCATTAATATGTTTTAGTGCATATCGAGCAAAATAAGCAAGCCCAACAATCATTGCAATCACACTTAAAATTACGGAAACTGAAACCCAATCTACATTCATAATTATCTCCAAACTCTATAGAAATTCGAGCTATATCTTATAGTTTATATTATTGACCGCCACCAAACTGGTGAACATAAACAGCTAATTTTTTAATTTCTGTTTCCGTCAATCGTTCTGATTCATCACCTTCTAATTCATCTTCCCAATCAATTTCAGTTGGGTCTTCATCATCTGCAATAGCATCTGCCGTAAGCTGCAGTATAACGGCAAGTCTTTCACTCCACGCAGGCATAACCGCAACGCGCGTTTCGGTATCAGTACCATCATTTACGCCATGAAGAATGGTGTGACGAATTTGCTCTTCATCACCTGAAAAGCGCCATATTCTATCGGTGAGGTTAGCTGAACCCATCATTTTTACACCTTTTGCATCAGCACCATGACAAGCAAAACAACCTTTCGATGTATATAGAGCTTTACCTGCTTCCGTAGCCGTTCCATTCGAGCTATTTACTACAAACTTCACTAGCTGATCAACTTCTTCAGCTTTAAGCAATTTGGCATGTGCAGGCATTGATCCTGTTCGTCCTTTAGCTATGCTCATTTGAATTTCATTAATTGAACCGCCGTATAACCAATCATCATCAGTAAGATTGGGATAACCAGCACCTTCAGCAGGTGCACCACCCGTGCCATGACACGCTGCACAGTTATCACCAAACAACACTTTACTTGAACCAATGGCATAATTAAGCATTTTTTGATCTGTAAGGATTTCGTTCACACTCATGGCAGCCAGTTTATCTTCGAACGGTTTCCGAATTTTTTCAACTTCTGCTAAATCAGCTTTATATTCATTGATCTGTGTCCAGCCTAACAATCCTTTCGTACTGTCATTTATTAATGGCAAAGATGGATACAGGATAAAGTAAACAACAACCAGCAATCCACTTAACCACAGTGAATTTAGCCACCAACGCGGGCATGGATTATCTAGTTCTTTAATCCCATCCCATACATGGCCTGTATCTTTCACTTGAGCTTTGTTATCTGCCATCTTATTTCTCCGATTTTATATCATTTTCGTCTAAAAGCATGGTGCGGTGTGATTCTATACTTTCTTTATTCTTGGGATTAAGCACCCAAACATAAACAACAACCATTATTATAAAAACCACTACTGTCAGTAATAAACCAAACCAGTCAGCACCCGTCATCGCACTCCAATCAGTATGAAAATACTCTTGAAGTTTAGTCACGATAATCTCTGCCCGGCTCAAATTTAATCATAGTACCTAGCACTTGAAGATAGGCAACTATTGCATCCATTTCCGTTTTACCTTCAACTGAAGCTGCTGCGCCTTTAATTTCTTCATCTGAATAAGGCACCCCTAAAACTCGCATTGCTTTTACACGTTTTTCCATGCCTGTACCATCGATATGAGCATCATCTAACCAAACATAATTTGGCATAACTGATTCAGGTACAACTGAACGTGGCGCGCGCAAATGCTGTCTATGCCAAGCATCAGAATATTTGCCACCAACACGTGCCAAATCAGGACCGGTACGTTTAGAGCCCCATTGGAATGGGTGATCATACTTAGACTCTACAGCTAATGAATAATGGCCATAACGATCTTTCTCATCGCGAAATGGACGAATCATTTGTGAATGGCATAAATAACAGCCTTCACGTTGATAGATATCACGACCAGCTAATTCTAGTGCTGTATAGGGACGAACCCCTTTTAGCTCTTCAAATTCAGGATGATTCACATCTTCAAAGGTTGTATCTAAATAGAAGAGAGGCACAATTTCTACAATCCCCCCAACAGATACAATCATAGCGATTGCCAATACTAGGGCAAATATATTTTTTTCCAGCTTTTCTTGAAAAGATACTGGTTCATTTGAGTTATGTTCAGACATGCCAGTTTCCTTAAATAACAGCGTTAGCTACGGCTGCTGATTTCGCAGACTCGTTAGCAATTGCTTTACGAATAGTTACAGTAATATTAAACAACATAATACAACCACCAAGCCAGAAGATTAAACCACCTGCTGCTCGCATCGCATAGTATGGATGCATTTGAGCAACTGATTCAACGAAAGTATAAGCCAAGTTACCGTAGTCATCATATGCACGCCACATTAGGCCTTGCATGATGCCTGATACCCACATTGCAGTGATGTAAACGGCTGTACCAATTGTCGCCATCCAAAAATGTAGGTTCACTAACTTAACAGACCAAATTCGTGTTCCCCAAAGGCGTTCAACCATGTGGTAAATAGCACCGATAGAAACCATTGCTACCCAACCTAATGCACCGGCATGTACATGACCGATTGTCCAGTCAGTGTAATGAGACAAAGCATTAACTGTTTTAGCCGCCATTACTGGTCCTTCAAATGTTGACATCGCATAAAATGCTAATGACACGATAAGGAAACGTAGTATGTAATCTGTTCGTAATTTATCCCATGCACCACTTAATGTGAACATACCGTTGATCGCGCCACCCCATGATGGGATGATCATAGCCAAAGATATAGCCGCACCTAATGAACCTGTCCAATCTGGCAATGCTGTGTACTGAAGGTGATGTGCACCTAACCATACATAACCAAATGTGAGTGCCCAGAAATGAATAACGGATAAACGGTAAGAATAAACAGGGCGATTTGCTTGCTTAGGAACAAAATAATACATAATCCCTAAGAAACCAGCCGTCAAGAAGAACCCAACAGCATTATGTCCCCACCACCATTGAATCATAGCATCTTGTACACCAGAGAAAATTGAATAGGATTTAAAGAGTTCTACTGGTATTGATAAACTATTCACCACATGTAAATAAGTAATCATTATCATCATCGCCAAGAAGAACCAGTTGGCTACATAGATATGTGAAACTTTTCGAATTGATAGCGTCATGATGAAATTAAAGCTGTATGCCAACCAAACAACGGCAATTAAAATATCAATTGGCCATTCTAATTCAGCGTATTCTTTTGATTGAGTGAAACCTAAAGGCAATGTAATAACAGCACTGACGATAACAAGGTTCCAGCCCCAGAAGGTGAACCATGCTAATTTATCACTCCATAAACGTACACCCGATGTACGTTGTACAATGTAATAAGCTGTTGCCATCAACGTTGAACCACCAAATGCAAATATAACTGCATTGGTATGTAATGGACGTAAACGGCCGAAACTGATGTATGGATTATCGAAGTTCAAAACTGGCCATGCCAATTCTGAGGCGATATATACACCTATTCCTGTACCTACCACCAAGTAGACCACTGCCATATAGGCAAACCACTTGACTATTTGAAAACTATATTGCTGTTCCGCTTGCATAGCGACCACACCTTTTCCAATAAATAAACTTTGCGAATACCGCTATAAAATAGAATTTCAAGCACTATCGCCCCACTCCAACCACGCCTAAATAAAGCACAACAAATTTTACACTAGTTAATAGTCAAAGCTCATACCAATTACATGATCTAGATCAAGTATAGGGATTTGCCACACTGTGTAAGGTTAATTGCCTTATTTACCACATAATTACAAGCTAATTGTGCTGTTTTGCAGCTTTAAGGTCAAGCCGAATAATTCATTTTATTTAAAAGTAAAAAGAGAAATCTTGCTATATCATTAGCTTATATTGTTTTTATAAAGAATTATGAGCTGCATCACAAAATTTACCCCGTCCACTTTCTCCTTTATTCCGGTCAAATAAGTGATATTACAAGTAAAACTCGCCTACCTTCTAGCACCAGTAAATTGTATGTACGGCTCGCCGCACCTAATGTCATCGATTCAACACCAATTGATTTTTCGGCCAATTTAATAGCAGTATTAAATATAGGACGATGGGCTGTTGAGCCTGCAGTGAGAATTATAATTTCGGGCTTTAGGTTTTGGAGAAAGGAAATGTTTTCATCTGACAGATCTGTTATATCGCCTATTTTTGCATCGTTTATAACTTGATCGGGAGTGACAATTAGGCTTGTACCTAATTGTAGGGAATAATGCTTTTTTTCTGGGCTTATGATGATCTGATTGTCATCATAAGAATATATCTGGTTTAAGTCCGTTGCTTCCAGACTGAATTTCATACCATATCCACGTTTTTAACGTCCTTATAAACCCGCAGCGGCATTAACCCGTTCGCGTAATTCTTTTCCTGGTTTAAAGTGAGGTACATATTTTTCACCCAATTCTACCGATTCACCGCTTTTAGGGTTACGGCCAACACGTGGTGGACGATGATGCAAAGTAAAGCTTCCGAAGCCTCGAATTTCAATACGCTCTCCACCTGCTAAGCTACTACTCATTTGACCCAGCATTAATTTAACAGCTAATTCAACATCACGATAATTTAACAGTGATTGCTGATCAGATAACTTTTCGATTAAATCTGATTTTGTCATATTTTTAATATTCCTTAGCGTCCGCATCTTAAGATTTACACTTAAAGCATACACTTAATCTTTATAAAAAATAAGCACCTACATTCTTGCAGGTGCTTATTTTAATTTTTCTTAACTATCTTTTTGATTCATTTTTTCTTTCAGTAAGTCGCCCAATGTAGTGGCTCCACCTGATGAAGTATTTGAATACTCTTTAAGCGCTTCTGTCTCTTCTTGAGAATCTTTCGCTTTGATAGATAGTGTTAACTTACGATCTTTACGTGAAACACCAGTGAATTTTGCTTCAACCTCATCGCCTACTGATAATACTTTACTTGCATCTTCAGTACGTTCTTGAGCAATATCTGCAACACGGATGTAACCTTCAACACCTTCAGCTAATTCAACTGTTGCACCACGGGCATCAACTTCTGATATTTTACCTGTAACAATCGTTCCACGTGGATTTGCAGCCATGTATTCTGAGAAAGGGTCATCTTGCATTTGCTTAATACCCAAAGAAATACGTTCACGTTCAGGGTCAATAGCCAATACAACTGCTTCAAGGTTATCGCCTTTCTTATAATCACGAATTAGGTCTTCGTTATCTTCTTCCCATGAAAGGTCAGAAAGATGAATTAAACCGTCGATGTCACCATCAAGCCCAATGAATACACCAAAATCAGTGATTGATTTAATTGAACCAGACACTTTATCGCCTTTGTTATGTGTCATTGCAAACTCTTCCCAAGGGTTAGATTTGCACTGCTTCATACCTAATGAAATACGACGGCGATCAGCATCAATATCTAATACCATGACATCAACTTCATCACCTAATTGCACAATTTTAGATGGATGAACATTTTTATTTGTCCAATCCATTTCAGACATGTGAACTAAACCTTCAACACCATCTTCAATTTCAACAAAACAACCATAGTCAGCTATATTAGTTACTTTACCGCGAATACGGCTGCTTGCTGGGTAGCTGTTTGCAATTGTTTTCCAAGGATCGTCGCCCATTTGTTTAAGACCTAAAGAAACACGTTCTTTTTCTTTATCAAATTTCAATACTTGAACTTCAATTTCGTCACCAATCGTAACAACTTCAGATGGATGCTTGATGCGTTTCCAAGCCATATCAGTGATGTGTAATAGGCCATCAATACCGCCAAGATCAACAAACGCACCATAATCAGTAAGGTTTTTAACGATACCTTTAACGACTTTATCTTCTTCAAGCGTTTCTAATAATGCTTCGCGTTCAACACTGTTTTCTGCTTCCATGATGGCACGGCGAGAAACAACGATGTTGTTACGAGGGCGATCTAACTTAATAAGTTTAAATTCAAGTTCTTGGCCTTCTAAGTGTGATGTGTCACGTAATGGACGAACATCAACTAATGAACCAGGTAAGAAGGCGCGAATGTTTTCTAGCTCAACAGTGAAACCACCTTTAACTCGACCAGAAATAACACCTGTGATTGTAGCGTTTTCTTCAAACGCATGTTCTAGTGTAATCCACGCTTCAGCGGCTTTCGCTTTTTCACGTGATAGTTGTGTTGCACCAAAACCATCTTCTAATGTTTCTAAAGAAACATCAACCAAATCACCTACTTCTACAGTAAGCTCACCTTTTTCATTATAGAATTCTTCTACAGGAATAGCGCCTTCTGATTTTAAACCAGCATTGACCATTACTACATCAGAACTAATACTTACTATCATGCCAGATACAATTTTACCTGTTTGCATGGGTGTTGAATTTAAACTCTCTTCAAAGAGATCCGCAAAGCTTTCGCTCATTATTATTTACCTTAGTTCCAATCCATTAAAACGCGATGGAACCGCTCAAAAATACCTGACCTCTTATGAAGGAGGGGCAGGTGTGAAAAAAACCTATTCTATCTATATAGTATAGGTACCAAATTACATGTCACCGCACTTTGCCATGATATGTTTATATACATCTTCTATACCTAATGCGCTAGAATCTAGCTCTAATGCATCAGTAGCAGGCCGTAGAGGCGCTACTTCACGCTGACTGTCTCGCACATCTCGTTCAGAGATATCAGCAACAAGGGCGGATAGATTACTCTCAATTCCTTTTTCTTTCAACTGCTTATATCGTCTTTGTGCTCGTACCTCGGCACTTGCTGTTAAATAAACCTTATGCTCAGCATCTGGAAAGACGACTGTTCCCATATCGCGACCATCGGTCACTAAACCGGGAGCTTGACGAAAATCATGTTGGCGATTGAGCAACGCAGCCCGCACTAATGGCAATGCAGCGACTTTTGATGCCGCATTACCCGCTTGCTCACTGCGGATTATGGTGCTGACATCATCACCTTCTAACATGACTTTTAAGTCGTCATCTTTCAATAAAAAGACCAGATCTAAATCTCGGGCAATATCCGCTAATTTTGCTTCATCAGCCAGATCGATATCATGTTTAATCGCTGCTTGCGCTAATACGCGATAGATGGCTCCACTGTCTAAATAGTGCCAGCCTAGTTTTTTTGCTACTAATTGCGCAATCGTTCCTTTGCCTGAACCACTAGGGCCATCTATTGTTAATACGGGTATTTTATTCATCGATTTCATCTATATCTAAGCCCACTTGTTGTGCCAAAGTAATGAAATTAGGGAATGACGTAGCCACATTGGCACAATCATTAATTTGAATGGATCCACCGGCTTGCAAACCTGCAATCGCAAATGACATAGCAATACGATGATCATCATGACTTTCTACTTCACCTGAGCCAATCACACCACCATTAATAATAATGCCATCCGTAGTTGATTGTGCATCAATACCTAATATCGTCAAACCATCTGCCATCGCTTGAATGCGATCGCTTTCTTTAACCCGTAACTCTTCTGCACCCGTTAATACTGTTTGTCCTTCAGCACAGGCTGCAGCCACGAATAATGCAGGGAATTCATCAATCGCCAATGGCACTTGATCTTCGGGGATCTGAATACCCTTTAGCGGTGCATATTTAATTCGAATATCCGCGACAGGTTCACCACCTGTCATTTTTTCATTTGATAAAGTAATATCTGCACCCATCAATCGTAAAATATTAATCACACCGATGCGTGTAGGGTTAATGCCGACATGCGTTAAAGTTAGATCTGAACCTTCAGAAATTGCAGCGCCGACCATAAAAAAGGTCGCTGATGAAATATCTGCAGGCACATCAATATCGGTTGCCGTTAATTTACCGCCACCTTCAATAGAAACCGTATCACCTTGCACATCTACTTTATACCCCATACCGGACAACATACGTTCAGTATGATCACGTGTCGGAGCAGGTTCTGTAACAGTTGTTTTACCTTCGGCATACATGCCTGCCAGTAGAATGCACGATTTAACCTGAGCACTTGCCATCGGCAACATATAAGTAATGCCCTTTAATTTATTAGTTGCTTTAATTTTTAGTGGCGGTTTGCCTTCATTGCTATCGATCTCTGCGCCCATTAAAGCTAAAGGATCGGTCACTCTTTTCATTGGCCTGCCTGATAAGGACTTATCGCCTGTCAGCGTGCTTTCAAATTTCTGGCCAGCAAGTAAACCACTTAATAATCGAATTGAAGTTCCTGAATTTCCTAAGTAAATATCTTTTTCAGGTGCTTTTAGACCATGCATACCGACACCATGGACAGCCACCTTGCCATCTTTAGGCCCATCGATCTGCACACCCATTGCGCGAAATGATGCCAAGGTTGCTAACGCATCGTCACCTTCCAGAAAGCCTGTGACATTTGTTGTGCCCTCGGCAAGCGAGCCCAACATAATTGAACGATGTGAAATTGATTTATCACCCGGTACTCGAATACTACCTTTAAAATATCCGCCTGGCTGAACGATATAATTCTTTTTAGACTCACTACTCACTACAAATCAACTCCATTGCTAATCTTTAAATCGCGTATCGCGTGCTTGTTTAGCACGTTCAAATACTGTTTTTAACGTCTCACCATCTTGTTTTTCAATGGCCTGCTGCAATTGAGTTAGGCCATTTTGATATTGTTCTAATAACTCTAAAATTGCATCTTTATTAGTCAGGCAGATATCTCGCCACATCACCGCATCGCCTGATGCGATACGTGAAAAATCTTTAAACCCACCGGCTGCATAGCGTAACACCTCATCACAATCATCACGTTCCGCCAACATGCCTACTAAATTAAAAGCTAAGATATGAGGTAAATGGCTGGTCGCCGCCAATACATCATCGTGATGTTCAATATTCATCTCAAATACTTCTGCACCCGTGCTTTGCCACATTTTTTTTACATGTTCTAAAGCATCAATATTCGTTTCTGTCACGGGTGTTAATACCACTCGATGATTTTGATATAACTCAGCAAAAGCCGCACTTGGGCCACTTTTCTCTGTACCCGCGATCGGGTGCCCCGGAACAAACTGATTAAACTTATCACCTAATATTTTTCTTGCGACATCAACCACTTGTGCCTTGGCACTACCACCATCGGTAATAATCACCGTATCACTGAGATGATCAGTCATTTCAGCTAACACCGTTTCCATCGCCGCCATCGGCACAGCAAGAAAGACCATATCAGCATTTTCGACAGCATCTGCAACGCTCGTTGCCACCCTGTCAATAATGCCCAAGGCTAAGGCTTCATCACGCACACTCTTGGTTCGCGAATAACCCACAACCTCTGCCACAACGCCTGCTTTTTTTAATGCTAAAGCAAGTGAGCCGCCAATCAAGCCTACGCCAATAATCGCTAATCGTTTAATCATAAAACCTCTTTCAAAGCATCAAGAAAACGTAGGTTTTCAGATTCTAAACCAATGCTCACCCGAATATGTTTTGCTAATCCGTAATTAGTGACCGGACGAACAATAACGCCTTGCTTCAATAAATCGCTAAAGACTTCATCGCCATTTTTTTGCACATCAACGGTAATAAAATTACCTTTTGATGGAATACTTTCTAAGCCAAGCGCTTTTAATCCAGCTATCAATTGTGCCATACCGGCATCATTTAATTGCTTCGTTTTCACAATATAATCATCATCTTTTAAAGCAACAGTTGCCGCCGCTAAGGCAAGGCTGTTTACATTAAAAGGTTGGCGAATACGATTGATTAAATCGGCTACTTCAGGATGCGATAAAGCATAGCCCACTCGCAAACCGGCTAAACCGTAAGCTTTAGAAAAGGTACGCGTAATAATTAAATTTGAATATTTCTTCAGCCAGCTAACACTATCAGCAGCCTGTTCACCATATTCAATATAGGCTTCATCTAGCACAACTAATATTGTATTTGGTACTTGAGCAATAAAAGCCTCTAATTCATCCGCGGCAAGGTGTGTGCCCGTCGGGTTATTAGGGTTAGCAATAAATATTAGCTTTGTTTTTTCACTAATTAGTGTGCTCATCACTTGCAAATCATGACCATAGTCGCGTGCTGGCGCTATAACAGCTTTAGCTCCAATGGCTTGCGTGACTAATGGATATACCGCAAAGGCATATTGGGAGAACATCACCTCATCTGTATTTGAAACAAAAGCGCGGGCAATAATTTCTAACACATCATTTGAGCCATTTCCCAGTGTGATCTGCTCAGTGCTTAACTGATATTTATCAGCTAATGCCGCTTTTAAACTAAAGCCATTACCATCTGGGTAACGCGTCACCTCTTTACTTGCTTGGGCGAGCGCCGCTAATACTTTATCTGATGGACCTGATGGATTTTCATTGGATGCCAGTTTAACTATATCGGTAATACCTAGCTCACGTTCTAATTCTTCAATAGGCTTACCGGGAATATAAGGCTGTAGTTTTGTCACGCAATCTAATGCTAAATCGCAAAAGCTCATGCTGATTTTTTATCCGATTCAGGTTTTGAAATAAAACTATCTATAATCAATAGTCCAGCACCAATACAAATCGCTGAGTCAGCAATATTAAAAGCTGCAAAATGTACGGTGCCGTAATAAAAATCTAGAAAATCGACCACGTAACCATAATAGATACGATCAATAACGTTACCAATTGCACCACCTAAAATTAGGCTAATCGCTATAGCTTCTAATTTAGCTTGCGTGCTCAGTTTTTTAAGCCAAATAAACAAGGCAATACTGATCACCGTCGTCAAACCAACAAAAAACCAACGTTGCCATCCACCTGCTTGAGCTAAAAAGCTAAATGCCGCCCCCGTATTATGTGCCAAAGTTAAATTGAAAAAAGGCATAACAGCCAGTGTTTCGTGCAATGAAAATGAAGATGAAATAATCCATTTAGATAATTGATCTAAAACGATAACTAAGCCTGACAACCCTAAATATTTCAGCATTAAACGAACTCGCGCTTCTCGCCTTCGCCATCGACATTTTCAATGCAACGATCACATAGTTCTGGATGTATTTTATCTTTACCCACTTCTGGGGTTTGATGCCAACAGCGATCACAGCGTTGATTTTCTGATGGTGCTAATAGCAATGATAAACCTTCGACCCCACTTTCTATCGCATCAGCTGGCTTACCAGTTGCTGGTAGCAGCACTGCACTCGATGTGATTAATACAAATTTCAGTTCATCACTCAGTGCATTAAGTGTTCCAAATAATTCAGGTTCAGCATAAAGTGTTACATCAGCCGTTAAACCGCCCTTGATCTGACCATCGGCACGTAACGTCTCTAGTTGTTTGGAAATAGCATCACGTACTGTGAATATTTCACCCCAGAAAGCATCATCAAATTTTGAATCAGCTGCTAATGGAGAAAGTCCTTCATACCATGTATCCAAAAATACAGATTCAGGTCGCTCACCCGGCAAATGATCCCACAATTCATCCGCGGTAAAACTCAAAATAGGCGCCATCCAACGCGTTAATGCTTCAATAATTCTATACATCGCTGTTTGACTTGAACGACGAGCTACACTATCTGCTTTCATTGTATATTGGCGATCTTTAGTGATATCTAAATATAAACTACCCATTTCTTGAGCACAGAAGTTATGGATTTTCTGATAAATTACATGGAAGTTATATGTTTCATACGCATCTAAAATATCTTGCTGGCACTGATAGGCTCGATCAACCGCCCATAAATCAAGTGGCAACATATCCTTAGCATCAAGCAAGTCTGTTGCAGGATTAAAATCAAACAAATTTGATAATAAATAGCGTGATGTATTTCGAATGCGGCGATATGAATCTGCGGAGCGTTTTAAGATCTCATCTGACACACTCATTTCACCGCTGTAATCTGATGAAGCCGTCCATAAACGAATAATATCTGCACCTAAATTATTGACCACTTTTTGTGGTGCAACCACATTACCGACTGATTTAGACATTTTTTTGCCGTTAGCATCAACCACAAAACCATGGGTTAATACGGATTTATACGGCGCTTCGCCTGTTGAAGCAATTGATGTAATTAATGAAGATTGAAACCAACCACGATGTTGATCACTGCCTTCTAAATATAGATCTGCGGGGCGCTGTAAATAGTCTCGACGTGCTAACACACAGGCATGAGATACGCCTGAATCAAACCACACATCTAAAGTATCAGATACTTTGTCATAATTATCGGCATCTTCAGCCAGCCAATCAGATGATTCAGATTCAAACCACGCATCAATCCCTTGTTGCTCTACTTTATCCGCAACATTTTCCATAATCACTTGGGTATTTGGATGTAATTCACCTGTTTCTTTATGTACAAATAACGGTATCGGCACACCCCAAGTACGCTGACGAGAGACACACCAATCTGGGCGACCTTCAACCATACCTTCAATACGTTTTTGACCCCATTCAGGCATCCAGTTAGTTTCTTTAATTGCTTGCAGTGCCGCATCACGCAGACCGTTTTGATCCATGCTCACAAACCATTGTGGTGTCGCACGGAAAATGATCGGGCTTTTATGACGCCAGCAATGTGGGTAACTATGTTGAATATCAATATGCTTCAACAACACCCCTTTTTCAGCTAACAACTCAATCACTGCAGGATTCGCTTTAAATACAGACTGACCAGCAAAGATCTCAGTATCAGGCAAAAACACACCATTCGAACCTACTGGGTTATACACTTCTAAGTCATACTTCAAACCAACTGTGAAATCGTCTTGACCATGACCGGGGGCAGTATGAACCGCACCTGTACCGGCTTCAGCAGTAACATGGTCGCCTAAAATAATAGGTACGTGCTTGTCATAAAATGGATGTTGCAATAATAAACCTTCAACATCTTCACCCTTAATGCGCGCAACTACTTCACCTGACATACCGTAACGTTCTAATGCAGATTCATATAGTGCTTCAGCTAATAACAATCGTTCATCAGCTGTTTGCACCACGACATAATCGTAGGCAGGGTTCAACGATACTGCTTGGTTAGCGGGTAATGTCCACGGCGTTGTTGTCCAAATCGGCACACTAATATTGCCCGTGCCCGTAGACTTTGTAGCCGCTTCAAATGCTGCGGTATCAACCACAGAAAAACGTACATCAATCGCAGGCGACATTTTGTCTTCATATTCCACCTCGGCCTCAGCCAAAGCACTGCCGCAATCAACACACCAATGAACGGGCTTGACACCTTTGTGTAAATGACCTTGTTTCACAATTTCATTTAAAGTACGAATAATATCCGCTTCAAAATCAAAATTCATGGTGAGGTATGGATTATCCCACTCAGCCATAATGCCAAGACGTTTAAAATCTTCGCGTTGTCCATCAACTTGTTTTTGAGCATAAACACGGCATGCCGCACGAAACTCTGCCGCTGTAATTTTGTTGCCCGGCTTGCCCTTCTTTTTCTCAACTTGTAGCTCAATAGGCAAACCATGGCAGTCCCAGCCCGGTACAAAAGGCGTATCAAAACCGCTTAATGTTTTTGATTTAAGAATAATATCTTTAAGAATTTTATTAACTGCGTGACCAATATGAATATCACCATTGGCATATGGAGGACCATCGTGCAGAATGAATTTTGGTTTATCTTGACCAAGATCGCGCATCTTCTGATACAGATCATTTTCCTGCCAACGCTTTAACATCAACGGTTCACGATTAGGCAAGCCCGCCTTCATTGGAAACTTAGTTGTAGGCAGGTTTAAGGTGTGTTTATAGTCAGCCACTCAATTACTCTTTATAATATGGAAATTCAAACAGTTAAAATTTATTTAGTCGAATAATTATACGGGGTTTATAGCTATCTATAAATAGGTATATACCTGTGACCATTGAAACTGCATATTTTCAGGGTTAAGATAGGAAGGTAGAGCAAGGCGCAATGTGCAGACAATGACTAGTCCTTGTCAAGCATTGAAACGTAGCGCTAGCTTTCTAGCCTTAAATCTGAATTTTGTAGTTTCAATGGTCACGGGTTTAATCGGTAAATGGAATATTACTAATGAACAAAACAAAATGGCGTGTTTTTTATTCAATTATTTTAATTATTACAACGGTTTTCTCAACAAACATTGTGATAGCGAATCCCGTATGGAAGTGTACCTCTGTGTCAGGGCAAATTAAATTTCAAGGCTCGCCATGCTTAGAGTCTGACAAGACGCAACAGCAAATAGAAGTATCAAAGGGAAACACGATAGCTGCAGTCCCAGTTACTAAGCCTGATTTGGAACAACCCGTTAAATTAAAGCCAGCTAAAAGCAAACAACAAACTTCACCACAAAATAAACTTTCTTTATCAACGTGTTTGAAATATACATACGAATTAGAAAAAATTGATGCTGAAATGCGCGCGGGCTATTCCGTTCGTCGAGGAGAACGACTAAAACTTCGCAGAAGGCATATCGATTCATTGCTCTGGAGGCATTGCAAATAGCCCATAATGTGAAGGTATATACACAAACTACCATTATTTTTCTGAATTATTACGCCAGCAAGGCTAAATTACAGTAAAATAGTCTAATTAAATTGATATTAATTAGATGGGTTCGTTACACATGACAACGTCCGGCAAGGTTATTATTCTAGGTCTAACCAAAGAAGGCGGTAAATTTCGCCCCAGTGATTGGGCTGAACGCCTTTGTGGCGCTGTTGCAAGTTATGGTCCTGGACGCCGCATTATCTTTCATCCCAATGTGAAGTTAGCTTCACACCAAGGCGTAAAATGCGTCGTCATCGATGCTTCTTTAGAAGATGATGATGAAATGTTATTTGAGTTTCTAACGGAATTTGCTGATGAGAATAATTTGCAAATAGTAAAATCAGCAACGTTCCCTATCGAAGAATAAGACAAAAAAAAGCGGTCATCGACGACCGCCTTTTTATATTTTCCCCAAAAACTCTTATTTTGGTATTTCGCCATCCTCAGCGTCAGGCCAGTTCTGAATATAATTTTTCAATAATTTATTTTCAAATTTTGCTTTTTTAAGCAATTCTTCAACAATATCTGTTATTGATAACATACCTTCTAATTTACCCTCATAAACAACGGGTAAATGACGGACATTATATTCAACCATGATGTTCATCACTTCTTCTAGCGTGTTGTCTGGCTCGCATGTGTAAGGATTAGGGGTCATCGCATCTTTTACGGTAAGAGGTGTCCACATGGCATGCTTTTTATGAAGTACACTTAATAAATCACGCTCAGACAAAATACCAACCAATTTTTTATTTTCAGTCACCACCAAAGAACCAATACGGTTATCCATCATTAAAGTAACTGCACGGTCAAGCGAATCAGTAGGCGTTAAACCAATAACGGGTTTACCCTTGTTCTTTGTAATTGATCTGACTTTCATAATGACATCCTCTTTGCTAAATTTATACTTGGCCTCTATTCTGCTTGAGAATAAGCACTAAATGCAAGCACAATCTTACCTTTCCCGAATACACACCTACTAGTAAAGCAATAATGATGCGAGAAAACATTCAATTACACGTCATTTTCCAGCTTTATTTCAATAGCTAGCTTCGCTTGGATCCGATAAGAAAGCTGTAATCAACACAACAACGCTTATTATTATCAAGCTTATAATTTATAAATCCATTATCAGGTATGCTCGCGTGTATCTTTAAACTCTATATCAGGCCAGCGTTCCATGGTTAAATCTAAATTAACACGTGTGGGTGCAATATACGTTAAACCTCCAGCGCCATCTACGGCAAGATTAAGTGCTGCTTTTTTCTTAAATTCATTTAGCATTTTTTCATCATCACAATAAATCCAGCGAGCGGTATAAACCTGAACAGGTTCATATACACAATCAACGTTATATTCGCCTTTTAGGCGATGTACGACCACATCAAACTGCAATACACCCACGGCGCCTAAAATAAGATCATTATTTTCTAAGGGTCTAAATAATTGTGTTGCACCCTCTTCACTTAATTGTTGCAAGCCTTTTAATAAGGCTTTCATTTTAAGCGGATCTTTTAAGCGTACTCGACGGAATAGTTCTGGTGCAAAATACGGAATGCCAGTAAATTGTGCATCTTCACCTTGAGTAAAAGTATCACCAATTTGAATGGTGCCATGGTTGTGTAAACCCAGAATATCGCCCGGCCATGCTTCTTCTGCTTGGGCTCGCTCTGCAGCCATAAAGGTCACTGCATTAGCAATAACCATATCTTTACCTGTGCGAGATTGATGTAATTTCATGCCTTTTTTATATTGCCCAGAACAGACGCGCAAGAAAGCAATCCTATCGCGATGTTTGGGATCCATATTCGCTTGGATCTTAAATACAAAACCACTAAAAGAATCTTCACTTGCTTCAACATGACGTGTTTTTGTTGCCCGGCCTTGTGGTGCTGGTGCAATCTCGACAAAGGAATCCATTAATTCTGTTACACCAAAATTATTCATTGCGCTACCAAAAAACACCGGTGAAAGTTCGCCTGACAAGAATGCGTCGTGATCATATTCATGGCTGGCGCCACGCACTAACTCTATCTCTTCACGAAATTCTTCGGCTAAACTACCAAATAACTCATCTAGCCGAGGGTTATCTAAACCTTCAATAATCTCTCCCACTTGATCGCTATGCGGCTCGAATAGATGGACACTGTCTTTTTCAAGATGAAAAATGCCTTTAAAATTTTTGCCCATGCCAATAGGCCATGTGATCGGTGCACATTGAATACCTAATACAGATTCCACTTCATCAAGAATATCTATTGGCTCGCGACCTTCACGATCCATTTTGTTGATAAAAGTGAGAATAGGCGTGTCACGCAGACGACACACCTCCATTAACTTAACAGTACGTTGCTCAACACCTTTGGCAATATCAATGACCATTAACGCCGAGTCAACCGCTGTGAGTGTGCGATAAGTATCTTCCGAGAAATCGGCATGCCCCGGTGTATCAAGCAAGTTTACAACACGTCCATTGTGCTCAAATTGCATCACTGAAGAGGTAACAGAAATCCCTCGTTCTTTCTCCATTTCCATCCAATCAGAAGTGGCATGACGATCTGTTTTACGTGATTTAACACTACCCGCGGTTTGGATCTTGCCACTAAATAAAAGTAGCTTTTCTGTCAGTGTAGTTTTACCCGCATCTGGGTGAGAGATAATCGCAAAGGTGCGGCGTTTATTAATTTCTTCGAGTAGCTCAGCCATGGAAACAACATGTTTATAAAAAAACGCTATTCTACAGGATTATTTACTCCAATATTAAATAAGCCGAAAACGCTTACTCTATCATTAAATGAATAGCTTCAGCCAAGAGAGATACTGATATTTTTTCACCAATTTCTAATTGATTACGCATTGCAACGTGCTCTGGCAAATCCATTTGCAATTGCTGGCCTTGGGTATTGTCAATTTCTAACAAAACGGTAGTAATGCCGCGTAGTGTCATTTTATTTATAATCGTGCCTGTCACGGGGTTTTCGCGTGTTCCCCGGGAGGCTCTTACTCGTTGATGTAATAATATTTTAGCTGGAGAAATAGTCCAGTTTATTTGTTCATTAGCTTTAAACTTACTCGAATCACCGACTGTAAACAGGTAGTCATTCCATTTCAATTTAAGTTGTGACTCATCATCGACAAGCATAGCTGATGCAACATTTCGAGCATCAACTTGTTTTGCTACCGCTGTGTTTTTAGGCTTATATAAAACGTGCTCTGGTGTACCTTGCTGCAAGGTTTTACCCTGATGAATAACACATATCTGATCAGCCAACATAGCAGCTTCGTCTAAATCATGTGTCACCAAAATCATCGGTATCGCCAGCTCGCGTCTTAGTGTATTCAACTCCAAATATAATTTTCGCCGTGTTACTTTATCTACGGCAGAAAAAGGTTCGTCTAGTAATAAAATTTCAGGCTGTCTAGCTAATGCTCTGGCAATGGCCACACGTTGTTGCTGTCCGCCCGATAACTGTTTGGGGTAACGTTCAGATAGGCCTGTTAAATTCACTTTTTCTAGTAACTGGTCTACCGTCGGTTTATTAGGTTGCTGATCGGCATCCAAAACAAATTGAATATTCTCGCGCACGGATAAATGTGGAAATAGTGCATAGTTTTGAAAAACCATTCCTATACGGCGCTGTTGTGGTGTTATATTTTTCGACTTTACACTATCGAACCATATGTGGCCTTTACATTCAATAACACCTTGTTGGGCGGAGTATAGGCCCGCTATACAGCGCAATACCGTTGATTTCCCTGCACCTGATGGCCCAACTAAGGCCAACAACTCCCCCGTATGACAACTTAGCTCGACATCAAGTGTTGTCGGCTCCGTTTGCTTTAATTTCAGTTTAAGCATTTTTATAACACCGACACTGAATTACGACGATTAAAAGTATAAACAATACTAATCGTTATAAAGGCAATTAATAGGAGTATCAATGACATAGTTTGAGCTTGCTGATGATCAAATGATAATACGCTGTCATAAATTGCAATAGAAACTGTACGGGTCTCACCGGCGATATTTCCGCCAATCATCAGTACCACACCAAACTCACCTAATGTATGTGAAAAGCTGAGTACCATTGCGGTAATAACTCCCGGCCAAGCTAGAGGAAGCTCTACTTTTAAAAAGGTTTTCCACTTAGATAATCCACTGCACCATGCCGCTTCTCTTAACTCGGGGGCTATTTGCTCCAGCGATCGTAAGATGGGTTGCACTGCAAAAGGTAAACTATAAATAATAGAGGCAAACCATAAGCCGACAAAGGAAAAGGCTAAGGTCTCACCTGTTAGTGACATAAATGCACTGCCTAATATACTGTTATTATCCATTCCTACTAACAAAAAATAACCTAATACAGTAGGCGGTAGTACTAGCGGCAAGGTGATAAAAGCTTCAATTACTCCGCGCCCTGCAAAGGTAGATTTTGCTAGGAAATAGGCAATGGCTAAACCAATGGGAAGTAAGCTTAAACTTGTTAATAGCGCCAGCTTAATAGAAACTTCAAATGCTTGCCAATCCATTAATGAGCAGCAACCGTGCGGCCGCTCGCCCACTGACGTAGCCCACTAATCTTCTCAGACATAACGATTGCTAACGGTTGTGTACGAAATAACTCATCAATTACGATATCAGTATTGGGGATCAAGTTTTTAGCATCAGCAGAATAAATCGCACTGATCACTGCTTGCTCTATTTCGGCGCCGCTGAACTCAGCACTATTGATGGCTAATTTATCTAAATCAAAGGTTTCTGTGTTGAGTTTTCGTTTCGCTAGATGAATTCTAAAAATCTCTTTTCTGACTTCACGATCAGGCAAATCTACAAAGAAAATTTCATCTAATCGGCCTTTACGGATTAGTTCAGGAGGCAAGCTTTCAATATCATTAGATGTGGCGACGATAAACGAACCGTCATTTGACTCTGCCATCCACGTTAATAAAGTACCCAAAAGTCGTGTAGATACTCCATCATCATTATTGTTTTGTGAAAGCGCTTTTTCTATTTCATCGATCCAGACTACACAAGGTGTCATCACGTTGGCAACAGCCAGTGCCCGGCGTAAATTCTTTTCTGTTTCACCAATGTATTTATTATATAAAGCGGCCATATCAAGTCGTAGCAAGGGTAGTTTAAATTGACCCGCAACCGCTTTGGCTGCCAAACTTTTACCACTGCCCTGCACACCTAATAATAGGATACCTTTCGGTGCATCCTGATCCGGTTTACTGCCTAATAACGCTTTTTCACGTATTTTTAACCATTTTTTCAAATTGGCTAAGCCTGCTACATCAGAAAAGCTAGCTGTATCGGCTTCATATTGAATCACACCATCTTTGCTAAATAGCTCATATTTAGCTTCTTGCACCCTTTTGACATCTTTATGAGTAATCGCACCATCATCAACAATTGCTTGCCGAATTAAACGGCGTGCATCTAACGTTGTAATGCCAGAAAGGTTAGACACCATTTGATTCATCGCTATTTTGTCTGTTTTTACCGATGATCCTGTTTCCATTTGCCACTTACGCGCTTCATCTTGCAGGATGGATTGTAAAATATTCTTGTCAGGTAACTGTAAGTGAAAACGCATACACCATGGCGCTAAATCTTCTGGTATATCCATACTGTGGGTGATAAAAATAAGCCGACGAGGCAGTTTTTCAAAGCCGAAAGCAATTTCTTTAATGTAACGAATGGCGATAGGATCGGATAAATAGGGATGAAAATCCAGCAGCAAATAATAGCCTTCATCAGCACTAAATTTTATATGTTTCAGCACATCATTAGGTGCATCAGTATTTTCTATCGCACCACTCAGTTTTAGTTGTGCATTTTTCAATCCTTCAGTGGCTGACCAACGAAAAATTGCACGATTAAGTTTTATTCCAAAGCGAATAAAAAGCTCAACCGCTCGTGGCTCTTCTTGTGTTTCAATTACGATAATCGGGGTAGAGCTACGTAATGCGACTTCTAAATCTTTAAGTTCTGGCATATTCAACCATTTCAGCATGATTTTTAACAAGGCTCAGTATGCCATAAACTTAGTTAAAAAGATGTGTTGCTACTATAAAAAACCATTCTTTTGGAAAAGAGGCTTTGCTGCCGGTTTTAGGATAAAGTCCAAAAATTGTTGTGCTGTGTCTGAAGATTTTTTTATTACGATTCCCTGCTGTTGCAATGTCTCCGACAATATAATATACCGCCCTTGCAACGCTAACTTAGGCTGAACAATATGCCCAAGTGGAACTAGACCCGCATCAACTGAAGATAATAGTGAAAACTGTACTGCTTGCGATGCATTTTCTGCCATTAATAAATGTGGTTGAATTTGTTGCCATATTCCAGCCTTTTCAAGCGCTCTTTTAGCCGCTTGTCCATAAGGTGCATGACGAGGATTAGCTATAGCGATTTTATTGAGGGTTCCTTGTTCTAGAGCTAATTTTAAGTTCAGCATACCTTCATCAATATTGAGTGATGAATGATGTGATGCATATAAGGCTAATTGCGCTTGAGCATAGTCCGTAGGTTTACCTTTTGCAATTCCACTTTTTATGAGCATTTTAATATAATAAGGATCTGCTGATAAAAACACATCAAACGGAGCGCCATGCTGGATCTGAGTAGTTAATGTGCCCGATGCGGCATAACTAATCGCCAGCTGATGGCCTGTTTGTTTTTCAAATTCTGTTGCTAACTCAGGTAATACATAGCGCAAATTACTCGCAGCCGCGATACGGATTTCATCGGCTTGTAATTGCAAACAAAAGCATAGTAATAACAGACTGAAAAGATACTTAAAAATTTGTTTATCTCCATAAAAAAGCCCCGATAAACGGGGCTTTTAAGTTTACAGCTTATTGTGACTTGTAACTAGTCTTCAGCGCTTTCTTCGTTTACTGCTTTCATACTTAAACGAATTCGGCCTTGGCGATCAACTTCAAGCACTTTCACTTGAATTGTGTCGCCTTCAGATAATTTATCACTTACATTTTCAACCCGCTCATCTGAGATTTGTGAAATATGAACTAAGCCATCTTTACCAGGAAGAATGGTTACAAATGCACCGAAGTCCATTAATTTAGCAACACGACCTTCGTAAATACGACCCACTTCAACATCTGCAGTAATATCTTCAATACGACGCAATGCATCTTGTCCTGCATTAAGATCTGATGAGAAGATTCTTACGGTACCATCATCATCGATATCGATAACAGCGCCTGTTTCTTCTGTTAATGCACGGATTGTAGCGCCACCTTTACCAATTACATCACGAATCTTATCTGAGTTGATTTTGATTGTGATGATGCGAGGAGCAAATTCAGACATTTCTTCACGATGTGATGCAAGATTGGCATTCATTGTTTCGAGAATCGTTAAACGACCATCACGTGCTTGTGATAATGCTGTTGTCATGATTTCTTCATTAATACCTTCAATCTTGATATCCATTTGAAGTGCTGTGATACCTTTTGCAGTACCGGCTACTTTAAAGTCCATATCACCTAAGTGATCTTCATCACCTAAGATATCAGTTAATACCGCATAACCGTTGTCTTCTTTAATTAACCCCATAGCAATGCCGGCAACAGGTGCTTTAATCGGCACACCTGCATCCATTAATGCTAATGATGTACCACAGACAGAAGCCATTGAGCTTGAACCGTTAGATTCAGTGATTTCTGATACAACCCGTACAACATATGGAAATTCTTCAGCAGATGGCATTACCGCAGCGATACCACGTTTTGCTAATTTACCATGACCAATTTCACGACGTTTAGGTGAGCCAACAAAACCTGTTTCACCGACACAGAATGGAGGGAAGTTATAATGCAACATGAAGCGGTCACGATATTCACCTTCAACCGCATCAATCATTTGTGCATCACGTTCAGCACCTAATGTTGCAACAACAATCGCTTGTGTTTCACCACGTGTGAATAATGCGCTGCCATGCACACGAGGTAACACAGTTGTTTCAACTGTTACTTTGCGTACAGTAGCCGTATCACGACCATCAATACGCGGTTCACCAGCAATAATTCTGCCACGTACTAATTCTTTTTCAATTTTTGCAAATGCACCTGTGATTTCATCAACAGGTAATTCGTCATTTTCAAGCGCTAATGCTTCAAGTGTTGCATTACGTACATTACCCAACTCATCTTGACGCGCTAATTTATCGCTGATTTGGTATGCCGCTTCAATACCTGATAATGCTTTTGCTTTAACAGCATCAAAGATTGCAGGATCTTTTTCTGGCGCTGACCAGTCCCATGCTTCTTTACCGACTTCTGCTTTAAGTTCATTCACAAGCGTAATGGCAGCTTGTAATTTATCATGACCAAACATAACTGAACCTAACATTACTTCTTCTGATAATTCAGACGCTTCTGATTCAACCATAAGAACAGCACTATCCGTACCGGCAACTACTAAGTCTAATTCACTGCTTAATAATTGCTCTTTGCTTGGGTTCAATACATATTCACCATCAATATAACCCACACGTGCGCCACCGATAGGGCCGTTGAATGGGATACCTGAAATAGCTAATGCAGCTGATGCTCCGATCATTGCAGGAATATCAGGGTCAATGGCAGGATCTAATGCCATAACCGTTGCGATAACTTGAACTTCATTCAAGAAACCTTTTGGAAATAATGGACGTAATGGACGGTCAATTAAACGACATGTAAGTGTTTCTTTCTCGCTAGGACGACCTTCACGTTTGAAGAAACCACCCGGGATTTTACCTGCTGAGTAAGTACGCTCTTGGTAGTTGACTGTCAACGGGAAGAAATCTTGACCCGGTTGAACCTTCTTTTTACCTACAACAGTCACCATTACAGATGTTTCACCCAAGCTAGCAATGATTGCACCACTTGCCTGACGTGCAACTTTACCTGTTTCAAGTGTTAACGTATGGTTACCATATTGAACCGATTTTTTTACTGAATTCACTGTTTTATTCCTTATCGTTTATTGCGGCCTATTCCGAATAAACTTCTTAAATTTAAATTTCTTAAACAAATACGCCCCTAAAGCCTTATGGCTTTAGGGGCGTATTTTAAATACTACCCTTGCGATCGTTTAATGACGAAAGCATGGTGTTGTACATAATTTATTATGACTACTTGCAACGCTTAACGACGTAGGCCAAGGCTTGCAATCAATTCGCGGTAACGCGTAATATCTTTATTTTTCAAGTAATCTAACATTTTACGGCGACCACTTACCATTTTAAGTAGACCTTGACGCGAATGATGATCATGAATATTTTTTTCAAAGTGACCAGAAAGATCTGCAATACGTGCTGTTAATAGAGCAACTTGCACTTCAGCAGAACCGGTATCGCCTTCTGAGCGCTGATATTTACTAATAACTTCTTTTGTTTTTTCTAGTGATAATGACATTAAAAACTCCAACTTTTGGTGTAGCCTTATTGTTTTAAAGGACTACGAGTTAAATTCTGGATTACCTCAGCACCTAATAATCTAGGAACCAAAATATCCAACCTTTCAAAGAGCCGCAATTTTACCGGCTTTTTATTGTATATTCAAGCTCTTCCGCTATTTTCTAGATCAGGTGCTTTTCTAAATCTTCTTGTAGATGCTGTACATTTTTATTTCTAATATAAATCTTACTGCCATTTGTTAAGCTTATTTCTAATAGTGGCTTCCAAAACAAAATAGAATGTCCAAAGCTATCCAGTGATCTGCTGGGTTTCCAGGCAACTGTTTTAATATCATCAATATCTTCTTGCAGAATAGTTTTGACACGATGACCAATAAGGCAAATGCCTTCTTTTGTCACCACTAAGCGAGCATAATAAGGAAATAAATAACGGCAAATTAGCAAAAATAAAACAATACCTAAAATCATATCGCTTATAGTCCATATATAGCTATAAGGCACATCAATACTAGAAATATAAGCACTATTTCCAATAATATAAGTCAAGCTTAGATATTTTATCCATTCCCAAAGAAATACAGATAAATAATATATCGCGACAATATAAAAGAAACCAATAAATCGGTTGCTAATCCTTCGACTCATAGTGATATTTCTATCTGTGCAGGCCACTTTACGACCTGTTATATCAAACTGATAGAGTTTAAAGTACATAATAATCAGCGCTACAAAAGAGAGTAAGCTTAAGATGTACACATCGTAAGGGAAAAAATGATATTCACGCGATATGACAGAATATTGATTATGGTCGACAAATGTTTCTTTTAATACATTGCGAAAATTTTGATGATTTATATTTTCAAAAAACTGGAATGAGGAATCCGAACTGTCAAATTCTTCCTTTAAATATTGCGTAGTACCGATAAGGCGCATCAAACTACCGCTATCATGTTCAATTGAAGTATAGCGCTTCTTATATTCTCTTAATGCATTATCGATAGTCTCATCAGATAAATCTTTTAGGTCATCATTTATCGCTTTACGCACCGCGACAATATTAGTTTCAAATTCATCATGTAAGCCATCAAAATAAATATAAGCTAACCTAGCCTTGCCTCGATTCGTTCCAGAAGCATAGATCGAATAAGTATGGCCTAGATCATTACGTAAATTCTGTTGTAGTCGAAGTGCAAGATTATCTAAATAGGCATTAATAATTAGATACTTGCTATAATCATCCATGATATATTTCACCCCAATATAGCCACCATTTTCTGATGTACCTTCTAAAAAGGTATGGTATGACGATTGATTAAGCGTTGGGGTTTCAATCGGCTCTACGGCTTTTGCTGTTCCTTCTTTTATAATTGCACTTGGATTCAACTAATAAGTGCAATTCATTTTATCGGAAAAAAGCCAGCTGAGATACAGTATAGGTTTTTAATCCGACCAAAGATGAGAAACCTAATGCACTATACTCAACTGACTAGTGGACAAC
>Ga0256840_1000293_pt1 | contig 50866 bp, 54 predicted proteins | sample 355202metaG_FD_185969 | JGI IMG/M metagenome (GOLD analysis project Ga0256840, IMG submission 185969) | Hydrothermal vent microbial communities from Mid Atlantic Ridge, Atlantic Ocean - 355-202 | ecosystem: Environmental > Aquatic > Marine > Hydrothermal vents | place: Atlantic Ocean: Mid...
GGTCAAGGTCTGGCCGGTTGGCATGGCCCGACACATGGTAACGGTCATCCTCGGCCACCACCACCACGCCCTTTTCGGCGAGCTGGTTATGAATGCGGCCCACACCGATTTCATTGCCCGGAATGGTTTTGCTGGAAAACAGAAAGGTATCCCCCGCCTTCAGCTCCATGCCCTGGTATTTGCCAACCGCCAGCTGCGCGCTCGCCGCCCGCCGCTCGCCTTGCGAGCCGGTGGCCAAAACCATCAGCTTGTCGCGCGGCTTGCCCTTGGCATCTTCAATGCTGATCACGGGCGGAAAGTCCGTCAGCACGCCGGTGCTCATCGCGGTTTGGGTCATCACGTTCATGGCGCGCCCCACCATAACCACTTCTCGGCCCGCATCGACAGCGGCCTGCGCCAGTGTTTTCAGCCGTGCTACATTGCTGGCAAAGGTCGTGGCCACCACCATGCCGGTGGCGTGTGCCATCATCTCGGTAATCGCGCTTGGCAGGCTCGCTTCCGAGCGCCCCGGATTGTGGTTAAACACATTGGTGCTGTCGCACACAAACGCCTTTATGCCGTCTTTGCCGATCTCTTTCATCAGCTCGGGGTCAAAGGCCTCGCCCACTTGCGGGTCGGGGTCGATTTTAAAATCACCCGAGTGGAATATCCGCCCAACCGGCGTATCAATCACCAGCGCCGAAGCCTCGGGGATAGAGTGCGAGATCGGCGCAAAGCCAACCGTAAACGGGCCGGCCTGAACGGTTTCAGGCCACATGCCCACTTCCACAATCGCGCTGGCATCCGCGCCTTGGCGCTCCATCTTGTTGCGCCCGATCGCCGCCGTAAACGCACGGCAATAAACCGGCGCTTGCAGCTGCGGGTAAAGCAGGCCAAGCGCGCCGATATGGTCCTCATGGGCGTGGGTGATGAAAATCGCCTCCAGCCGGTCGGCGCGTGCGATGATATAGCTGGCATCGGCCATAATCAGGTCCACACCCGGGGTGCTTTCCATATCAGGGAAAGTTACGCCCACGTCGACCAGTATAAATTTCTCGTTGCCCTTGGGGCCGTATCCATACAGATACATATTCATACCAATTTCACCAGCGCCGCCGAGCGGCAGGTAAATTAGTCTGTCTGTCTTTTTCTTAGCCATTAATTTTCTTTCTATTCAGGCTCGCAATCAGCACCAAGCCATGCACGGTCAAATCCGTATCCAAATGGTCAATCACTTGGGTGCCTTGCGCAAATAAGGTCGAGAGGCCGCCGGTGCCGATGACTTTCATCTTCTGGCCGCGTTCCTCTGCGATACGTTTACATATGCCTTCTACCAGCCCAATGTAACCCCAAAAAATGCCGGACTGCATCGCGCCCACCGTATTGGTGCCCACCACTTTGTCGGGCAAGCTCACATCCACATGGGGCAAAGCGGCGGCGGCGTGGTGGAAAGCCTCCATCGAAATGTTCACCCCGGGCGCAATCACCCCGCCCACATAGGCGCCATCATGGTCGGCCACATCAAAGGTGGTGGCGGTGCCGAAATCAACGATAATCAGGTTGCCACCGTAGCGGTCATAGCCCGCGACGCAGTTCACCAAGCGGTCCGGCCCGATGCCCACATGCGGGTCCACCCTCGGGGGCGTGCCGATGTTAACCTCCGGCTTGCCCACCACCAGCGGGCGGCAGTTGAAATAGCGGTCGGCAAGCACCCGCAGGTTATAAACCACGCGGGGCACGGTGGAGGAAATGATAACCTCGTTAATGTCTCCGCTAATCCCCTCATGGGTCATCAGGTGCTTGAGCCAGACAAAATATTCATCCGCCGTGCGGGCATGATCGGTGGAGCAGCGGAACTCGGCGAGAAAACGCGCACCGTCATGCACCGCGAACACCGCGTTGGTATTACCGACATCAATTGCGAGCAGCATGGGGCGGCTCCTTTCAGAAAAACACCACGGCGGCGGGCAGCACACGCGGCCCTTCAGCCGTTTGCAGCACCAGCGCACCGGTTTCATCAATGGTTTTGAATGTGCCGGAAAGCGTGGCCTCTGGCAAGCGGGCATAGATCACTTCCCCGATACGGGCGGCTTTGGCCAGCCACGCTTCGCGGATTGGGGTAAAGCCATAGCTTCGCATTTGGCGCTCGTATTTAAGGAAGGCGTTGGCCAGCAACTCAAGGAAAACTTCCGCGCTTGGCGGGCTGTGCAGCACGTCTTGCAGGGAAATCGGCGGCAAAGCCCCGTCCGGCAGGCCTTCGGGGCTGGCCACAAGGTTCACCCCCACGCCCACCACGATCGCGCCTTGGGTCGAGGCCAGCAAAATCCCCGCCAGCTTGCGCCCCTGCACCAGCACATCATTGGGCCATTTCAAGGAAATATCGGAAACCCCGAGGCCATCCAGAACCTCTTGCAAAGCCAGTGCCGCCACAAAGGAGCGTTGCGCCAGCGCGGGCAGCGGCTCTTTGGAATGCATCAACAGCGAGGCGGCGAAATTGCCCTTGGGCATTTCCCAGCGCTTGCCGCGCCGCCCCACGCCCGCAGGCTGGGCGTGGGTCAATATCCACATATCCCCCTGCCCCACACGGCGCAGGGCCTCGGAGTTGGTGCTATCCACCGTCTCAAGAACAACCCGCCCCAGGTCCGGTGGCCAGCCCATCTAGCCGAGCAGCGCGCGGGCGGCGGTGAGCGCGTAGCCCTCAACGCCAAACATATTGACAATGCCAAACACCATCGCCGCAGCGGAGGCCGCCAGCAGCCCCATATGCAGCATCGGAATTTTGCCATCCAGCGCCTCGGTCTCCTCGCCAAAATACATGAGTTTCACGATCCGCAGGTAGTAAAATGCCGAGATCACCGAGGCAATAACGGCCGCAATGGCGAGCCATGCCAGCCCCGCATCTACCGCCGCTTGCAGCACGTAAAGCTTGGCGAAAAAGCCCACCAGCGGCGGAATGCCCGCGAGGCTAAACATCAGCACCAACAGCGCAAACGCCCGCCCGGGAGCCACGCGGCTATACATATTGAGCGCCGAAATATCGGTGACCGCGCGGCCATCTTTTTCCATGTTCAGGATAAAGGCAAACACGCCGATATTGGTGGTGACGTAAACCACCATATAAGTCAGCATATTCTGCACACCCGCCTCGGTGCCCGCCGCCAAGCCCATCATCGCAAAGCCCATATGGCCGATCGAGGAGTAGGCCATCAGCCGCTTGATATTGCTCTGCCCGATCGCCGCAATCGCGCCCACATACATCGAGAGCAGCGCCAAAAATGCGAGGATTTGCTGCCAGTCAGCCACAACGCCGCCGAAGGCATCATGCAGAATGCGGGCGATCATCGCCGCCGCCGCCACCTTGGGCGCAGTCGCAAAAAGCGCGGTTACCGGGGTTGGTGAGCCTTCATACACATCGGGTGTCCACATATGAAACGGCGCGGCCGACACCTTGAACGCCATGCCCGACACGATAAACACGAGGCCAAACAACGCGCCAAGCGGCAGCCCCTCGGCCTTAATCACATCGGTGATGCTGGCAAAGCCAAGCGCGCCCGTATAGCCATAAACCAGCGACATGCCGTAAAGCAAAATGCCGGACGAGATCGCGCCAAGCACGAAGTATTTCAGGCCCGCCTCGGAAGAGCGCAGCGAGTCGCGATTAAAGGCCGCGATCACATAGAGCGCCAGCGATTGCAGCTCCAAGCCCATGTAAAGCGCCATCATATTGCCGGCAGAAACCATCATCATCATGCCCACCATCGCAAGTGCGATCAGCACGGGGAACTCAAATTTCAGCAGCTTGGCCCGCTTAAGGTAGGGCTTGGACAGCCCCAGCACCGCCGCGCCCGACCATAGCATCGTAACCTTGGCAAAGCGCCCGAAGGCATCATTGATGAACATGCCACCAAAGGCCTCATCCGTGCCGCGCCCTGTCAGGGCTATCAACGCGCCAATGGCGATAAACAGCAGCGACACCAGCCAAAGCGCCTGCGCGCCGATCTCGCGTTTGCTAAACACGCCCCACATCAGGGTGGCCATGGCGAAACCCACGATCACCAGCTCGGGCAGCACTACATTTATATCATTGCCTATCATCTCTTCGCCCACCTAGTGCGAGGCCACGGCGGGTGCTGCATCTATCAGCCCTGCCGTTGCGTCGTTAAAATTCGAAATCAGCGCATCTACGCTTGGGCCGATCAGATCGAGCACAAATCCGGGGTAAATGCCAAGCACCAGCGTGCCGAGGATCAGCGGCGCAAATAGCACCCGCTCCCGCGTGCTGACGTCCTGAATGCCCTGCAAACTTTGCTTGATCAGGTCACCAAAGGCCACCCGCCGGTAAAGCCACAGCGCATAAGCCGCCGAGAGGATAACTCCCGTCGTGGCCCCTGCCGCCACCCATGTATTGGCCTGAAATACGCCCGTGAGGGTCAGGAACTCGCCAACAAAGCCGGAGGTGCCGGGCAAGCCGACATTGGCCATGGTGAAAAACATAAAGAACAGCGCGTAAACCGGCATCCGGACCGCAAGCCCGCCATAAGCGCTAATCTCTCGCGTATGCATGCGGTCATAAATCACGCCCACGCCCAAGAACAGCGCGCCAGCGATAAAGCCGTGGCTAATCATCTGGAACAGCGCGCCATCAAGGCCTTGCTTGTTGAAGGTAAAAATACCCATGGTCACAAAGCCCATATGCGCGATAGAGGAATAGGCCACCAGTTTTTTCATATCTTCCTGCACCAAGGCCACCAATGAGGTGTAGATGATCGCAATCACCGACAGCGCAAAGATAAAATCTTGCATGTGCAGGCTGGCCACGGGGAACATCGGCAGGCTGAAGCGCAGGAAGCCATACCCCCCCATTTTCAGCAAAATCGACGCCAGAATGATCGAGCCAGCGGTTGGTGCCTGCACGTGGGCATCGGGCAGCCATGTGTGCACCGGCCACATTGGCATTTTCACCGCAAAACTGGCAAAAAACGCAAGGAACATAAGGGTTTGTGCACCACCAACAATACTCACACCCAGCACGGTCATGGTGTCGGAGCTGAACGTGTGGTTCATAAGGGTCGGGATATCGGTTGTGCCGGCGTCATACCACATGGCGATCATGGCCACCAGCATCAGCACCGAGCCAAACAGGGTGTAGAGGAAGAACTTGAACGAGGCATAGACGCGGTCTTTGCCGCCCCAAATGCCGATGATCAGGAACATCGGGATAAGCCCCGCCTCGAAGAACACGTAAAACAGCATTAGGTCCAGCGCCACAAAAACCCCGATCATCAGGCTTTCGAGCAGCAAAAACGCGATCATGTATTCCTTGACCCGCTTATTCACGTTCCAGCTTGCGCCGATCACGATCGGCATAAGCAGCGTAGTGAGCATCACAAACAACACCGAAATGCCGTCTACGCCGACCTTATAGGTGAGGCCCGCGATCCAGCTATGCTCTTCGACAAATTGAAAATCTGTATTGGAGGAGTCAAACTGCGCCAGTATCGCAAGGCTGGTGATGAAGGTGACAATGGTCACGCCCAAGGCGATCCATTTGGCATTGCGCACGGCCATTTCGTCTTCGCCATGCAAGGCGACCAGCATGATGCCCGCGCCAATCATCGGGATAAAGGTCACGAGTGAGAGGAGTATATTGTTCATCTTAGTTTAGCCCTCGTGTAATCATAAACCATGTGATCAGGCCGCCGATCCCGAGGATCATGGCCAATGCGTAGGTAAATACATAGCCCGACTGCCAGCGCCCCGCGAGGCGGGTTAGCCACGGAATAATGCCAAGTGCGAGGCCGTTTAGCCCGCCGTCAATCACCTTACCATCGCCCTTTTTCCAGAGGAAATTTCCGAGCTTGAAGGCGGGTTTCACGAAGAGCGCATCATAGACCTCATCAAAATACCATTTGTTAAGCAGGAAGCGGTAAAGTGCCGGGTGCGTGGCTGCCAAGCGCGCAGGAAGGGCGGGCTTTACGATATACATCAGCCATGCCAGCGCCGTGCCGAGCAGCATCGCCACGAAGGGTGAAAGCTTGACCCATGTGGGTACGTTATGCGCCTCATGGATCACCGAATTGGTTTCGTGGTTGGTGTAAACCGCCGCGCCAAACCACTCGCCGACGCCTTCGCCGAAGAAGTAGTGGTAGCCGAGCACCCCGGAGAACACCGCACCAATGGCGAGCACGCCAAGCGGCACCAGCATTACGAGCGGGCTTTCATGGGCGTGGTCATGGGTGTGCTTGTCGCCCTTTTCCGGGCCAAAGAACGTCATGAATATGAGGCGCCAGCTGTAAAACGCAGTCATCGCCGCGGCAATGACCAGCATCCAGAAGGCATATTGCCCCGCGGCTGTGCCCGCGGCAAAGGTGCTTTCAATAATCGCGTCTTTCGAGAAGAACCCCGCAAAGCCGATGGAGGTGAGCGGAATGCCAACGCCGGTAATGGCCAAGGTGCCGATCATCATCGCCCAGAAAGTATAGGGGATTTTCTTGCGCAGGTTGCCGTAGTTCCGCATATCTTGCTCGTGGTGCATGGCGGTAATCACCGAGCCAGCGCCGAGGAACAGCATCGCTTTGAAAAACGCATGCGTGAACAGGTGGAACATGGCCACTTGGTAAACGCCAACGCCCGCCGCCGCAAACATATAGCCGAGTTGAGACATGGTTGAATAAGCAATCACCCGCTTGATATCGTTTTGCACAAGGCCGATGGTCGCCGCAACGAAGGCAGTGGTTGCGCCGATGATGGTCACAAAGGTCAGTGTGCCGGGCGCATATTCAAACAGCGGCGACATCCGCGCCACAAGGAAAACCCCAGCCGTTACCATGGTTGCCGCGTGGATCAGCGCCGAAACGGGCGTTGGCCCTTCCATCGCATCGGGCAGCCATGTGTGTAGGAAAAGCTGCGCCGATTTACCCATAGCGCCGATAAACAACAGAAAGGTCAGCACTTCAACTGCGGCAAACTCCATGCCGAGGAAGCTCATCTGAACCCCCGCAAGGTGGTGGCCTTGCTCGAAGATCACATCAAAGCTGATGCTGTCGGTCATGTAGAAAATGCCGAAAATCCCGAGAGCAAAGCCGAAATCCCCCACGCGGTTCACCACAAACGCCTTGATCGCCGCCGCATTGGCGCTTGGCTTCTTGTAGTAGAACCCGATCAAAAGGTAAGACGCCACGCCCACACCCTCCCAGCCAAAGAACATCTGCAACAGGTTGTCCGAGGTCACCAGCATCAGCATGGCAAAGGTGAAAAAGCTGAGATAGGCAAAAAAGCGCGCCTTGTAGCTTTCATTGTCACCCCACTGCGGGTCATTTTCCATGTAGCCCAGCGAATACGTGTGCACCAGCGCCGAAACGGTGGTGACAACCACCAGCATAATCTGCGTCAGCCGGTCCATCCGAATGGCCCAGTCGACGCTCAAAGAGCCGCTTTCGACCCAGCGCAGAATGGTGATGGTCTCAGCCTCTTCAAAGCTCTGGAAAAACACGATCCATGAAAGCACGGCGGCCAGTATCAGTAAGCCTGTGGTGAGGATCTGCGCGCCCTTTTCGCCGATGATGCGCCAGCCAAAGCCGGCAATCAGCGCGCCAATCAGGGGGGCAAATAGAATTATTGTTGGCATCTCTCTACCCCTTCATCACGTTAACGTCTTGCACGTTAATCGAACCACGGTTGCGGTAGAACACCACCAATATCGCCAGCCCGATCGCCGCCTCCGCCGCCGCAACGGTGAGGATAAACAGCGTGAATATCTGCCCCGCCAAATCCCCCATAAAGCTGGAAAACGCCACCATATTAATATTCACCGCCAAGAGCATCAGCTCGATCGACATCAGAATAACAATGATGTTTTTCCGGTTCAGGAAAATACCAAATATCCCGACCACAAACAGCATCGCTGCCACGGTTAGGTAATGTTCAATGCCTATGGTCATAGCCCCTGCCCCGGTTTTACGTCTATCATTTCAACAGCCTTGTCCGCATCGCGGTAAATCTGGCCAACAATGCTTTGCCGCTTCACGTCTTTCCTGTGCCGCATGGTCAGCACAATCGCGCCGATCATCGCCACCAGCAGCACCAGCCCCGCCGCCTGAAACAGATACACATATTGCGTATAAAGAATGGAGCCAATCGCCACGGTGTTTTGCACATCCTCAATCGCCGGCGTCACCGCCGCGCGCATATCGGGCGCTATGTCAGCGCTCACCCAGCCTGTCCAATAGCCCACGGCCAGCAGCAGCTCTAGCAATATCACCAGCCCGATAAGGCTGCCGATCCGCGCATATTTGCTCATGCCCGATTTCATCTCGGCAAAATCCACGTCCATCATCATAACCACAAACAGGAACAGCACCATAACCGCGCCCACATAGACGATCACCAAAAGCATCGCCACAAACTCCGCCCCGAGGATCACGAAAAGCCCCGCAGCGCTAAAGAATGTGAGGATCAGCCACAGGACAGAGTGCACAGGGTTGCGCGCCATAACCACCATCAGGGCCGAAGCCACGGCCACGGCGGAAAACAGATAAAAAGCAAGGGTCGCTATGACCATCGGTATATTCCTTTCAAACGCTCAACGATACGGCGCATCAAGCTGGATATTCATGGCAATTTCTGCCTCCCAGCGCGCGCCGTTTTCCAAGAGCTTTTCTTTGTCGTAAAAAAGCTCCTCGCGGGTTTCGGTCGCATATTCAAAGTTCGGGCCTTCAACAATCGCATCCACCGGGCAGGCTTCTTGGCAGTAGCCACAAAAAATGCACTTGGTCATGTCAATGTCATAACGCGTGGTGCGGCGAGAGCCATCCTCGCGCGGCTCTGCGTCAATCGTGATCGCCTGCGCAGGGCAAATCGCCTCGCACAGCTTACAGGCAATGCAACGCTCCTCGCCATTCGGGTAGCGCCGCAACGCGTGCTCGCCGCGAAAGCGCGGGGAAAGCGGCCCCTTTTCATGCGGGTAGTTGATCGTCGCCTTCGGGCGCATGAAATACTTCATGCCCGTGCCAAAAGCGCTGATGAAATCCCACAGCAAAAACCGCTTGATGACCTTGTTAACCGTAACCGTCATATCAGCCTCCTACCGCCCAGCGGACATAAAACCCGCCGAACCACTCAAATTGTGCAGCCGCCGCCACAAACACCACCCAGCCGAGCGAAAGCGGCAAAAACACCTTCCACCCCAGCCGCATAAGCTGGTCATAGCGGTAGCGCGGCACCAAGGCTTTGGCCATGGCAAACATAAAGAACCAGAACAGCATTTTCAGGGCAAACCACCAAATGCCATCGGGCAGCCAGCTTACAGGCGACAGCCACCCGCCAAAGAACAAGATAGTAAGCAGCGCAGTCATAAGCACCACCGACATCAGCTCGCCAATCATGAACAGCAAAAACGGCGTCGCGGAATATTCCACCTGATAACCCGCCACCAGCTCGGCCTCGGCCTCTGGCAGGTCAAACGGCGGGCGGTTGGTTTCGGCCAAAGCCGAGATGAAAAACAGCGCCACCATCGGCAGGTGCGGCAGCCAATACCAGCTCAGCGCCCCGTAGCCCGCTTGCGCGTTTACAATGTCGGTGAAGTTCAACGACCCCGTGCTCAGCAGCACGCCCACGATGATAAAGCCAATAGACACCTCATAAGAAATCATCTGCGCGGTGGAGCGCAACGCCCCCAAAAACGGATATTTAGAGTTACTCGCCCAGCCAGCCATGATCACGCCATAAACCTCAAGCGAGCCAATGGCAAAAATGTAAAGCACGCCCACGTTGAGGTTGCTCACCACCCAGCCATCATCAAACGGGATCACCACCCACGCGACCACAGCAAAGATAAAGGTGATCATCGGCGCAAGGAAAAACACGCCCTTATCGGCCCCCGCCGGCACCACAACTTCCTTCACGATATACTTGATAAAGTCGGCAAAGCTTTGAAGTAGCCCAAATATGCCCACCATATTCGGCCCCTTGCGCATTTGCACAGCGGCCCAGATTTTACGGTCAGCATACATAAGAAAGGCCAGCGCCACGAGGATCAGCACGACCACGAGCAAAGACTGCCCGAGGATCACCAGAAACGTGCCAAAATAGAAGCCGAATACGTCTGTCATAAACTCCATAGGCCTACTCCGCCGCCATTTTTGCGCTCAAAGCGCTCTTGCTGACTTCTGCCATAATTCCGGAGGCGCGCGCAATCGGATTTGTCAGATAATAGTCAGAAATTGCATACTTTAGGGTACCGTTACCCAGCGGCAGGGCCTTGGCGGTCTGCCACTCGTTTTCCGGCACGCTATCGAGCGCCGCAAGGTGTGGCACCTCGGCAAACATCGCGGCGCGCAGTTCAGCAAGGTTGTTAAATGGCAGATCAGCCCCCAAAGCGCTTGAAAGCGCCCGAATAATCGCCCAACCCTCGCGGGCATCACCGGGCGCAAACGCCGCCCGTTGCGCCATTTGGGGCCGCCCCTCGGTGTTCACAAATATCGCCGATTCCTCGGTATAAGCGGCGGCAGGCAAAATCACATCCGCCCGATGCGCCCCACGGTCGCCATGCGACCCCTGATAAATCACAAACGGCCCCGCATCTATATCCAGCTCGTCCACGCCAAGATTGTAAATCACCTCGGCCCCGTCCAGCGCGTTAATCATCCCGCCCTCGGTGGCAAAGCCCACATCCATGCCGCCCACACGGGCCGCTGCCGTGTGCAGCACCATAAACTTGCTATCGGTCAGTTCCGCCACACGCTTTGCCGCTTCCAGCACCGCCTCGCCGTCTTTGCCCTGCAAGGCCCCTTGCCCGATTATAATAACCGATGGAACCTCAAGTACTTGTTTATATTCAATATTCAGCAGGTTTTCGAGGTCCGCCACCGTGTTGCCCATATGGGCGTATTCATAAGTCAGGTCGGCCTCGTCGCCGATCAAGCCAATATTCGCCCCCCGCGCCCATGCCGCGCGAATGCGCGCATTCAGCACCGGCGCTTCCTCGCGCGGGTTGGTGCCAATCAACTGGATCATCTCTGCATTATCAATGTCGGCAATCGTCGCCGTGCCCACATAGCCCGCGCGGTCCCCGATCGGCAAATACGCCCCATCAACCCTGCACTCCACATTGCCACCCGCGCCGCCAATCAGCGTCTTTAGCGCATACATCGCCTCGGTGCTGGCCAAATCACCGGCAATCGCAGCCACTTTCTTACCGACAACCGCATCGACAATTGCCGCCATAGCCTCTTCCCAGCTCGCCTTTTGCAGCTTGCCGCCCTTGCGCACATAGGGCACATCCAGCCGCTGCCGTGCCAAGCCATCCCAAATAAACCGCCCCTTGTCTGACAGCCACTCCTCGTTCACACCGTCATGATTGCGCGGCACAATCCGCTTCACTTCGCGGCCCTTGGTATCGACCCGAATGTTGCTGCCAAGCGCATCCATCACATCAATGGTTTCGGTTTTCCGAAGTTCCCAAGGCCGCGCCGTAAAGGCATAAGGCTTGGAAGTGAGCGCACCAACAGGGCAGAGGTCAATGATATTGCCCTGCAAATTACTATCCAAAGTCGCGTTCAAATAGGTCGTAATCTCCGCATCCTCGCCGCGGCCCGTTTGGCCCATGGTCATAATCCCCGCCACTTCCGAGGTGAAGCGCACACAGCGGGTGCAGGAAATACAGCGCGTCATGGTGGTGGCCACCAGCGGCCCAAGGTCTAGGTCGGTTACCGAGCGCTTGGCCTCACGGGTGCGGGAAAAATCGACGCCATAGGCCATGGCCTGATCCTGCAAATCACATTCACCGCCTTGGTCGCAAATCGGGCAATCCAGCGGGTGGTTAAGCAGAAGGAACTCCATCACGCCTTCGCGCGCTTTTTTCACCATCGGTGACTTGGTTTTCACCACCGGCGGTTGGCCCTCAGGCCCGGGCCGCAGGTCTCTCACCTGCATGGCACAGCTCGCCGCTGGCTTGGGCGGGCCACCCACAACTTCAACAAGGCACATGCGGCAATTGCCGGCAATGCTCAGGCGCTCATGGTAGCAAAAACGCGGAATTTCGATCCCCGCGACCTCGGCCGCCTGAAGGATGGTCATCGCGCCGTCCACTTCCACTTCATTGCCGTCAATAACGATTTTCTTAAGGTTGGTCATTGCCCATATCCTGCAAGCCTGCGCCCAAAAGCGCTGTGTTGAAATCCGGTTGTTTTCACAAGACCACACAGCGGGCGGGCCGCTGCGCAGTCTGATAAAAACAAAGTCGTAATCACGTTTAATCTCCAGTGTCGTCAGCCGCCACCCCCAATGGGCAGCAGCTGAAATTTGCTAATGGGTGCCGAAATAGTCAGCCAAAATGGGGTTGGCATCCGCTTGTGCTTTCGCATCCGCACAAATCGCCGGAGTCGAAACCCCTTCAAGGCTGGCCAGCGTTTCATCAAAAGATTGCTGTCGCTCTTCCTCTAGGCTGGGCAGCTCGCAATTATCGTCCCGCTCTAGGCCTTGGCAAATCGCAACACGAAACAATTCAAGCTCGACCGCGTCAAAATCCAAGCTTGGGCACAACTGGGCATAGGCCTGCGCGTGGCCCGCTTGGCGGCCCACATTGGTGGCGAAATAGCTATCAAGCACCCCACCATCATTACCACTCAGAAGCGACGGAAATCCGCCACATCCTGCAAGCGCGAACGCGCCAATAGCCATTAAAGTTGTATTTTTAATCATAGCATTTACTCCGATACAATTGAGCTTACGCGGCCGGATTTCTTATACTTGATCCGGTCCTCAATCTCGTTTCTAAAGTGCCGCACCAAGCCCTGAATAGGCCATGCCGCAGCGTCACCAAGGGCACAAATAGTGTGCCCCTCTACCTGTTTGGTCACATCGAGCAGCATGTCAATCTCTTCGACTTCTGCCTCCCCTGTCACCAAACGATCCATAACCCGCATCATCCAGCCGGTACCTTCGCGGCAGGGGGTGCACTGGCCACAGGATTCATGTTTATAAAATTTGCTCAACCGCCATATCGCTTTAATCACATCTGTGCTTTGATCCATCACAATCACCGCCGCCGTGCCCAGCCCCGAGCGCTGCTCGCGCAGCCAGTCAAAATCCATAATCGCGTCATTGCAAATATCCGCCGGCAACAGAGGCACCGAAGAGCCACCCGGAATAACCGCTTTCAGGTTTTTCCAACCGCCCCGCACGCCGCCGCAATGCTTGTCCAGCAATTCGCGCAGCGGAATAGACATTTCCTCTTCCACCACACAGGGGTTCACCACATGGCCGGAAATACCAAACAGCTTGGTGCCCGCATTATTAGGCCGCCCCATGCCGGCAAACCACTCCGCCCCACGGCGCAAGATCGTAGGCACCACGGCAATGCTTTCCACGTTGTTCACGGTTGTCGGTGCCCCATAAAGCCCCACGCCCGCAGGGAATGGCGGCTTCATGCGCGGCATGCCCTTGCGGCCCTCAAGGCTTTCGAGCAGCGCGGTTTCTTCGCCGCAAATATAAGCGCCCGCGCCGTGGACCACGTAAAGGTCAAAATCCCAACCGGAGCCAGCGGCGTTTTTGCCAAGGAAACCGGCATCGTAAGCCTCGTCAATCGCCCGCTGAAGGGCTTCCTTTTCGCGGATAAACTCGCCGCGAATGTAGATATAGCCCGTATTGGCCCCCATGCCAAAACCGGCAATCAGGCAGCCCTCGACCAGCGTGTGCGGGTCATGCCGCATGATCTCGCGGTCCTTACAGGTGCCCGGCTCGGATTCGTCGGCATTCACCACCAGATAGCTTGGCCGCCCGTCGCTTTCTTTCGGCATAAACGACCATTTCAGGCCCGTCGGAAAGCCCGCCCCGCCGCGCCCGCGCAGGCCCGAGGCCTTTACTTGCTCCACAATCCAGTCGCGTCCGTTTTGGATATAGCCCGCCGTGCCATCCCACGCCCCGCGCGCCATCGCGCCCTTGATTGAGCGATCTTCCATCCCGTAAAGGTTGGTGAAAATCCGGTCTTGGTCTTTGAGCATCTTACTCTCCGTCTTGTTGGCGCGCACGCCAAACCCTGAATAATGTTATCATCGCGAAGGCAAACCCTGCCAAGGCGATAAAATCAAACAAAAAAGCGTAACGCACCGGCAGGCCGAGCACCCCACCGACCCAAGAGCCGCCCATCAGCACAGCCACCGAAGCCAGCATCACGAGCGATGCCAGCTTGGTTTGCTTTTGCTGATTTGTAGCCTTGTGATCGCTCACGATGCGTTATCCTTTTGTGTTTGGCGGGGGCCTGGCCCCGCCCTTTTACTTTGCCAATTCTTTGGCTTGGTCAACCCAATTATCGCGGCTCACCCGCCCTTTGAAGCTGACAAGGTGGTGGTCGGCCCAATAAATCTCTTCCTTGGTCCAGCTAGCGATCTGGTCAAAGTGGAAAACCCCCGCTTCGTTCAGCTCTTTTTCTAGCTTTGGCCCCACGCCTTTGATCTTTTTCAGATCATCCGCCTGCCCGCCGCGCGCCTCGGTTAAAAGCGCGGGCTTGGCCTCGCCTTCACCGACCTCTTCCGCGTGGTCATGGGCCTCAGCGGCTTGCTCGGCTTTCGCCGCCGCGTTTTCAGCGGCCTCCGCTTTGGCCTGTGCTTCTGCCTCCGCCTCCGCTTTGGCCTGTGCTTCTGCCTCCGCCTCCGCTTTGGCCTGTGCTTCTGCCTCCGCCTCCGCTTTGGCCTGTGCTTCTGCTGCCGTTAGGGCTTCTGCCTCCCCGTTCGCCTTTTCCGCTGCGTCAGACTCGGCACCCTTATCCACAGCGGCTGCAGCGGGGGCCGCAATACCCATTTCAGCCCGCGCGAGGTCAACCGCGCGCATATCTACGCCGCCACGGGCCACGGTGCGGCTTTTGCACATGAAAAACGCAATGATAAGGCCGATCAGCAGCGCAACTACGGAAATCACAATGGCTGTGGGCCCGAAATCAACGAAAACCAACGAGAGTGCGCCAATAACCACAGCAATGATCAGCGCCCAAAGGCTGCCGTTCAGTATGCATTCATTGTCTGACGTATAGTGGTCACTCATGTTGATTCTCCCTAATAATGGCTGTTTTTATGGTCAGGTTGCCAGCTCTTTGGCTTGGCTTACCCAGTTATCGCGGCTGATACGGCCCTTGAAGCCGTCAAGCAGGTTGTCATCTGCCCATGCCACTTCTTTTTCGGTCCAGCTCGCGATTTGGCTAAAGTGATACACACCCGCGCCATTCAGTTCCGCCTCCAGCTTCGGCCCGACGCCCTTTATTTTCTTAAGATCATCCGGCGCGCCTTGCGGGGCGCTCAGCATTTCAGGCTTGTCGTCTTCAGAATATACAACCGCAGGCGCATCTTCTGCCTTCGGAGCGGGCTTGGGCGCAGCTTTTGTTGGCTTCGCCTCGCTCTTGGCTGGCGCATCCGCTTGCTGCCCGACAGGCACAGGCGCTTTCCACAAAGGCACTTCGTTACCCTCAATCCGCTTCACGCTGTCGCCAAGGCTCACCGCCAAGCCAACCGAGCCATTATGCGCTTCGCCGGTTTTATCTTTCAGCGTGGTTGGGCCGCCCAATGGCTCCGCCGCAAACCGGCCATTTTGCGGCCCGGGCGTGGGCACTTTGCCCGCCGCGAAATCCTTCAGCAAGCCGCGCAGGCTGTCGGCTGTTAAATCCTCGTAATAATCCTTGCCCACCTGCGCCATTGGCGCATTGGTGCAGGCGCCGAGGCACTCGACCTCTTCCCAGCTTAGCTTGCCATCCGCGCTTGGTAGAAACGGCTTTTCATTGATCTCTTCCTTGCACACCGCAATCAGGTCTTCCGACCCGCACAGCATACAAGACGTGGTCCCGCAAATCTGGATATGCGCCACAGAGCCAACCGGCTTAAGCTGGAACATGAAGTAGAACGTCGCCACTTCAAGCGCGCGAATATAGGCCATGCCGAGCATATCGGCGATGGCTTCAATCGCGGGCTTGCTGAGCCAGCCTTCCTGCTCTTGCGCCCGCCAAAGCAGCGCAATTATGGCCGAAGCCTGCCGCCCCTCAGGATATTTTTTAATCTGTTCTTGGGCCCATGCCATATTGGCATCTGTGAAAGCAAAGCTCTCGGGCTGGTCTGGTGTTAGACGGCGTAGCATTACCGGCACATCTCCGCACTAAGGGTTACAACATCACGGGTGGCGGGCAAGCTAATGACCCCCTCCGCTTCAAGTTCACTGATCATGCCAAAGGCGGTGGGGGCGTCGAGGCCATCCACCGGCAGCAGGTTGCCGAATTCGGCCGCCGTTACGCTGCAATTGTTTTGCTTAAGCAAGTCAATAAAAGCTTCACGCGGGGTCATCGGCTCCACGCCAGCAGCCACGCAAAGCGGCGCAGCAATATTCAGGGTTTGGCCGCCATCCGGGCTTATGGCCTCGCCGGAAGACATCATCTGGGTCAACACCCGCATACTGGTCACAAAATCCAACCCCGCAGCGGCGATCATATCGGCGGCCCCCGCTTGGGTGATCGTGCAGCCATTGGCGGTCAGCATCGCCAGCACCGCCGCGCGCGGATCGTCACTATTTTCCACCGGCGCGGCGGGCTGCATCTCGCCACCACAAAGCGCGGGGTTAATACGCACCAGAGTGCCGCCATCCGAAAGGCTGGCATTACCCTCCAGCACCAGATCATCCACCAGCAGATAAGCCTGATCCATCCGCAATCCGGCCTCGGCCAGCGGCCCTTGAGCCACCGCCACATTCAGCGCACAGCCATTTTGCGCCGCCACCGAAAGGAAAGCCCCCAGCAGCGCGCCATCATTTTCCACCATCACAGAAGCCGGCGCAGAGGCCCCTACCTGCGCTTCGGCGCAATAATCACCGGTCAGCACCGCGTCATTATCCACATCCGAAAGCTCGCCATTGGCCTCCAGATAATTGAACACCGCCCCTGCACTCGCCCGCGAGAAACCGGCCGCCGGCAACAGCTCACCCATGCGGGCTTCACTCAGGCGGCAGCCGTTTTCGGCAAATATCTGCCGCATCAGGTCCACCTGCTCCATATCCACGCCCGCATCCTCAACCGCCGGCTCTTCTGCCAGTGCCGGTGCGCAGGCGGCATTGTAGAGCACAAGGTCAGAGCCGTCTTCACCCATTTCACCCATATCTTCCAGATACCCGAAGATCGGCTTGATGTTGTCGCGCGTAAAGCCCGCTGGCGGCAAAAGCGCGCTCATCTGGTCTTCGTTCAAGCGGCAGTTATTGGCCAGAAAAATCTCGCGCAGCGTCGCCACCATGGCCATATCCACACCCGCACCCTCAACCGGCGGCTCTTCTGCCAGCGCCGGAGCCGCCCCTGCGGCCGGCACGCAATACGGTGCCGAAAGCACGAGGTTTTCCTCGTCTATCATAGTGGCATAGCCGTCTCTCAGCATTTTGCGGGCAATAAAACTGGCAAACCCGAATTCGATACCGGCATCGGCCAGATAGGAATCTTCCACTACGGTGTTAAGCTGGCAACCATTTTGCACCATCGCATCCACCAACCCGCGCACACGACCAAGGCCAAACATGCCCGAGCGGTCCAGCTCTGGCGTTTCCATGGAGGTGGTGGCCGTGCCTGCCACCACAACAGAGGGTGAGCAATAGGCGCTATCCACGCTCAATATACCATTTTCAAAGCTGGCCATACCCGCCTGCATCATCGGCCTGACAATCGCGCCAACCTCGGCTTTGGTCACACCGCGTGCGGTGAAAATCGTTTCGCCCTCCGCCTCGGTCATGGCGCAGTTGTTTTCAGCCATAACCGCAATAAATTGCTGGACGCCCGCTTGGCCGAGCAGGCCCGCCACCGCACTATTATCACAACTGCCATCAACCAAGTTCAGGGTGTTGCCATCAAGCTCTACGTCACCAGCGGCCACCATAACCCCGACAATGGCGCGGGCTTCAACGCGGGTGAAATCAAAACGGGGAAGAATTTCAGCGGCAGCGCTCTCTGACAATGTGCAATTATTACTTTGCAAAACACCACGAAACACCTCAACGCGAGTAGAGTCAACCGCTTGCGCCATAGCGCCGCCTGCGATCAGAGCCAAGGCTGCGCTGGTGCTGAAAATCCTCATGTCCACGATAATCTCCCGTTTACAATGCCCGTTTTGATCATATTAATATTTGCGCTCCGACCATGGCTGACAAACTCTTCACAGCAGCCTGCGCCACCTCCGGCTCCATGCCGTCCTGCGGAAATGAAATTTCGATCTCGCTTTGCATCAGCGTGCAATATCCGGTCTCCATAATCTCGACCAAATGCCGCTCGTCTGCCGTTAGCTCTGGTGATGTGAGCGCTTTGATCACCTGTCGATCTCCCCGAACACCACATCCATAGAGCCAATAAGCGCCGCGATATCGGCGAGCTGGTGGCCGGTACCCATATGGTCCATTGCAGCCAAATGGGCATAGCCCGGCGCGCGGATTTTCACTTTATAGGGGCGGTTAGAGCCGTCAGAAACAAGATAAACCCCGAACTCGCCCTTAGGGGCCTCTACTGCGGCATATGTCTCGCCTGCAGGCACGTGGAACCCTTCGGAATAAAGCTTGAAGTGGTGAATCAGCGCTTCCATGCTGGATTTCATCTCGGCGCGCTTCGGCGGGGTAAGTTTGCCCCGCGCCAACACATCCTCGCCCTTGCATTCATCAAGCTTCACAATGGCTTGCTGGATAATCTTGATGCTCTCGCGCATCTCGGCCATGCGCATCAGGTAACGGTCGTAGCAGTCGCCGTTTTTGCCCACAGGCACCTGAAACTCGAATTCGTCATAGCACTCATAAGGCTGCGCACGGCGCAAATCCCACGCCATGCCGCTTGAGCGCAGCATCACGCCCGTCATGGCATAATCCAGCGCGGTTTTCTCGGTCACAATGCCAATATCAACGTTGCGCTGCTTGAAAATCCGGTTTTCCGTCAGCAAGTTGGCCATATCGTCCAGCACTTGCGGGAAGGTGTGCGTCCAGGCCTCAATGTCCTCCACCAGCTTTTGCGGCAGGTCTTGATGCACCCCGCCCGGGCGGAAATAGTTGGCGTGCAGGCGCGCACCGCAAGCCCGCTCATAAAAGATCATCAGCTTTTCGCGCTCTTCAAACGCCCAGACGTTGGGCGTCATCGCACCCACATCCATGCCTTGCGAGCCCACGTTCAGCAGGTGGTTGAGCACGCGGCCAATCTCGGCAAACAGCACGCGGATCAGCGACCCACGGCGCGGCACTTCCGCCCCCGTCAGCTTTTCAATCGCGAGGCAAAACGCGTGCTCCTGGTTCATCGGAGCCACGTAATCCAGCCGGTCGAAATACGGAATATTCTGCAAATACGTCCGGCTTTCCATCAGCTTTTCGGTGCCACGGTGCAGCAGGCCCACATGGGGGTCGGCGCGCTCCACGATCTCGCCATCCAGCTCCAGCACCATGCGCAGCACCCCGTGGGCGCTCGGGTGCTGAGGCCCGAAGTTCAGGCTGAAATTACGAACAGATTTGCCCGTGGGCGTGTTGGAACCGTCCATCACTTGGCCTCCGCTTTTTCGTCACCCGGCAGGATATATTCCGCCCCCTCCCAAGGGGACATAAAATCAAACTGCCGATATTCTTGCACCAAGGAAACCGGCCGATACACACAGCGCTTCTCGGTTTCGTCATAGTGCATCTCAAGGTAGCCGCTGGTCGGGAAGTCTTTGCGCAGCGGATGGCCGGTAAAGCCATAATCTGTCAGCAAACGCCGCAAATCAGGATGGCCGGAAAACCGAATGCCATACATATCAAACGTCTCACGCTCAAACCAGTTGGCCGAGGGGTGAATGGCGGTGATGCTCGGGGCAATTTCGCCATCCGCCAAATCCGCCTTCACCCGAATACGCATATTATGACGCATGGAAAGGAAGTGGTAAATCAGCTCAAAGCGCTTGGGGCGCTCGGGGTAATCCGCGCCTGTCACATCCATCATCTGGGTAAACAGGCAGTTCGGGTCTACCCTCAAGAACTCCACAAAGCTCGGAATAGCCGCCGGCACCACATGCACTGTCAGCTCGCCATTTACGACCTCACAGCGGCGCACCGCGTCCCCTTGCTTCAGTTCAATCAGGCTTTTCAGCTCGTTTAAGGCCTCGGTCATATCTCTACCTTACAATCGTGCCGGTGCGGCGAATTTTGCGGTGCAGTTGCAGCACGCCATACATCAGAGCTTCTGCCGTGGGCGGGCAGCCAGGCACGTAAACATCAACCGGCACAATCCGGTCACAGCCGCGCACCACGGAATAGCTATAGTGATAATAGCCGCCACCATTGGCGCAGCTACCCATACTGATAACGTAACGCGGCTCTGGCATCTGGTCATAAACCTTGCGCAGCGCTGGTGCCATTTTATTGGTCAGCGTGCCCGCCACGATCATCAGGTCCGATTGCCGCGGGGAGGCGCGCGGGGCCGTGCCATAGCGCTCAAGGTCATAGCGCGGCATAGAGGTGTGGATCATTTCCACAGCGCAACAGGCCAAGCCAAAGGTCATCCAGTGCAGCGATCCGGTCCGCGCCCAGTTGATAATGTCATCGGTGGTGGTGAGCAAAAAGCCCTTGTCGGCCAGCTGATCATTCATCATGCTCACAGCGCCTTCTTTATCGGCACCAGCCATGTTCATGCCCATATCTACGCCCATTCCAGCGCCCCTTTTCTCCACTCGTATACAAAGCCGATGGTCAGCACCCCGAGGAACACCATCATCGACCAGAAGCCAAACTCGCCGACATATTGAAACGACGCCGCCCAAGGGAAGAGAAACGCAACCTCGAGATCAAAGATGATAAACAGAATCGCCACGAGGTAAAAGCGCACGTCGAATTTCATGCGGGCGTCATCAAAGGCGTTAAACCCGCATTCATAAGCTGATAGCTTCTCAGGGTCGGGCCGCCGCACAGCCACGATAATCGCTGAAATTGTAAGGATAATCGCCAACACAATGGCAAGGCCAAAGAAGATAGCAATAGGAAGGTATTCGCGCAAAAGGTCTGGCAAGGGCCGCTCCTTCAAGGTTTGCACCCCATAACGGGGCCGGTAAGAGTCCTGTCAGGTTTACCCCTGCCCTTTGCCGAGGTCAACCAAACAAGCACGTGGTCGCACACATTCATCTATCCTGAATTGATGCACATCAAACACCCGCAAGAATGTCCACAATGGTATACGCTTTTCAATTGCAGCACTCCGTGGCCCAAGGCAGCACTGCACCCACCCTGTTGGGGCTGTGCCTTTTGAAACAATCCTCACCCGTGAGTTACATTACAGTGACATAACGCTCATGTTACTGGAACGTTATCAAAACACCCGTTAGCTCTACTTCTGTCAACAACGGCACGAATGTTAGAACCCAACCTAAGGAAATATCACATGTCCAACACGATCCTCAAAAGCCTCGCCATCGCCGGTTCCGTAGCCGCCGCTCTTGCCACCACCACCGGCACCGCCTCCGCGCAAGCCGCTGAAAAATGCTACGGCGTTGCGCTGGCCGGCCAGAACGATTGTAAAGCAGGCGCAGGCACAACATGCGCCGGCTCGTCCACGGTTGATTACCAAGGCAACGCCTTCTCGATGGTGCCAGCTGGCACTTGCACAACTATGGAACTGCCAGACATGGCCGACGGCACCCCCCGCATGGGCTCCATGGAAGAGCTAACCCGTGACGTGCCTGCATAAACACGATAGGATGTGCCGCAATCCGGCACATCCACCCTTTGCCAGCGAGCCTCCCATGCCCCTTATTCCCCATTTACCCCATAGCGCGGGGGTTGGCTACAAACCCCAGCACCTTGATGAAATCCTGGCCGATGCGGGCCATGTTAAGTGGCTGGAAATCCATGCCGAAAACTATATGTCTGCGGGTGGCCCGCCCATCGCGCAGCTTAAGCGGCTGGCCGAGCAGTTTCCGATATCCTGCCACGGTGTCGGCCTGTCTATCGGCGGCGAGCGCCCGCTGGACAAAGACCACCTGAACCGCATCAAGCACCTGATAAGCTGGCTAAAACCCGCGTCATTTTCCGAACATCTGGCATGGTCCACCCATGAAGGCGGCTTTTTGAATGACCTCCTGCCCGTGCCTTACAACATGGACACGGTTCAGCGCGTCGCGGACCACGTAAACGAAGTGCAAGACACCCTCAACGTGCAAATGCTGCTCGAAAATCCCTCGGCTTACGTCGCCTTTGCCGCCTCCACCATGGATGAAATCACCTTCATTGAAGAGGTCGTCTCCCGCACCGGCTGCGGCCTCCTGCTCGACGTCAACAACGTCTTCATCTCCGGCACCAATCAGGAATATGCCCCCGAAGACTACATCGCCAATTTCCCCGTCGAACACATCGGCGAACTCCACCTAGGCGGCCACATAAAAGACCAAGACGAACACGGCGCGCCCCTCCTGATCGACTCCCATAACGACAAAGTGGTTGACCCCGTCTGGGCGCTGCTCGACCGCGTTCTCGCCCGCACCGGCCCCAAGCCCATCCTGATAGAGTGGGATAACGACATCCCCGACTGGCCCATTCTGGAAGCGGAAGCCGCCCGCGCCACCAGCGCATTGGAGGCCGTATCATGAACCAGTCCGACTTCTCAAAAGCCCTGCTAGACACCGAGCAACCAACACCAGACGGCCTGATAGACCCGAAAGGCCGCCCCGCCGGCAAGCGTTTCGACGTTTACCGCAACAACGTGGTGCTTTCCCTCTCTGACGCCCTGTCAGACGCCTATCCAGTGGTCGAAAAACTGGTCGGCGAAGAATTCTTCCAAGCCATGGCCGGTGTTTTTGTGCGCATGTATCCGCCCAAAACCCCGATCCTCTCGGATTTCGCCCCCGAATTCCCCGAATTCCTCGCCAGCTTCCCCCCCGTGGCCAAGCTTACCTACCTGCCCGATGTGGCCCGCCTTGAGCGCGCCCGCACCCAAGCCTACCACGCGGCTGACGCCGAGCCGATAAACGGCGCAGCGCTGGCCGCCCTGACGCCTGATCAAATGTCCAACGCCAAGCTGCGCCTGCACCCCAGCCTGCACATCATATCCTCGCCCTTTCCGGTGTTTGCTATCTGGCAAAAAAACACCGATGCCCCCGAAACCGCCATCCCGAAGCATGGCCAAGACGTGTTGATCGCGCGCCCCAAAGACATGGTCGAAATGCGCACCCTACCGCCGGGCGCCGCCGATTTTCTGCGCGCCCTGCACTCCGGCCGCACCCTCGGCCAAACCATCGAATTCTGCGGGAAAATCCCGCTTTTTGACCTTACCGAAAACATCGGCGGGTTGTTTGAATCCAACCTCCTTGTGAATATAGAAAGCTAAGCCATGAACGCCCTGATAAGCCTCTACAACAAACCCCTTGAAGCGATTTCCGGCAAACTGGAGCCGTGGTTCCTGCCCACGCTGGCCCGCTTCACCTTTGTTGCGGTGCTGTTCATGTATTTTTGGGGGTCAGCAACGCTCAAGCTGGGCGATAGCATCATCAGCCTCGGCTTCGGTGCCTACGGCCAAATCTTCCCCGTGGCGTTTGACGCCGCTGGATATGATGTTAGCCAACTCTCCACTTTCCACAAAGTGGTGGCCTATGCCGGCACCTACGCCGAATTCGCCCTGCCCGTGCTCATCGCCATCGGCCTCTTCACCCGCATTGCGGCGCTTGGCATGATCGGCTTTGTCTTCGTGCAATCCTACGTAGACATCTATGGCCACATGGCCGACGAAACCGCCATCGGTAGCTGGTTTGACCGCATAGCCGACAGCCAAATCATGGACCAACGCCTGTTCTGGGTCACCATCCTGATGCTGCTCTTCATCAAAGGCGCAGGCCCGCTCTCGGCCGATAAACTCATCGGCCTGAAATAAGCCCTCTGCAAGCCATAGGCGCACGGCCAGAACTGTCCGGCAGTCCCGAGCTTGCTTTTGCCTCTGCGGGGGTAAACCCCCACTCGACAAAAGCACATTTTCAGACAAGCTGAAAATGCCTGCCGCTGGCCCGCGCCTCGCTGCGCTCGGCAGGCCCGGATCAACCCGCCAGCAAATCTTCCAACACCGCGTTCTGCACGTGAAGTAAATAATCCTTCGCCGCACGCGCCGCACATTTCGGATGCCCCATGGCCTCCGCACTCACCTCTTGCCCCCGCGTAACCGGTGGGCAGGGGATGAAAACCGCATCTATTTGGCAGGCGTCCAAAACATCCGCTGTCACCCTAAGCTTGGCAAATGCCGCCCTCTCCGCGCCCTTCGGCCAGCAATCCGTCACGATCAAATCTGCCTCGGTGAGCACCCCCATATCCTCACTTTGCGAGACGCCCTTACTGTGGCCCTCCGCAAAATACGAAGGCGGTGAAACCTGTACCACATTGATCGGCAACACCGCCGCCGCCTCGATCCATGACTGCAAAATATTCCCCTTCGGCGCGACGACAGCCACCTTCAAGCCCTCCCAGGACCCACGCTGCGCCAGAACAAAGGTTAAATCCGCCAGCACTTCCACGGGATGGTTGTCATTGGTGCGCAAGTTTAGCACCGCAGCCTGCATCCCACCAGCAAGCGCGCTCAGCTTTTCAAGGCTCGGGGTGCGCACAGCCAAACAATCAAACCAGTTATCCAGATATCCCGCCAAATCCTCAACCGCCTCGCCCCCCTCCAATGACACCGCCACCGGCACGCAGCTCGCCCCCATTTCAGCCGCCCCCAAGGCCAGCGCCGCAGGGTTTCGCCACCCCGGCAGCTCCGAAATCACCCCGATGCGCCGCCCCTCAAGGCACCTCGGCATGGCCCGCGCCGCCCACATTTCTGACAGCGCAATCGCCCGCCACGCCAGCGCCTCAAGCACTTGCGCTCTGAAATCACCAAGCGCCAAAAAGCCTTTCATAGCCATCACGCCCCCTCCGCCCCATACGCCAGCCGCACATACTCCGCCAGCTGCTCCGCCATCTCTCGCCGCGCGCCCTTAGCCACATACATGTTAATGTTAAAAACCGGCAGCTCCGGCAAAGCCCCATTATGGTTAATCTCCTTCATATAGGGCGACGAGGTTTCCGATAGCAGCGCATGAATGGCGAGGTCCGCCGACACCGTCGCCTCAATGGTGCGGGTCGAATCCGAGGTCACCACCATCTCCCATTCCACCCCTGCATCCTCCAACGCCCGCTGCGCCGTGGGCCGGAAAATGCAGTTGGTCTCGAAGGCCAGCTTCAGGGGCCGCTCCTCCCACACCTGCCCGCCTTCGCCGCCCACCCAAACCAGCGGCGCGCGCTTCAGCTCTTCGCCGCCTTTATCGATGCCGTATTCGGTGGTGAGAATCATATCAATCTGCCCCGCCGCCAGCATTTGCTTCAGATGCGCCGTGTAAGACGAAATTAGCTGCACCTTGACACGCGGAAAATCATTGGCAAAGCGTTTGAGCACGCCCGGCACATGGGGGTAGACGATATCGGCCGGCACGCCAAATGTAACCTCGCCCTCGAATTGCGCATCGGTCATGCGCAGCCACACCTCGTCATTCAACGCCAGCATGCGCCGCCCGTACCCCAAGAGCTGCTCGCCTTGGTTTGAAAGCCGCACCCCGCGCCCCGAGCGCACCAACAGGGGCTGGCCCAGCGCCTCTTCCAGCCGCTTGAGCTGCATCGAAACCGCTGATTGCGTCAGGTGCAATTGCGCCGCCGCTTTAGTAACACCGCCCGACTCGGCCACCGTTACAAACGAGCGCAGCGCCGTGAGGTCCAAATTTCTTACCACATCACTCTCCTTGATGATTTGCAGAACAATCATTCATTTTACTTATTTAACTTCCCGCTACATATATCAACTTATGAAATGATTTCATGCAAACACAACACTAAATCTAATGGAGGCAATCATGCAAGCTCTCGCACTCAAAACCGTTCAATTCCCGGCAATCTCCGTAAATATGGTTGCCACATGGGCGCGCCGTTTTAACACCCGCGCCGCGCTGGCCAAGCTCGACAACGCCGCGCTGGAAGATATCGGCGTGAGCTATCGGCAGGCGTTTAAAGAGGCCAACAAGCCGTTTTGGCTCTAGCCGCGCACACCGTTGCGCCAATGCGCGCGCAGCGGTTACGCCCAATTCATAAAACTTTGCTAAAACTTTAGCCGCCAGACAAGGCCGCAAGGCTTCGGGAAAATCGCGTCGGGCACATTAAAAACAAACGCCCACTGCGTTCCGCCGATAGCAAATCTCAAGGCGGCCATTGGGAGCGTAGGATGCGTGGTCTCCACGCGCCACCAGCAAACCGTTTGGCCACAAGCCAACCGACGCGATTCCCCTTTTTTAAAGGTCAGGACATCCCGCCTGACCCATCCATTGGCAGCCATCAAAACGGCCATGCGCATAGGCATCGCCGCCATTGGCGTGCGCCCTACTCCAAAGCCGCCAGCACCGCTGGCCCGATATCTTCCACAATCAGCTTCACGCCCTCCGCATTGGGGTGCATCCCGTCATCTTGCAGCAGCTTGTAAAATGCCACCAGCCCATCGGCCTGCCCCAGCCCGTTAAGAAAAAACGGGTAAAGCTCCGCCCCGTATTTCTCCGCCAGTTCCGGAAAAATCGCATCAAATTCGGCCCGATACTCTGCGCCATAATTCGGCGGTGCCAGCATGCCCGCCACCAGCACCTTAATCCCGCGCCCGGTTATATCGGCCAATATCGCGTCCAGGTTCGCCCGCGCCACGCTCGGGGCCACCCCGCGCAGCATGTCATTCGCCCCCAGCTCCAAAATTACGAGGTCCGCGCCCTCGCCAAGCACCCAGCCGACCCGCGCCAAACCGCCCGATGTGGTATCGCCAGACACCCCCGCATTCACCACAATCACATCCGCCCCCTGCGCTTGTAGCCATGCCTGAAGCCGGGGCACAAACCCCTGCTCCACCGGCAGCCCATAGCCCGCCGTGAGCGAATCGCCAAAGGCCACCACCCGTTGCTCGGCCTTGGCCACACCGGCGCACAAAAGCGTGAGGATCACGGCCTTGTGAAGCCCACGCGCGCACATATATATAGTGCCAACCGCGCTATTCAGGAATTTGCTCATGGGGTCACCCGTTCTTTCGCTCGATAATGTCCAGCTTACACTGCAAGGCAATGCTGGCCCTGTGCCTATACTTAAGGGCATTTCGCTAAATGTCGAGGCGGGCGAGAGCATTGGGCTGACAGGTCCGTCGGGGTCCGGCAAATCCTCGCTGCTGATGCTGATGGGCGGGCTTGAAAGTGCAACAGGCGGCCGTATTACGGCCCTTGGGCAAGACCTCACCCAAATGAACGAAGACGCCTTGGCCCGCTTTCGGCGCCACAATATGGGCATCGTTTTCCAATCCTTCCACCTGATCCCGACCATGACCGCACTTGAAAACGTGGCCACACCGCTAGAGCTGGCAGGCGACCGTGGTGCCTTTGCAAAAGCCGAGGCCGAGCTGGCCGCCGTGGGCCTTGCCACCCGCGCCCACCATTACCCCGCCCAGCTTTCCGGTGGCGAGCAACAGCGCGTGGCCTTGGCGCGCGCCGCCGCCCCCCGCCCCAAAATCCTGCTGGCCGATGAACCAACCGGCAACCTTGATACCACTACCGGCGAAACCATCATGGACCTGCTGTTTAACCTGCGAGACCGCCACGGGGCCACGCTTATCCTCGTCACCCACGCCCCCGAACTGGCGGCGCGCTGCGACCGCACCCTGGAGCTACGCGACGGAGCGCTGGCGTGAGCCTCGCCCGGTCCGCCACCATTGCGCGGCGTGAATTGCGCGGCGGCCTGAAGGGCTTTCGTGTTTTCCTGCTGTGCCTGCTGCTGGGGGTGGCAGCCATTGCGGGCATCGGCACCGTGCGCAGCGCCATTGATGCGGGGCTGGCCGGAGAGGCCGCGTCGCTGCTCGGCGGCGATGCCGAAATGCATTTCACCCACCGCAAAGCCTCCGCAGACGAGCGCGCTTGGGTGGCGGCCAACAGCCTTGAAAGTTCTGAAATCCTGACCTTCCGCTCTATGCTGCAAACAGGGCCGGAGCGCGACCCCACTGTCGGCCTTTCACAAGTAAAAGCGGTGGATGAAACCTACCCGCTTTATGGCGAGGTTACGCTTGAACCCGCCATGCCCCTGCAAGACGCCTTGGCCACTCTAAGCGGCATCCCCGGCCTTGTGCTGCACCCTGCCCTGATCGAGCGGATGGACGCCAAAATCGGCGACACCATCCGCATGGGCACCCAAAGTTTCCAGCTTCGCGCCGCGATTATGTCTGAGCCGGATGGCTCGATCTCCGATATCGGCCTCGGCCCCCGCACCCTTGTGCGCACCGAGGCGCTGGCCAGCTCCGGTCTGCTGGGCGCAGGCACGCTTTTTCAATCGAAATACCGCATGCGCCTGCCCGCCAATGCCGATGTAAACGCCCTGAAAGCCGACGCCATGGCCAATTTTGAAAGCACCGGCATGAAATGGCGAGACCGCCGCAACGGCGCGCCGGGCATCTCTATGGCGGTGGACCGCCTCAGCTCTTTCCTCGTGTTGGTTGGCCTTGCGGGCATGGCCGTGGGCGGGGTTGGGGTGTCGGCGGCGGTGCGGGCTTATTTGGCGCGCAAAACCGCCACCATCGCCACGCTGAAATCCCTCGGAGCCACGCGCGGCACGATTTTCGCCACTTACCTGATGCAAATCGGCGTGCTGGCGCTGATAGGCATCACCCTCGGGCTGGCCTTGGGCGGCGGCCTGCCTGCGGCCCTGATTCCCCTACTGCAAGACCAACTGCCGATCCCGATTGAAACAGGCTTCTACCCCGTGCCCTTGATAGAAGCCGCGCTTTACGGGCTGCTCACCGCGCTGATCTTCAGCATCTGGCCGCTGTCGCGCGCGGTTGATATCTCCCCGGCGGGCCTATTCCGCGAGGCCTCTGGCAAGGCCCGCCGCCTGCCGCGCTGGCCCTATCTGGCGCTTGTGCTCGGCCTAACCATCGGCCTGATCGCGCTGGCCGCCGTGTTTTCTGAAGTGCCAACCCTGACCCTCTGGGCGGCGGCGGGCATTCTGGCTGCGCTGTTTGCCCTCGCTGCCGCCGCGTTGCTCACCAAGGCGCTGGCACGGCGGGCCGCCCGTAGCCGCTTCATGCATGGCCGCCCTGCCCTGCGCCTTGCGCTCGGAGCCATTGGCGGGCCTAGCTCGGAGGCCGCCTCGGTGGTGCTGTCACTGGGCCTCGGCCTTACGGTGCTGGCCGCCATTGGCCAGATAGACACCAACATGCGCGCCACCATCACCCAGCAGCTCCCCGCCCGCGCGCCCGCATTTTTTGTGATGGATATTCAGCAAGGCCAGATCGCACCGTTCACGGCGGCCATGCAGGCGGACCCGTCGGTCGAAAAGATAGAATCGACCCCGGTGCTGCGGGGAATAATCACTAAAATAAACGGGATAGATGCCAAAGAAGCCGTGGGTGACCATTGGGTGGTGAACGGAGATCGCGGGCTGACCTATTCGGCCACCGTGCCGAAAAACAGCAGCGTATCCGAGGGGGAATGGTGGCCGGAGGATTATGCAGGCCCGCCGATTATGAGCTTTTCCGAGGAGGAAGCCGCCGAGATTGGCCTGAAAATCGGCGATGACATCACGGTGAATATCCTTGGCCGCAACATGACCGCCAAAATCGCCAACCTGCGCAGCCTCGCCTTTTCCGACATGAGCCTGAACTTCGTCATGGTCTGGTCGCCGAACGCTTTGCAAGCCGCGCCCCACACCTATCTGGCGACGGTCTACGCAGCCGAAAGCGGCGAAGGGCGGCTGCTTTCAACCATGGCGCGGGACTTCCCCAACATCACCGCTGTGCCGGTGCGCGATGCGGTGACCCATATTTCCGGCATCCTCGCCAGCCTGTCCAGCGCCATTCGCTGGGGGGCCGGGGCAACCCTGCTCACGGGGTTTGTGGTGCTGATCGGCGCCGCGGCTGCGGGGGCGGAATCGCGGGTGTTCGAGGCCGCTGTGCTCAAAACCCTCGGGGCCAGCCGCCGCCGGATTTTGCTGAGCTTTGCCTTGCGGGCGCTGTTCCTCGGCGCGGCAGCCGGGCTGGTGGCACTGGCAGCGGGCGGCGCGGCGGCTTGGGCGGTGATCCATTTTGTTATGGAAACCGATTTTATTCTCAATTGGGGCGCGGCCAGTGCCATTATTATTGGCGGGGCCATGGCCAACCTATTGGCCAGCCTTGCCTTTGCGTGGCGGCCTTTGGCCACAAAACCGGCGCAAATATTGAGAAATCAGGTTTAAAACCCTTGAAATGGCGGCCATGAACCCCGATATTGCATAGCAAGACCACGTGCATACGCGCGGGGAGAGTTTAACTTTTTTGGAGGGTCCAATGGCCAACTATAACACAGTCCGCCGCGCTGGCTCGGCGACCATGGGCGCGGAGATCGACGCAGGATTGCGCGCCCATATGAACAAAGTCTATGGGCTAATGGCAATTGCCATGGTCATTACCGGTATGGTGTCTTACGCGTTCGGCAGCTCGGATGCGCTGCTGTCTATCTTGCGCGACCCGATCACTTTGCGGCCCAATATCCTTGGCTTTGCGGTGATGTTTGCGCCCCTTGGCATGGTTATGTTTATGGGTGCGGCCGTTAATAAAATGTCGCAAGCGGGCGCACAGCTGTTCTTTTACGTGTTTGCCGCGCTTATGGGCATGTCGCTCAGCTGGATTTTCGCGGTTTATACCGATGTGTCGATCCTCAAAACCTTTCTGGTAACGGCCATCTCTTTCGCGTCGCTTAGCCTTTATGGCTACACCACAAAGAAGGACATATCCGCTTGGGGCAGCTTCCTGATTATGGGCGTGATCGGCCTTGTGGTGGCGATGATCGTCAACATATTCCTGCAATCCGCCGCGCTTGATTTTGCGGTGTCCGCCCTTGGCGTGCTGATTTTTGCGGGCCTCACAGCCTATGACACGCAAAAGATCAAAACCATGTATCTGCAGGCTGCTCAGGCAGGTGCCGAAACCGGTAAAATGGCCATCTTCGGGGCGCTGAACCTGTATATGGACTTTATCAACCTGTTCATGTTCCTGCTGCGGTTCATGGGCTCACGCGAGTAATTTCGCGACCATTGCATGCAAAAGGGCGAGGCTAAGGCCTCGCCCTTTTTTGTGGGGATAATGCCGTAGGGTGCGTGGCCCTCCACGCACCCCCCAAACAAAAAAAGCCGAAGCTTTCGCTCCGGCTTTTCCCTAATCCTGCAAAGGTGATCTACTTGATCTTGCCTTCTTTATATTCAACATGCTTGCGCGCAACAGGGTCGTACTTGCGCTTGACCATCTTCTCGGTCATGGTGCGCGCGTTTTTCTTGGTCACGTAGAAGTGGCCAGTATCCGCTGTCGAATTCAGGCGGATTTTAATTGTGGTTGGCTTCGCCATTTTAATGCTCCTCGCGGTCGGCGCGCCCATGCGTGCCAAAATCTGTATTTATCGCTGCGTTTTATACGCTTGGGGGCCAGAGTCAAGCCCTCCTTGCCTATTCACCTCACAAAAGCGAAAAATGCGAGCGGCCATCTTCGTGGTAGAAAAACGGTGCCTTGTGGTCGGCCTGCGGGGCGGCCAAAAGCGCCTCCACCTCCGACAGCACAACGCTGGTAATGAAGGGCAATTCCAGCCCCCGCGCCTCGCTCAAAGCGATCCAGTGAAGGTGCGAAAGCTCGTCACAAGCCGCCGAGAAATCGTCCAAATCATTCAGCACATCGCCTGCCTGCGCCACAAAAAACCGTGCATCAAAGCGCCGAGGCCGCCCGGGCGGGGTGATCGCCCGAAACACAAAGCGCAACCCGTCCACACGCGGCGGCAGCCGTAGCCCCGTCTCCTCCAGCAACTCCCGCAAAGCCGCCGTATACAGCCCCACCGCCTTATCCCCAAGCCGCGCATCCGGCACGCCCTCCAGCACAGCGCCGTGGTCTGCCTCGTCCACCGCACCGCCGGGGAACACATACTTGTTAGGCATAAACGCCGCCTTCGCGCCCCGCTGCCCCATAAGCACATGCGGCACACCGCCCACATCCCGCAGCAATATCACCGTCGCCGCATCTCGAATTATCTTGCTCTTATCCATGCCCATACCTTGCCCCCATCCCCCCGCGACGTCCACCCCAAAACGCCGAGTCCCAGCGCGGCGCGCACATAGACTCGCGCCAAGCACCACCCTCCCCGCGCCGCCACCGAGGCGCAGGCGAGGCCATGGCCCGTCAGGGCAGCATTCTAAGCTAGCAGCATATTCTGGGGTTGAATTTCTGCGCACTAACGGCTCTTTTGTTTGAATAGGAAAATAACAATCGGCAAGGGAGCCAAAAACCTATGGCTAAGAAAAAAGACATCGTTTGGGTCAGTGCCGCACCAATGAGCGGGTATATTAATAAGGCGTTTGATAACACAATTCGAATGAATGACGTTAAAGCCTCTATGGAGTTAACCAAACAAAACTCTGCGGGTATTTCTTTGCCACGAGAAAGCTTTCCTGAAGAAATATATGGGCTGTATCGCGATAAACACTTCAAAAAGCTCCCTGACTTATTCAATACCCATGGGTATTGGGTGGTTTCCGCCGCGACAGCTGAAGTTCTACAGCGCTTTGATCTAGGTGATGGCGGGCTTTATCCGGTCAAAGCTTTCCAACATAACCGCACCAAGCGGATTGAGGGTGAGTATTTCTGTTGGAATTTTGGCAATGTCAAAAAGACGTATCTGCCAGAAGAATCTAATAATATGAGATACCCGTTTGGCAGTGATACTCGCTGCACCCTAGGATATGCACGGAAAGACGGAGATGTTGTACTCACATCTGAGGCTCTTATTCTGCCAGATGTTTGGGTAGAGCAAAATATCGAAAGCGCATTCTTTTTGAGCGATCCTTTGGTGCAAGCCCTGCGCGCGGCCAAGGTTACGCGCAATTTTGCCCTCAAAAAATGCCGCATCCTGCCGTAAGCCGCCCCCCCCAAGCGCTTTCCCCTTGCCCCCGCCGCCAAAATCGCCTATTTGCGCTGTTTCTTGAGATGGTCAGGGAATCATGTTAGGTTCCTGCCCGTCAGCCGCCATTGGCGTGCATATTATACCGGAGACTTTCGTGCCTACGAATCCTGAAGCCACCCCCCTGTCCTCTGACGCCCTGTTGGCGCTCATCCTGTCCTCGCTCAATGAGGATGCCGCCGAGGATGTGGTGAGCATTCCGCTGGCCGGAAAATCCGAAGTGGCGGACCATATGGTCGTTGCCTCGGGCCGCTCAAGCCGCCATGTGGGGGCGCTGGCTGAAAAGATGGCGGACCGCATCAAGCAAGCCTCTGGCATGCTGTGCCGCTCGGAAGGCAAGCAAATGGGCGATTGGGTGCTGGTCGATTGCGGCGATGTCATCGTGCACCTGTTCCGCCCCGAAGTGCGGGATTTTTACGACCTTGAAAAGCTCTGGTCGGTGAACCCGCGCGACAACGCGTGAAGCTCTCGCTGATCGTGGTCGGCAGGCTCCGCAAGGGGCCAGAAGCCGCGCTGATAGACGACTACCTCACGCGGTTTGACCGTATCGGCCGCAATATGGGCCTTGGCCCCGCCAGCGTGATCGAGGTCGAAGACAAAAAAGGCGGCGGCAAGCCCGCAGAGGCGGCGCTGCTCGCCAAAGCCTTGCCCGAAGGCGCAACCCTTGTGGTGCTGGACGAGCGCGGCAAGCTCCTCACCTCGCCAGACTTTGCCACCAAGATCGCGGGTTGGCGCGACCAAGGCCAAGCCAACCTCGCGTTCATGATCGGCGGGGCCGATGGCCTGGATGCCAGCCTGCTGGCCCGTGCCGACCTCAAGCTCTCTTTTGGCAAAATGGTCTGGCCGCATATGCTGGCGCGGGTTATGCTCACCGAGCAGCTCTACCGGGCAGCCAGCATCCTTTCGGGCGCGCCTTACCACCGGGTTTAGGCACCGGATAATCCACCTAATACACTGTTTTACAATCGCTATTCATGCGCCCGATTGCCTCTACTAAACTAGTTTAGTGAGGTCAGCCCCAGCCTTCTGCTTGCCAGCCATTTCCCCTGCAATTTCCCACATCTTTACCCTCCGTTAACCCTTTTCAGGCACAAAGCGTTAATGAACCATGCCGCCACCCTTAGCCAGAAAATCCCGCCATCGGCGCTGCCGCAATCGGAATCCGAGCTGCTGGCATGGCTCCGCCTCACCCGCTCCCGCCGCGTTGGCCCCAGCACCTTCATTCGGCTCATCCGTGAGCACGGAGACCCCGAGGCCGCCCTTGCCGCCCTGCCACAGGTCGCGGCAGCGGCGGGGGCCACGGGCTATGCCCCCTGCCCCCCCGATCAAGCCAATGCGGAGCTGGAGGCGGGGTTCAAAGCCGGCGCTGAGCTTTTATGCCTTGGCACCCCTGAATACCCCCCCCACCTCGCCCTTATTACCGACCCACCACCACTGCTCTGGGCCATCGGCAATCCGCAGCTTGCCCATCGGCCCACGGTGGGGCTGGTAGGGGCGCGCAACGCCTCTTCGCTGGGCCAGCGTATGGCCCGCATATTAGCCGCGGAGCTGGGGGCCGCGGGCTATAGCATTGCCTCGGGCCTCGCGCGCGGGGTTGATACCGCCGCCCACGGGGCCAGCCTTGAAACCGGCACCATTGCGGTGCTGGCGGGTGGGGTTGATGTGGTGTATCCGCGCGAAAACAAAGCACTGTGGCAGCAGATTTGCGATCAGGGGCTGGTGGTTTCAGAATCCCCGATCGGCACTGCGCCGCAGGCGCGCCATTTCCCAAAGCGCAACCGGATCATTTCAGGCATGGCGCTGGGGATTGTGGTGATAGAGGGCGCGGCCAAATCCGGCTCGTTGATCACCGCGCGCAACGCGCTTGACCAAGGCCGCGAGGTTATGGCCGTGCCAGGCTCACCGCTGGACCCCCGCGCCAGCGGCTGCAACATGCTGCTGCGCGATGGCGCGGGGCTGGTGCGCTCTGGCAGCGATGTGGAGGCTTATCTGCAAAGCGCCGCGCAGGGTGTGCTGGATGTGGAGCCGCCAGAAGCCCCGCCCCCGCAGCAAGCCCCGCCACCCACGAGCGAAGCGCCTACACTTATAGCGCTGCTCAGCGCGGCACCGGTCGCGGAAGATACGCTCATCCGCGAGTCCGGTCTGGCGACCCCGCGCGCTATGGAGCTGATTTTTGATCTGGAAATGGCGGGGGATATCACGCGCCATCCCGGCGGCCTGATTTCGCTTTCGGCCTAGCCCGCGCCCATAAAAAGGCCCCCGGAAACCGGAGGCCTTTTGCTGTTTTACCGGCTTACTCTGCCAGCGTCAGCGCCACAAACCGGCCCGAGCCGCCCGAGCGCACCAGCAGCAAAATCGAGCGCCGCCCCGCATCCTGCGCGGCTTCGATCCGGTCCACCACGTCGTTTGGCACCTGCACGGGGTTTTGTGAAACTTCCAAGATCACATCCCCAGGCTGCAGGCCTTTTTCAGCCGCTTGCGAGCGCTCGTCGACCTCAAGAATAACCACACCGGAAACATCTTCCGCGATCATAAACCGGGCGCGGTAGGCATCTGTCAGCTGGCCCAAAAGCAAGCCCTGAATCGAGAATTGCGGCGCTTCGGCGGGCTGCAACGGGGAGTCAACCCCCGAGGCGGAGGCCAGCAGCGCCTCTTCCAAGCGGCCCAAAGTTACCAGCAGGGTCTCGGTGCCGCCATCGCGGAACACCACCACGCGCACGGCCGCGCCGACAGGGGTTTTGGCCACCAGCCGCACCAGCGCGCGGGTGCTTTCGACATCTTGGCCATCAAAGCGCAAGATCACATCGCCAGCTTTCACACCGCCCTCGGCGGCGGGGCCGTTTGGCACATCGGTCACCAAAGCGCCGGCCACAGTGTCTAGCCCGATCGCGTCGGCGATATCTTTGGTAACGGTTTGAATCCGCACACCGAGCCAACCACGGCGGGTTTCGCCAAATTCCTCAAGCTGGTCGGTTACGCCCGACACCACGTTAGACGCCATCGAAAACCCAATGCCGATAGAGCCGCCGCTGGGCGACAGGATGGCGGTGTTTACGCCCACGACCTCGCCTTTCATGTTAAACAGCGGGCCGCCGGAATTGCCACGGTTGATGGCGGCATCTGTCTGGATAAAATCATCATACGAGCCGGACAGCTCGCGGCCACGGGCCGAAACGATACCAGCAGACACAGAAAAGCCCTGGCCGAGCGGGTTGCCGATAGCGAGCACCCAATCGCCCACGCGCATCGCGTCGGAATCCCCGAAGCTCACATAGGGGAGCGGGGTGTCAGCATCAATTTTAAGCAGAGCGATATCGGTGCGCTCATCGGTGCCGATCAAACGGGCGGGCAGTTTTTCACCACTGCGCAGCTCGATCTCGATCTCGTCCGCATCGGCGATCACGTGGTTATTGGTCACCACATAGCCATCAGGCGAAATCAAAAATCCGGAACCAAGTGCGGTGCCGCGGCGCTCAGGCGCGGGGCGGCCCCCGTTATTGCGGTCGGTGAACTCTTTGAACAGGTCATCGAATGGCGAGCCTTGGGGCACGTTTAGCTGGTCCCCCGGACGGTTAATAATGGTGGAAGTGGTGATATTCACCACCGCGGGGCTAACCTCGGCCACAAGGTCAGCAAAGCTGTTGGGCATAGCCTGCGCGCGCAGAGATTGCGCCGCGCCGAGCATCATGGCCATACTGGCCAGCAGCATAAGCAGCATCCGGTTGGCGCTTACCGCCGGTTTTGCCAGGGTTCTTACATGGATCAAAGCTCATTCCTCCAAATGATTAAACAGGTTAGGGCCGTAGCCCTTCTGCCCTTATAAATGCAAACATATACGCCGCGCTTCAAGGCGGCGGTGACAAAAACACTTCAACTGCCTGTGATCTCGGCTGATTATCGCCGCTTGCGCAAAGGGAAGGCAAGGGTAAAACAGCAAAAAGGGCCAGCGCCAAGCGCCAGCCCTTTCAAGATAACCCGCAGGGGGCCGCGTTTTATTGGCCGTTCATCGCACCGATCGGGTCGTTGAAGTAGTTAAAGAACGGGCTGTTGGGCGATAGCACCATCGAGGAATTGCTGCCTTGCAAAGCCTGCTCATAGGCGCTCAGGGAGCGGTAGAAGTTAAAGAACTCAGGGTCGCGGCCATAGGCCTCGGCGTAGATTTGGTTCTTTTCCGCATCGGCCTGGCCACGGATAATATCGGAATCCCGCTGGGCTTCTGACACCAGCTCAAGCGATTGCCGGTCCGCATTGGCCCGCACCACCTGCGCGGCTTCTTCACCACGGGCGCGCTCGTCTGCGGCTTCCCGCTGGCGCTCGGCGCGCATCCGGTCAAAGGTCGCTTCGAGGTTTTGTTTGGGCAGGTCGGCGCGCTTGATCCGCACATCAACGATCTGGATCCCGAGATCGCGGGAATCCGCGATGGCGGCATCCCGAATACGCGCCATCAGGCCCGCGCGATCTTCCGACAGAATAGCACCGGAATCAACCGAGCCGAGCACATCCCGCAGGGCGTTTTCGACCAAACCGCTCAGGCGCTCATTGGCCACCCGAATACCGCCAGTGCCAACCGCTTGGCGGAACTGCACAACATCGGTAATTTTGTAGCGCACGAAGGCATCTACAAACAGGCGGCGGTCATCAGACGGGGTGATCTCTTTGGGCTGAATATCCAGCGCGAGGATGCGGTCGTCATATTTAACCACTTCGTCGATGAAGGGCAATTTCCAAGCCAAGCCCGGCTCTTCAACCACTTCTTTTACATCCCCAAAACGCATGACCAGCGCTTTTTCGCGCTCATCCACAACAAACACGGCTGACAAAAGAATGAACACCGCAACGATCATACCGACCGCAAAAATAGGAAGCTTTTTCATTAGTTCGACCCTCCGCTTGTTAACTGATTAAGCGGCAGATACGGCACCACGCCCTGCCCGCCCGAGGCTTCGTCGATGATGACTTTATCAATGTCACCCAGCACCCGCTCCATGGTTTCAAGATAGAGCCGCTGGCGCGTCACTTCTGGCGCTTTGGCGTATTCATCATAAACCGCAATGAAGCGGCTGGCCTCACCTTGGGCGATATTCACCACCTGCGCGCGGTAGCCTTCGGCCTCTTGCAGCAGCTGGGCCGATTGGCCACGGGCTTGCGCCAGCTTTTGGTTGGCATAGGCATCGGCGAGCTTTTCTTTGGTGTCACGCTCTTGCTCGGCCGCTTGCACGTCACGGAAGGCGTCAATCACCTCGGTCGGGGCTTCGGCTTTCGAGAGGTTGAGCCGCACGATTTGCACGCCGCTGTCATAGCTGTCGAGTGTGGTCTGGATAAGGTTTTCAACCTCGTCAGAAATCAGGCCACGATCGGTGTTACGAATGGTGGCAAGCTGGGAGCGGCCGATAACTTCGCGCATGGCAGATTCAGAAACGGCCACAATGGTTTCGGCGGGGTTTTCAAGGTTAAACAGGAATTTGTCGGGCTGGGTAATGTTCCAGACCACCTGAAAATCAATGTCCACGATGTTTTCGTCGCCGGTGAGCATAAGCCCTTCGGAACCACGGCCAGAGCCGCCAAGGCCGATGCTTTCGGTGCGCTCAAGCTTGATTTCGACAATTTCCACGGTCACCAAAGGCCATGGGGCAAAGTTCAGGCCCGGATCGCCGGTTTTGCTGAATTTACCCAAAAATAGCTCAACCGATTGCTCGCCGGGGTTAACCTTATAGAAGGAATTATAGCCCCAAAGCGCCACGATCGCCAAGGCGATCAGCGCGTAGCCGCCCTTGCCCATGCCGCCGCCATCAGCACCATTTGCGCCGCCGCCATTGCCGCCGCCCATAATGCCTTTGAGCTTTTCCTGGCCTTTGCGCATAAGCTCGTCAATATCGGGCACAGGCTGCGGGCCACGGTTGGGGGGGCGCTGGCCCTTGTTGCGGTCATCGTCGCCGCGGTTACCACCGCCGCCGCCCCATGGGCCACCGGAATTGCTATTATAAGGCATAGGCCGAGTTATCCTTTGAAAGGTTCATACTGCTGTTGGAATTGTTCACTTCGGGCCAAATTGTCAAGGCTTTGGCAGGTAAAAACAAAAAAAGGGGCACCGTTACGCACCCCTTTCTTGATTATGTCCGGTATTTTAGACGCCGGTGACCACAACACTGGTATTTGGTTCCAGCTGAATGGTGCCTTCTTTCTTGATGTAGTTTTCAACCACATCCCAAATCGGCTCACCGGGCGCGCCGCCTTCGGCAACGCTGGCCCAGCCAGACACGATATAGGTCTTGTCAGCCTCGATTTTCTCACCTGTTTTCAGCAGGGTCATGTTGGTGAGGCGCTCGCCTTGCGGCTTGCTCACATCCATATGGTAGCCCATGCCGCCAACCCGCACCATGTCGCCGCCTTGCTGGTAATAAGGGTCTGGGTTGAACAGATTATCGGCCACGTCCTCAAGGATCAGCTTGATGGTTTCGCCGGTCATTTCCGAGCGATAGGTGTTGGGGTAGTTCATGCCGGTGCAGTTAAACAGGTCTTCGCGGGTGATGTCATCCCCCGGAATAAGGCTTGGCCCCCAACGGAAGCCCGGGCTAAGGGCGATGTCGGCGTCGCGCTCGGAAATCAGCGCATCACAGATCAGGTCATCCCATGTGCCGTTGAAGTTACCACGGCGATAAAGCTCGCTATCGGTGGTGCCCAGCACTTCGGAAAGCTCGGCCTCAAATGGCGCCCGCTGTTCGTCGATCAGCTTGGCCATGTCGGCATCTGGCTCGATCACATCCGAGAAGATCGGGATCAGCTTGTGGGCAAAGCCCATGATGCGGCCGTTTTGGACATCCAGATCAAGGCGCGTGATAAACTTGCCGTTGGAGCCGGAGGCGATGAGCATGGTTTCCCCCACCATCACAGGCTCGGGCAGGGCATCGTGGGTGTGACCGGTCAGGATCACATCAATGCCGGTAACTTTGCTGGCCATCGAGCGGTCTACGTCAAAGCCGTTATGGGACAGGCAAACCACCAGTTCAGCGCCCATGCCCTTAACCTCGTTCACCATTTCCTGCATGTGCTGATCACGAATACCGAACGAGTATTCAGGGAACATCCAGCCCGGATTGGCGATTGGCATATAAGGGAACGCCTGACCAATAACTGCGATTTTCACGCCGCCGCTCTCGTAGAACTCATAAGGTTTGAAGTCCTCGGAAGGCTCTTCCCACTCTTTGTCGTAAATGTTTTGGCCGAGGCCGTCATACTTCACTTCGCTCATAATTTCGCGCACCCGCTCGGAGCCGAGGGTGAACTCCCAATGGAAGGTCATGGCGTCGGGCTTGAGGGCGTTCATGACGTTAACCATATCTTGGCCCTGCGTCATCTGCGAGGTGTAGCTGCCTTGCCATGTGTCGCCGCCGTCAAGCAACAGCGCGTCGGGGCGGTCAGCGCGGATGGCGTTAATCACGGTGGCGCAGCGGTCCATGCCGCCCATTTTGCCGTAGCCTTTAGCCAGCGAGCTGAAGTCGGTATAGGTGAGCGCATAGGCCTCGGGGGAGCCGGGGGTGAGGCCGAACATATCGACGAAATCTTTGCCGGTTACGTGGGGCGGCAGGCCGGACGCGTCACCAACACCGAGGTTGATCTCGGGTTCGCGGAAGTAGATCGGCTTGAGCTGGGCGTGAATATCGGTGATGTGAATGATGGTCACGTTGCCGGTTTTGTTGAAGCTCAACAGGTCATCTTGGGTGAGCGCCTGTTGGGCTGCCAATTTTGCCCAGTTACCAATGCCTGAGGCACCATAAATTGCCGATGCAGCGACGGACGCTTGCAAAAAATCGCGACGTGAGATCATCTATTTTCTCCGAGATGTTGGGGGGTAAAGCAAGAATGCCAAAAGCACACCAGCACTAGCCCCGAATAGGAAAGGCGCCCCCGTTAAGGGAGCGCCCAATAGGTTTAGTTACGCACCGATGGTCCTTCGACCGAAAGCCCGTTGCCGCGAGAGGCAACATAAAGCTCAAGCGCACGGAACTCATCAGAGCCAACACCGAAAGGTTGTGCACGGATGTTTTTCATGCAGCCTTTGAAGCGGGCGTGGGTAGAGTTCAGCTTGGCGTTTTTCAAACGGTAAGCCGGGAACCCGTTGATCTGGCCTTGCGAAAGGTGGTCAGCGCGGATCATATTGCCGAAGTTGTCTTCGTGGCAGTTAGCACACGCCATGTCGAGCTGGCCAACACGGGTGTAATAGATCTCTTGGCCTTGCTCCCAGATATCAGCAACGGGGCCATCAATGGCTACGTTTACCGGCATCCCGCGAGATTGCAGGCTGATCAAAGCAACCATGGCATCCATACGCGGCTTAGCCCACCGCAGAGCCTCAGCTTCCATCCGCTCTGTGCGGCAGAAGTTGATGTAGTCTTCCATGTTGAAAAGCGAACCTTGCTCCTCGTTCCAGCGTGGAAGTTCTGCGCGCAAGCCCGCAAACTCCTCCGGGCCACCTTCGTGGCAGCTGGCGCAAGATTTCCCGGCGGCACCGTCTACGGTGTTCCAGTCATCAATCGCCTGATCTACAAAGATCATCGCAGGGTTTTCAAAGTCATCCATCTGAAGAGCGCGGGTTTCGGTTGAGCGGAAAGCCCAGCCCGAAATCACCTCGTCAATGTCAAGAAATGACGGCGCAGGTGCGCTGGTCGTGATGGCAAGGCCTTCAATTTCCAGAACATCCGTGGTTTGCGCACTGGCAGCACCAGCAAACAAAGCCACAGTTGCCGCGACAGCCACGCTTAGGGTGAATTTTTTCATTATATTTACCTCCCCTTTAGATTAACCCACGGTGATGTCTTTGGAGTCGGTGTAAACCGAACCATCGTCATCGTTCCATGTGAATGTGAATGTGCCGGATTCCTGAATGACGGCTTCAAACTGGAAATAAGGGTTGGTCGAAATCGAACCCTCAAGCTGAGCTGTCATTACGTTTTCACCATTAAAATCACAAGAGAAGTGATTGATAATCGAGCGCGGAATGGGATTGCCATCAGAGTCTTTACGACGGCCTGATTCCATTTTATGCGAAATCAAAGTTTTGATTTCGAACGCCTCACCAGCCGAAGCCGACCGAGGAACGCGAACGCGGGGTTTTACATTTTCTGCCATTGTTCTTTTCCTCTCGGGATCAGCCGCCGCAGCCGCCGATAGTTACTTTTACGGTCGAAGTGGCGCGCTTGATGCTGCCATCAGCCATTTTGGCGAGGGCTACAACATCTTGGGTGCCAGCAAGGCGACAACGGGTGGATGCGGATTGCGCACCGGCCAATGGGCCAAAACCGAATTCGACCACGCGCGGGCCGGGGTTGCCGGTTGCGAGAATCACGATCGAAACGGCGCCAGGGGCAGATACGGAAATCGGCACTGTGTTGCCGTTTTCAGCAATTTCTGGTGCGGTCAGCTCAACGCCGCCGTCAGAAATGTCGGCACCGCCGGTGAATGCCATAACGGCGTCTTCAGTTGCGTCCGCAAATGCCTGCAAAGGCATGAAGGAAGCGATCGCCGCACCGGCACCCATAACGAGGGTGTCGCGTCTTGTGAATTGCATATTATTCTCCTGATTTTTAAGCATCCCGAAGGATTACTCGGTCAATGTCTGGACGTAAGCCAACACATCTTCAACTTCTTGGGCTGTAAGATTGCTGCGGCCTTCAAATTTCGGCATCACGCGGTAAAAGCCACTATCCACATAAAATGCTGGCATCATCGTGCCATCAAATGTGTTTTTGGCGTTCACCAAGATGCCACGAAGATCAGCAACCTCCCAACGGCTACCGGCACCATCGAGCGATGGCCCGATTTCGCCGTGGAAGAGCTGGTCTGCCATATCCGCGTTGGCGTGGCAAGCAAGGCAATTGCCTTTTTTACGGTTTTTAAATACCGCCGCCCCGTTTGCAGGATCACCCGCAACGCCTGTCAGCGATTCGGCAACAGCGCCAGTGTCGCTAAACACCACGTCGTTAGGCCCGACCTCACCAATGGCCACAGTTGCGAAGGTCGCAACCGAAGCACAAACGGCGAGAAGCATCGAATTTTTCATGTATTTCTCTCCCTAGTTTATTAATTTACCGCATTTGAGGCCGCTGCCGACCTTCTTATATGCGTTACTCAACGTGACAATACCTTACCCATTCAAACCTAAAGTTCAATCACAAATGTGAATTGTAGAATGGTTTTACGAAATATTATTGCGCATCCCATTGTATGCCTTACTGGTTCCGCTGCGATTCAAACATTCTGGCGTGGTATTTCTGGAAATGTTCATCACTGTCATAGCCGCGCATCGCCACCCAGTTAAACATGTTTAGTGTCATCCACTTACCAAAGGCACCGGGCATCACAGCTACAGCCGCCTGTGACAAGCTTTGCCCCTCAGGCACCTCTTCCGGCAGGAACAAAGTTGTGGGCGTAAAGAAAACACCCCACTTTTTCACAATATCCCGCTCGGCCATGACTTCACCGTCAAAGTCGGTCACTTCAAGATCGCCAAACATGTTGATTTGAACGAAGTAATAATTCTCTCGAATCACAGCGTCGATTTCGGGGATCGGAAAAATCTCGTTATGCATCTTGGTGCAGTAGATACAGCCACGCTGCTCCACGATCACCGCCAAGCGCAGGCCGAGCGCATTGGCGTCTTCAAGATCTTGCCGCATATCAAGGAAGGTGTTGCGCAGCCATGTCGGCTTGTGCAGGCCATCTTCGCCAAGTTCCACCTCGGCAGAGGCCAATGCAGGCGCAGCCATCAAGGCCAGTGTCAGAAAGAGTTTCTTTAGCATAGGAAGGTATCCTCTTGGTTAGCCAATGGTTTGAAATGCCGGGAAGGTTTCAATCATCCATTGCCCGATGGCTGAAACCTGCCCGGTCGCAATGAGCACAGCAAACAGGATCAGGAAACCGCCCATAACCTTTTCTACATAGCCCATCATAGCGCGGTGGCGCTTGACCCACCTCAGGAACGGCCCAGAGAAGAAGGACACAACGATAAACGGGAAGGTCATGGCCGCGCCGTATACAAACAACAGCGAGCCGCCTTTGATCAGGCTGTCTTGGTCCATGGCGATAAACAGAATGAGCGAGAGCGCGGGGCCAACGCAGGGGGTCCAGCCAAAACCAAAGGCAAGGCCGATCAGATAAGAGCCAACATAGCTGGCGGGCTTCACCGAAGACGAATCGATTTTAGCTTCGCGGTAGAGAAACGGCACTTTAACCACACCAAGGAAGTGCAGGCCAAAGACCGTAAGAATGGCCGCAGCCACATAAGAGAGCGGTTCCTTATACTGACCCAAGGCCTTCCCCGCCGCCGTGGCCCCCAAACCGAGGAGCACGAAAATGGTGATCACACCTGCCGCAAAAAACACCGACGAGAGGATAAGGCGGGTCTTGGCCCCGCGCGCAATCTGGTTATCGTCAGTCAGTTCTTGCATCGACAGGCCCGCCATATAGCTCAGGTAAAATGGCACGATCGGCAAAATACAGGGGGAAAGGAAGGACAACAACCCCGCAGTTAGTGCCGTAAAATAGCTTGGATCAAAGTCCATTACATTCCCTATCTTGAATTAATGTTGATATTGTTTTGATTCTGTGCAAATCATATTGCCATACATTTATATGTAAAGGGCGGCAAAATGAGATTCTATATTTATATATACAAGGCCGTGCTGGCATTTGCTCTTTCAGCCACCCTTTTTAGTGCGGCGCAGGCCGAAAATATACTTATTATGTTCGAAGACGAGGGCTGCCCGTATTGCGAAATGTGGAAGCAACAAATCGGCCCGATCTACCCCAAAACCGCTGAAGCTCAAATCGCCCCGCTGATGATGCTCGATATTGATGCCCCCCTGCCTGCAGGCATCACCATCGAGTCAGCTCCGATATACACGCCCACCTTTGTGCTCATCCATGACGGGCAAGAGGTCACACGTCTTTTGGGCTATCCCGGCGAAGATTTCTTTTGGGGTTTGCTCGATCGTATGCTAACTAAATTGCCAGAGCAGGATACAGAAGGAAGCTCCTAACAATGCCGGTAACAACCGACGAAATGTCTAGCGACACCATTGCCGATGTAATTTCAAGCGCCACCTCGGCCACCGACTTCATGAAGGCGCTGGCCCATGAAGGCCGGCTGATGATCCTGTGTCACCTCGTTTCCGGTGAAAAATCCGTAACCGAGCTGGAAAACCTGCTCTCCTCCCGGCAAGCCGCCGTAAGCCAGCAATTGGCACGGCTGCGCCTCGAAGGGCTGGTAAACTCGCGGCGTGATGGCAAAGTGATCTACTATTCACTGGGCGACCAAAAGGCGAGCAAGATGATCGAACTCCTGCACCAGATGTTCTGCTCGATCGAGCCTAAGGCCGAAGCCTCCACTTAAGCCTCAACCCTGCGGCCCTCCGTTCCGGTTTTGCGGCGCAAAACCTCACGTTCAGGCGGTGGCGGCGCGCAAAGCTATGCGCCTGTGGCAAGGACCGCCCCGCGCCGCGCTACATCCTTGCATCTTGGAGAGCACCCTGAGGAATACCACAAATCGCCCCGACCACCACCAAGCGTAGCGAGGCCGCCGCCAGCGGCAAAAGCCGTTCAGCTCTGCTGATAAGGTGCCTTTGGCGTGTGGGGGCGGCAAGCTTGGCGGGCCACTTAAACTATTTACGGCGTCAGAAACTTCTCAGGTCCTCACATCAAGCGCACAACCAGCCCTCGCAAAGCCAAAGGCAAGCGCCTAGCTACAGCCTTTTCGCCACGCATCCCACGCCTCGGGCGTATCCAGATCCAGCGCCGCGCCCTGCCCTTTTGTCGGCACGTTCACCACGTAATCCGCACTGCTGCGCACTACGGCCCTACCACCGGCATCCCCTGCACTATCGCCCAGCGCTTCAAAGAATCGGCGGCCAAACAGCACCGGATGCCCCACACGGCCATCCGCCGTTTCGGCGCGGCAAATCTCGTGATTTTCAGCGGGGTTATAGGCGTTGATCAGCGAATCATAATGTGCCGATGTCACCTCGGGCATATCGGCGAGCGCCACGATCACCGCCCCCATCTCCGCTCCGATATGGGCCATGGCGTTGCGCAGGCTGCCGCCCATGCCCTCGGCAAAATCCGGCGCATCTATTGGCCTTACGGCCAACCCGGCAAGCCTCGCCCTGCGGGCATCGGCTTGCGGGGGCAGCGCCACCAGCACCGCATCGGCTTTGCTCGCCAGCGCCGCCTTCGCGGCGTGTTCCAGCATCGTCCCCTCACCCACGGTTTCCAGCAGCTTATCACGCCCGCGCATCCGGCGAGATTCCCCCGCCGCCAGCAAAATAATCGCCACCTTACCCTTCGCGCCCCCTCCGCCTCGGCGCGGCTGTGGGCGGGTCGGGATTTCCTTGAGCAAGCCGCCAACCCCCATGCCCGCAAGCATGGCCTCATCCGGCGTGATCCCGCAAAGCAACCGCTCCAGCACCCAGTCGGCCCCGTTCAGCGCCAGCGAGCGCGCACAGCCCGGCAAGCCGAGCACATCGCGGCCTTTATGGATGCCGATAAATAACAGGTTGCCCGGGTCCACCGGAATGCCGAAACGAGCCACATCACCGCCCGCTTGCCGCAGGGCTTCGGGGGCCACATCGGCGATATCACTGGTGGCGGACGCCCCGAGCAGCAGCACCAACTCGCCCTCAGCGGCCTCAAGCGCGGCAGCCATAGCGGCGGGGGTGTGCGGCACTGTTTGGCACGCCATCAGCCCAATACCGAAGCGGGCCAAGCGGGCCTCGACAGCGCGGCGGGCCTTATCAAGCAGGCTGGGCTTGAAACCCTCAACCGTGCTTAACACGAGGGACACCTTGGTTTTCGCAACCCCGTGCAGGCGGAATGCGCCACTGATCTCGACAGCCGCCTTGGCCACAGCCTCGGCGGCCACGCCATAAGGAATAATCTTGATGGTTGCCAAAAGCTGGCCCTTAGCCACGCGGGCATAGGGCGGCAGGGTGGCGAGCGTGATGGCAGGGTCTATCGCATTTACCGCGTTCACCGCGGCCGCGTTTACCGCCAGCACGCCCGCTTGGTTGGCGACCAAATTCACCCGCCCCGCATTGGGGGGCGTGGCTTCAAGCCCCGTTGCGGCAGCAATTTGCCGGGCGGCAGCATCTTCGCCGAGGTCATCCTCCCCCAGCCGCGCTACGGTTACCGCCGTAACGCCCGCCGCCACCAGCGCTGCGATATCGCCGGCGCTCAGCACCCGCCCCTTGCGCAGCCCATGCTGCGAATGGGCCAGAATCGCCCCGCCCGCCTCGGCCAGTTCGACCGCGCCAAACCTCACGGAGCGCTCTCTGGGCGGCGCAATCGCTCGGTGATTTGCGCCATGATAGACACCGCGATTTCAGCGGGAGTTTTGGCGCCAATATCAGCCCCTACGGGGGCGTGGATACGGGCGATGTCATCGGTTTCAACCCCCGCCGCTGCTAACCGCACCACCCGCTTGGCGTGGGTGCGGCGAGAGCCAAGGCAGCCGAGGTAAAACACCGGCGATTTCAGGGCTTCCAGAATGGCGGGGTCGTCTATTTTCGGATCGTGGCTGAGGGTGATCACTGCCGTGCGGGCGTCTAGGCCCAGCGCGGCCAGTGCTTCGTTGGGCCAGTCATGCAGCAGGGGCTCGTCTGGGAAGCGTATCTCGGAAGCAAAGGCCTCGCGGGGGTCATTCAGCGTAATATCAAAACCACATAGCCGCGCCATTTGCACCAAGGGCTGGGCGATATGCACTGCGCCGACAATCACCATGCGCAGCGGCGGGTTGTGAATGCCAAGGAACCAGTCGCCCGCCAGCCCCGACTTATCGGTCATAAACCGCTCGCCGATCAGCGCATCCTCTGGCCCGCGCAAAGCCCGCTCCCAGCTTTTCAGGTTCACACTATAAGCCACCGCCTCGCGCTTCGCCCGCCGCGCGGCCAGTGCCGCCAGCAGCGCCAGATCCGGCCCCTGCCCCATGCCCACAGGCTCAACCAAAATCCGGATATTACCGCCGCAGGCCAGCCCGACGGCAAAGGCCTCCTCATCGGCAATGCCGTATTCCAGAACCGCGCATGCGCCGCTTTCCAGTGCCTCCAAGGCCTCTTCCACCACAGCCCCTTCCACGCAGCCGCCAGAAACAGACCCCATGATCTCCGCTTCACCGGATATCACCAGCTGGCTCCCCACCGGGCGCGGAGCCGAGCCCCAAGTTTCTATCACCGTAGCCAGCGCCACAGTTTTGCCAGCCGCCAGCCAGCCAAGCGCGATTTCAATGGTGTTGTCGTAGGTGTCCATGAGGGCAGAATATCAGCCCCGCCCGCCCTTGCCTATGATTCTTAGCTTGACCAGCAGCGCCGCCATGCTTGGCACCAGCAGCGCAAACACCGCGTAAGAGCCGATATGCCAGCGCCCGATCGCCACGGGGTCAAACACCTCTGACGCGATAAAACTGCGAGCGTTGAACAAGGTAAAACACACCGCTGCCAATAGGCCCAGCATAACCACCCGCTCCAGGCTGCGGCCCAATCGAGGCTTGGCTGTGCAGGCCCAAAATAACCCCGCCGAAACCACCGCCCCGCCAAGGCTGCCGTAGAGCACCGCGTTTTTATACCATACCGGATGGGTCAGGTTCCCCCCGGCCAGCACGCCCGTAAAATACAGCCCCAGCACCAGCAGTAAACTGGTCAAAATATATATAATACGCCCCATCACGCCCCCTTTGGCACGACCATACCCCCCCCCCGCACTTACGGCGCGAATCACATCTGCGCCATCGGCCATGCGCCCGCGGCCACAAGCGTGGACCTCGCGGCGCGGCGCGGGTGCCGCCGTGCCGCAAGCACCACAGCAGACGCGCCGCTACCGTTTGCCCTTGGGGCTACACTTCGGAATGTGCTGGCCCCGCCCCCGCTTTGGGGTAAAGCACCACCTGCGTGCCAACGGGCACCTGCTCATACAGCGCCTCCACATGGGGGTTGATCAGCCGCGCGCAACCGTTAGACACCTCTTTGCCAATGGTGCGCGGATTATTGGTGCCGTGCAGGCGCAGATAGGTATCACGCTGCGTGGTGACATTATACAAATACATCGCCCGCGCCCCGAGCGGGTTGCTCACCCCGCCGGGCTGGCTACCCTCGGCATATGCGCCGCCCTCCTGAAAGGCGGTATAGTGGTCGGGGTCGCGGGCCAGCATATCGGGCGAGGGCCGCCAGCGCGGCCATTCCGCCTTGCGGCCCACGTAAAACGTGCCAGAATGGTAAAGGTTGCCGCGCCCGATCCCGACCGTGTAACGCATGGCGCGCTGGTCCTCCATGGTGACATAAAGCGCAAACTGGTTGGGGTCTACCAGCACCATCCCTGCGGCAAATTCAGCACGAATCCGCACCTCGCGGGGCTGGAACTCTTCAGGCAACTCATAGGGCTCGCCAAGCTGGTGCGCCGAGGCCTTGGCCACCCCTAATACGGTGGCCGCCGCGCTGGCGGCTAGAAATTCTCTTCGGTTAAACATGCCATGATCCCTTAATGTAAATGCGGGGACAGCCTACGGCTTCCAGCAGGGGGAAGCGCAATGGCAGAAGATCACAGCTTCGTGAGCGCTGTGTCGCGCCAATTAGGGCTATGAATTGCGGGCAATCCTGCCTAAAAGGGCGCAAATCCAAAGCGCAGGAGATGTCCATGCCCACCGAGACCGCCCAAGAGCCGGCTATCACCCCCGAAATTATCCGTAAACACGGGCTGAATCAGGCTGAATTCCAGCTTATTCGCGAGCTGATTGGCCGCGAACCAACATGGACCGAGCTGGGCATTTTCAGCGCCATGTGGAACGAGCATTGCTCTTATAAATCCTCCAAGCTGTGGCTGAAAACCCTGCCGGTAGACGGCCCGCAGGTTATTTGCGGCCCCGGCGAAAATGCGGGCATTGTCGATATTGGTGACGGACAATGCGTTGTTTTTAAAATGGAAAGCCACAACCACCCGAGCTATATCGAGCCTTACCAAGGCGCGGCCACCGGCATTGGCGGCATTCTGCGCGATGTATTCACCATGGGTGCACGCCCCATTGCGGCGATGAATGCGCTGAGCTTTGGTGAGCCGAGCCACCCGAAAACCAAGCAGCTTGTGCATGGCGTGGTGGAGGGCATCGGCGGCTATGGCAACTGTTTTGGCGTGCCCAATGTGGGCGGCGAAACCCGCTTTCACAAAAGCTATAACGGCAATTGCCTTGTGAATGCTTTTGCGGCGGGCCTCGCCAATACCGACGAGATATTTTATTCGGCGGCCAGCGGCGTGGGTATGCCTGTTGTTTATCTTGGCGCCAAAACGGGCCGCGACGGTGTGGGCGGGGCTACTATGGCCAGCGCTGAATTTGATGACACCATCGAGGAAAAACGCCCCACGGTGCAGGTCGGCGACCCGTTCACCGAAAAGCGCCTGATGGAGGCGACGATTGAGCTGATGCAAACCGGCGCGGTGATTTCCATTCAGGATATGGGGGCCGCTGGGCTGACGTGTTCGGCGGTGGAAATGGGTGATAAAGGCGGGCTTGGCGTGGTGCTCGACCTTGAAAAAGTGCCCTGCCGTGAAGAAAACATGACCGCTTACGAGATGATGCTGAGCGAGTCCCAAGAGCGCATGCTGATGGTGCTGCGGCCCGAGAAAGAGGCGGTGGCCAAGGCGGTTTTTGACAAATGGGACCTCGATTTCGCCATTGTCGGCGAGACCATTGCCGAGGACCGCTTCCTGGTCCGCCTGAATGGCGAAATCAAAGCCGACCTGCCCCTGAAGGCGCTCTCTGGCGAGGCCCCCGAATATGACCGCCCTTGGGTAGAAACCCCAACAGCCGAGCCTTATACCGAGGTGCCGGATATTGCCCCCGCCGAGGCCCTGCTGGCCCTGAT
>Ga0256840_1000294_pt1 | contig 50750 bp, 34 predicted proteins | sample 355202metaG_FD_185969 | JGI IMG/M metagenome (GOLD analysis project Ga0256840, IMG submission 185969) | Hydrothermal vent microbial communities from Mid Atlantic Ridge, Atlantic Ocean - 355-202 | ecosystem: Environmental > Aquatic > Marine > Hydrothermal vents | place: Atlantic Ocean: Mid...
CCGCGCAGACCTAGAGTGCTCTGATTTATTGCATAACACGCACTATGACCTCATGATTGCTTCCGCGGTCGACCGACACGACCAGCACCGCCAAGAGAGTATCGCACCAGATCGGGAGAACCTCAAAGGTGGGGTTCTTTCTGGAGGTCAGTGTCTGGTCAATACCTAACGTCGCATAATAGATATTATGTAAACTAAAGGATACTATCTATCATATGAACCTCTTGCGAAAGTTTTTAAATTCAGTGGCCGTCATTCCTGTGTAAGCAAGAATCCTGGGTTCTTGGGTTTGTCAAAAGCTGGAGCCCCGTTTTCACAGGGATGATGACTTTTGCAAGAGGCTCTATTGTATAAATAATGGTCTGTGGCTTTAGGTTTCTATGGAATAAGAATGATTTTTCCATTTACCCCATTCAATAGAACTAAATCATGAGCTTTGGTCACATCCGTAAGTGGCATTTCAGAATGGATGATTGGTTTGTAGCGCCCATCAATCAGCCCTGCTTTAACAGCTGCATGAATCTGATTCAATTCTTTAGCGCTGGCGCTGAACAGAGACATACCAAGAATCGATACATTTTTCCCCATGGTATCGCGTGGATCAATTTCAATCGTACCACGATTACCAATCACAACAACGCGACCATATTTAGCAAGTAGCTTAAGATCTTTGGCCAGATTGACATTGGCAAGCATCTCCAGAATGACATCAACACCCAAACCATCGGTCAGCTCTTCAATCGCGTCCAGATAGTTTTCAGTATTATGATTCAATGCTGCAATAACGCCCTGATCCTTGATAAGTTTCAACCCATGCTCTGTCCCTGCAGTACCAATAACCTGCATACCGTTAGCTTTTGCGATCTGTATTGCAGCAACTCCCACGGCACCACTGGCTCCATGAATGAGTAAAGTTTCCCCCGGCAAAGCATAAGCACGATAATTCAGCGCAAACGCAGCGGTGCTATATGGTACTCCGAGTGCCGCTCCAGCACTGAAACTGATATTTGCAGGGAGACTATAAGCCTGATCCTCTTCACAAATAAGAGTTTCGGCATAACTGCCGGACACGCTGCCACAAATATAAACCCGCTCGCCAACCTTTCTGTGTTTTACCTCGGAACCAACTTCCGCAATAATTCCAGCAGCATCCTTACCTGGCGTGTACGGAAGATCTGGTTTTATTGGGTAGATTCCAGCCCGGATGTAAGTATCAACCGGATTGACCCCGATTGCTTTAACTTCAATTTTCAATTGTTTTTTGCCTGGATTAAGGTCTTGAATTTGCTCAAGTTTCATAACTTCTGAGCCGCCAAACTTGTGAACCCGTATCGCTTTCATGAGTTTCTCCTTTAAATAGCAAAAAAAGATTGTAGGTGTTTAGGCTGTCAGATTCAAACTATAAAAGCCTAAACCCCTTCAGCCGACAGATGTTTTTCATCCAATCGCTGCGAGTTCAAGCCTGCCACCCCAACGCCGGATCAACTCATTTTTTATTGGTTCTGCCTCTTCGGTGCTCAATTGATTGGTTTTTTGTACGTATGCAAATGCTTCCTGACGGGCAGATTCGAGAATGCGAATATCTTTCAAAAGACTGGCAATACGAAAATCAGGAAGCCCTGCCTGACGTGTTCCGAGGAAATCACCTGGGCCACGTATTTCCAAATCAGCTTCTGCGATGCGGAATCCGTCTTCTGTTTCAACCATAACCCGCAATCTGCGTGCTGCATCTTCACTGTAGTGTTCAGAAGGAATCAATAGACAGTAACTTTTATCTGCCCCTCTGCCAACGCGACCACGTAACTGGTGGAGTTGCGAAAGCCCGAAACGATCAGCATGTTCAACCATCATAACCGTTGCGTTCGGGACATCCACACCGACCTCGATAACTGTCGTTGATACGAGAAGCTGAATTTTACCCTGCCGAAATGAGTTCATTACGGCATCTTTATCAACTGTTTTCATCTGACCGTGAAGAAGGCCGACATTAAATTCGGGAAAAATATCTTTAGCAAAAGTTTCTGCCGCAACTGTTGCTGCCTGCAAATCACTTTTCTCAGACTCTTCAACCAGCGGATAGACAACATAGGCTTGTCGCCCTTGCTGAAGCTCATGCCGTATCAGTTGGTAAGCCTTTTCCCGTTGTACTGAACTGAACCGTCTGGTCGTGACAGGCTTTCTTCCCGGAGGTAATTGGTCGATTACAGAAACGGAAAGATCCCCATACAGGGTCATTGATAAGGTCCGTGGAATTGGGGTTGCAGTCATGACCAACATGTCTGGATTCGCCCCTTTATGTTTTAAAAGGCTACGTTGACGGACTCCAAAACGGTGTTGTTCATCAACGATCCCGAGACCAAGGCGATGAAACTCAACCCCTTCCTGGAGAACAGCATGTGTCCCGACAACCAGGTCTATTTCACCCCGAGCTATCTGCTCAAGAATATCACGTTTGGCTGCAACAGGCATGTTGCCCTGGAGTAAACCCGTCTGCAACCCAAGTTTATCCATCCATTGACTGAAAGTTTGATAATGTTGTTCAGCAAGGATTTCTGTTGGGGCGACAACCGCAACTTGCGCTTTATTTTCGATAGCAATCAGTGCTGCCATGAGTGCAACAAGGGTTTTCCCACTGCCAACATCACCCTGTAGCAAGCGGTGCATCGGGTGTGGAGCCATCATATCCTTCTTGATTTCTCCCAAAACCCGTCGTTGTGCATCCGTTAACTTGAATGGCAACATTTTATTCAGTGGAACGGTATACTTATGGGTAAAATTAAAAGCAATCCCCTCTTCCAGTTGTACCCCTGCCCTTTTCAGTGCCAGACCCAGCTCTAGATAAAAAAACTCATCAAAAACCAGTGAATATCTTGCTTTGTCACTCCCTTGTTCTAATTCATACAAGTTGGCTGAGTCTTCTGGCCAGTGTGCCTGTTTTAAGGCTGCAGAAATTGACATAAGCTGATATTTTTTCTGGATATCCTCCGGGATAAAACTTGGAGCATAGTCAGCATAATCCTGAACCAGCTGATTCCAGATTTTACGTACTTGTTTCTGGGTCAGTCCTTCAGTGAGCGCATAGACAGGGAGAATCCTACCAAAGCTGAGTGGATCTGATTGCAATAGTTGCTGAATATCTTGATCAGAATTAAGCAGTTCAGAATCGGGATGGTGGATTTCACGGAGAGCAGCAAAGCGTTTAATTTCACCTATAAAAATGGCTTTTTGACCGACTGGAAAACGTTTTTGCAACCAAGGTTTACGGTAACGAAACCATTTTAAAGAAATTTTTCCAGTGTCATCACCAACAATAATTTCATAAATACGTCTACGGCTACGAGTCGTGACGGTTTCGCCCGAAGCCAGGACAGATCCGACAAAAACTTCCTGGTGACCATCGATTAGTTGGTTGATAGTTTTGAGTTGACGTCGGTCTTCATATCTGACGGGAAGATGATAGAGAGCGTCTTCGATGGTGTTCAGGCCAAGTTTTTGTAACTTGGGAACTATTCGTGGTCCGACACCATGCAGAAGGTCAAGTGATTGATTAAGTTTAAATTGGTGGCTAAATCGTGGATTTTGAGCCGGCATAAAAAAGGTTCAATCTTCAAAAATGGCATTCAGTGCCGTAAGAATTTCATCAAGATCAAAATCATGAGCCCTGACCCCCTGAGCAATAGATTCACTTGTTGCCCCGAGACATTCACCACAATCCAGATTGTATCGGTCAAGAACTTTAGCGACCTCAGGATCCATCTGTAAAATTTGATAAAAGGTCATATCTTTAGTAATTTTGGGAGCCATTGTTACCTCCAGAAATAAGCAGATACCTTGATTTTCCCAGAATCACCCTTGAAAAGCAAGAAAAACGGGGTATCGCCATCCTGGCAATACCCCGTAAGTGAAAAGTAACAAAAAAAGACTGAAGCTTCTTCAGCCTAATTCCTTAGCTGTATTCTATATCAGTCACTTCATAAACTTTAACGCCAGACGGAACGTTAATACTTACTTCTTCATCAATCTTGTGGCCAACCAAAGCCCTGCCAACGGGAGAACTGATAGAAATTTTACCCACTTTAATGTCCGCCTCATCAACGCCAACTATCTGATAAGTAACCTCTTTTTCTGTATCGATATCGAATAAAGTGACTTTGGCGCCAAAGACAATCTTGTCACTTTTTATACTTGCTGGATCAATAACCTGAGCCACCGCAATTTTATGATTCAGCTCCTTAATCCGTCCCTCTACAAAACCCTGTCGATCCTTGGCTGCATCATATTCAGCATTTTCTGAAAGATCGCCATGACTTCGTGCCTCTGCAATATCCTGTACAACCTTTGGGCGCTCAAACCGAACCAACTGCTTTAATTCGTCCTGCAAGCGCTGATGCCCCTCTGTTGTCATCGGAACCGATTCATCCATAATGTGTCCACTCCTCAAAAAAAACAGTGGACGGAAATACCGCCCACTGGGTCATTATTCTATTTATTGATCTCAAAACCTATGAACCTTAGCCCAAGACTTGCAGTTGCTATTCAAACTCTGTCATTCCCGCACAGGCAGGAATCCAGTGCTTCTGTGCGGCGTGGATCCCCGCATTTGCGAGGATGACGACTAATGCGGAGTTGACTTTGCTTTAAAGGGACTTTCAACCCCGCCCAACTCCAGTGCATAGCCGTTTAGTTGATCACCGGTTCGCGGGATAATACTCTTGTAATGGCTTAACGTCAAGGTCTTCTCGCAACATTGCCAGAATACCGTCAGTTCCAGCCTTGATACCTTCCACCGTAGTAAAATAAGCAATTTCATAAATAATCACCGAACGCCGGATAGAATAGGAATCAGTTATCGATTCAGCACCCTGTGTGGTATTGAAAACCAGACAAATTTCACCGCTCTTAATTGCATCGACACAATGTGGGCGTCCTTCTTTAACCTTGTTGACCCGTTCGGCTTTCACTCCTTGTTGATTCAGATAAGTTGCTGTCCCGCTGGTTGCAACAATTGTAAAGCCAGCAGCAATCAGCTTCTTTGTCGGTTCAACAATTGCCTCTTTATCAGAGTCTTTGACACTGATAAAGATTTTTCCACTGCGAGGCAGTTTAACCCCGGCTCCCAATTGAGACTTGGCATAAGCATTCCCAAAATCATAATCGATGCCCATCACTTCTCCAGTCGACTTCATCTCTGGACCAAGCAAGGTATCCACACCGGGAAATTTAACAAACGGGAAAACGGCTTCCTTGACTGAAATATATTCAGGAATAATCTCTCCAGAAATATTCAATTCTGCAAGACTTTTACCCGCCATCACTTTTGCGGCTATCTGTGCCAGCGGCCGTCCAGTTGCTTTGGAGACAAATGGAACAGTGCGGCTGGCGCGCGGGTTAACTTCGAGCAGATAGACATCATTAACTTTGACCGCAAACTGAATATTCATCAGGCCAATAACTTTTAATTCAAGTGCCAGTTCAATGGTCTGCCGACGAATTTCCGCAATAATGTCATCTGCCAATGAAAAGGGAGGAAGGGTGCAAGCCGAGTCACCCGAATGGATGCCAGCTTCTTCTATATGCTGCATGATCCCGCCAATCACGACAGAATTTCCATCTGCCAGGGCATCAACATCAACTTCAATGGCGTTCTGAAGAAATTTATCCACCAGAACCGGATGTTCAGGCGAAGCATCAACAGCATATTTCATATAGTCACGCAGCCGGTCAACATCGTAAACAATTTCCATTGCGCGGCCGCCAAGAACATAAGAGGGTCTGACAACCACAGGATAACCAATTCGCTCAGCGATGACCTCAGCCTGATCAAATGCGCGGGCAATGCCATTCTGTGGTTGAAGAAGATTCAGCTTGTTGACCAAGGCCTGAAAGCGTTCACGATCTTCTGCCCGGTCAATGGCATCAGGAGATGTTCCAATAATTGGAACGCCCGCTTTCTCCAGAGCTGCCGCTAATTTTAAAGGTGTTTGCCCCCCATATTGGACAATCACCCCCTCTGGTTTCTCGATCTCAACAATCGCCAGAACATCTTCAAGGGTCAATGGTTCAAAATAGAGTCGATCAGAGGTATCATAATCGGTGGACACTGTTTCCGGATTACAGTTAACCATGATCGTCTCAAAGCCGTCAGCGGCCAAGGAAAAGGCACCGTGAACACAACAATAGTCAAATTCAATTCCCTGCCCGATCCGATTTGGCCCACCGCCCAGAATCATAATTTTACGTTTATCTGTAGGCTCAGCTTCACACTCAGATTCATAAGTTGAATACAGATAAGGGGTGAATGCTTCAAACTCAGCACCGCACGTATCAACGCGCTTATAAACAGGCAGTACGGCAAGATTGTGGCGCATATCCCGAACGTCATTCTCGGTAATTCCCCAAATAAAGGCTAAGCGTCGATCAGAAAAACCATACTGTTTTGCATTACGCAATAGGTCGATAAAATTCTGATTATTTGTGTTCAGTTGGTCTTTATGGGTGAAGAGAACAGATTCCATTTCAACTATTTGGGCGATATTTGACAGAAACCAGGGATCTATCCCACTTAATTGATGGATTTTATCAATACTGAACCCTGCCCGGATGGCATCGGCGAGATACCACATCCTTTCCCAGCTGGGAATCTGCAGTTGAGAAATGAGTTCATCCCGTTCACGAGTTGTTATCTTGCGAACATATTCTGCGGGGTTTTTGAAAATTCTACTTTCAAAACCATATGAATCAATTTCTAAAGAGCGTAGCGCCTTCTGTAAACTTTCTTTAAAAGTACGGCCAATTGCCATCGCCTCCCCGACTGATTTCATCTGTGTCGTCAGAGTTGCGTCAGACTGGGGAAATTTTTCAAACGTGAAACGGGGAACTTTAGTAACAACATAGTCAATTGTAGGTTCAAAAGAGGCAAGAGTTTCTCGAGTTATGTCATTTTTGATCTCATCCAGGCGATAACCCACAGATAACTTTGCCGCTATTTTGGCAATTGGAAACCCGGTTGCCTTAGAGGCCAATGCAGATGAGCGAGAGACGCGGGGGTTCATTTCTATAACCACAAAGCGACCATCTTGCGGATTTATCCCGAACTGGATATTGGAGCCTCCGGTTTCAACCCCAATTTCACGGATAATTTTTAACGATGCGTCACGCAGTATCTGATATTCCTTGTCACTCAACGTCTGAGCAGGGGCAACGGTGACAGAATCCCCGGTATGGACACCCATGGCGTCAAAGTTTTCGATGGTACAAATGATGACAACATTGTCAGCGCTGTCACGCATCACTTCGAGCTCATACTCTTTCCAGCCGATGATTGATTCTTCCACCAGGATTTCACTGGTAGGAGATGCATCAATTCCTGCAATCGCCATGCGATCATACTCTTCACGATTATAAGCGATTCCGCCACCAGTCCCCCCGAGGGTAAACGATGGGCGAATAATCGCAGGGAAGCCTATATCTTCTATGACTTTGACCGCTTCTTCATAATTATGGGCCAAACCTGAACGGGGGACATCAATATCAATATTTTGCATTGCCTGTTTAAACAGCGTTCGATCTTCCGCTTTTTTTATCGAACCAAGCTTTGCACCGATCAATTCAACATTGTATTTATCAAGTATCCCGGATTCAGCAACAGAAACAGCCGTATTAAGTGCAGTTTGGCCACCCAAGGTCGGCAATAATGCATCAGGACGTTCTTTTGCAATAATTCTACTCAGAATATCAGGGGTCACCGGCTCAATATAGGTACGATCGGCAAAATCTGGATCGGTCATAATCGTTGCCGGATTAGAATTGAGCAGAATAACCTCATAGCCCTCCTCTTTTAAGGCTTTGCATGCCTGGGTACCCGAATAATCAAACTCACAAGCTTGTCCAATAACAATAGGACCAGCACCGATAATCAGAATCTTTTTTATATCCTTACGCTTCGGCATGGTCGTCCCCTTTATGTTCTTTCATCATTTTGATAAACCGTTCAAACAGGTAATGCGCGTCATGTGGCCCAGGGGATGCTTCGGGATGATATTGAACCGAAAAAGCAGGAGCGGAAAGATGTTGAATCCCCTCGACGGTATTGTCATTCAGGTTTATGTGGGTCACCCTGACATTGTCATCCAGGCTATTCTCATCAACAGCAAAGCCGTGATTCTGTGAGGTGATTTCAACCCGTTGTCGTTTATAATCCAAGACAGGCTGGTTGCCGCCACGATGACCGAACTTGAGTTTATAAGTTCGACCACCCGTTGCAATGGAAAGCAGCTGATGCCCAAGACAAATACCGAAAATAGGAATTTTTCCAAGCAACTTGCGAATATTATCCTGTGCATAATGGAGTGGTTCTGGATCACCTGGACCATTACTCAAAAATACCCCATCGGGATTCATCTTTATGACATCTTCCGCCGATGTTGCTGCTGGAACAACGGTTATCTCACAACCTAAAGCAGTTAAATTCCGCAAAATATTACGCTTGATACCAAAATCATAAGCAATAACTTTGTAAGGAAACTGTCTCCGGCTGTCATCAGTATAACCATCTCCGAGTAACCAGAGCCCCTCAAATGATTGATATGACTCACTACAGGTGACTTCTTCCACCAAATCACGTCCAACAATAGAGGGAACTTTACGTGCCTTCTCAATCAGACTGTCAGGATCAGTATCTATTGAAGAAATGATACCAGTCTGAGCACCGACTGTTCGAATATGACGCACCAGTGCTCGGGTATCGATTCCTTCAATGCTGACGATATTGCTGTCTTTAAGATAAGTATCCAGATTCATCTCCGAACGAAAGTTACTGGGGAAAGGGCACGATTCTTTGACGACAAAGCCAGACAGAAAAGGTCGATCCGACTCAACATCTTCAGAGTTGATCCCGTAATTTCCAATCTGCGGGTAGGTCATGGTGACAATTTCACCATAATAAGAAGGATCGGTGAGGATCTCCTGATAACCAGTCATACTGGTATTGAAAACAACCTCTCCAGTGACTTCACCCATTGCACCCAGTGCTTTTCCAATAAAATACTTGCCATCGGCAAGAGCTAAAACTGCTTTCATTGAGACCTCAATATTTAATTATTTAAATGAAGTTACTATGTCTATCGTACCAATTTTAAAAAGCTATCTATAACTACTCAGCAAAAACGCGACTGTCTGCGCATAGGGGCTGTCCCAGGATTTAGTGGTGCGAACCGACGCAGCTTCAAAACCGTAAAAGCTGGGACAGCCCCCGATGACCCTGGGGACAGTCCCGTTTTTACTGGCAAATGTGCTGGAAAGTCACAATGATCGCTCAAAGACTGTTTTTCCAGCCAGCAGGGTTCTGACTGCCGCACCTTTCATTTTCCACCCGGCAAATGGGGTGTTTTTGCTTTTGGAATGAAGCCCTTCCAGCGTAAATTCCCACTCAAGTTGCGGATCAATCAGGGTGATGTCAGCAACAGCACCGACCGATAAAGTGCCACGATCAATCCCAATAATTCTGGCGGGTCGATCAGTCAAAAGAGAAATCACCTGATTCAGGTTGACAACCCCATCTTCTACCAGCTTTAAGCTGAGTGGCAGTAGTGATTCCAGACCAATAATTCCATTCATGGCAGCGGCAAATTCAACATTTTTTTCATCATAATGGTGTGGTGCGTGATCGGTTGCAATCGCATCAATTGTCCCATCAGCTAAACCGGCATGAATAGCATCGACGTCTTCCTGACTGCGTAACGGTGGATTCATTTTTGCATTGGTATTATAGCCACGCACCGTTTCATCGGTCAGGGTGAAATGGTGTGGCGTTGCTTCACAGCTGACCCTGACACCACGCGCTTTGCCCTGACGCACCAAATCCACGCTCCCCTTAGTGGAAACGTGACAAACATGCAAGCGTCCACCAGTAAACTCTGCCAACATAATCTCCCGGGCAGTTGCAGAATCTTCCGCAACCCAGGGGATTCCTTTCAAACCAAGCTCCGTAGCAACTGAACCCTCATTCATACAACCAGTGCCAACCAGGGAAAGATCTTCGGCGTGGGAAATTATAGGCATGGCAAAAGTATCTGCGTATTCAAACGCCCGGCGCATCAATTCACCCTTGGAAACCGGCACACCATCATCAGAAAAACCGACACAACCACCCTCTTTCAATTCTCCCATTTCTGCAAGAATTTCCCCCTTCATCCCCTTGCTGATACAAGCAATCGGGAAAACATTCGCACTCCCCTCTTCTTTTGCTTTAGCAATAATGTATTTGGTTATAGCGAGGGAATCGTTGACCGGAGAGGTATTCGGCATACACGCCAGTGAAGTGATGCCACCGGCAGCAGCTGCACGGGTTCCGGAAACAATATCCTCTTTATATTCCTGCCCCGGATCACGGAGATGGGTATGAATATCAACCAGACCGGGAGTGATCAGTAATCCGCTGGCATCAATTATTTCCTCAGCGTCAGTATTAATTGCTGCGGCAACGCTCGTAATAATGCCATTTTCAACCAAAATATCCTGAATCGCATCTATCTGGTTTGCCGGATCGATCATCCGTCCGTTTTTTATCAGAATTTTCATTGTTTCACCCTTTCTGTAATTATCAACTATCCTGAAGTTTTTCACCACCAGCAACCAGATACAAAAGAGCCATGCGCACCGCAACACCATTTTCAACCTGATCGAGAATGACATTTTGTTTGCCATCGGCAACTGATGATGAAATTTCAACACCACGATTCATTGGCCCCGGGTGCAGAACGATAGCATCATCTTTGGCCAGTTGGAGATTATTGTCATTCAATCCAAAAAATCTTGAGTATTCACGCAGTGATGGGATAAGGGTTTTCCCTTGGCGTTCCCTTTGAATCCGCAGCATCATAATACAATCAGCATCGGTTATCGCATCTTTGAGGTTATGATGGACTTCGCAACCAAGTTTTTCAAGTCCTGGAGGCAACATTGTTCGAGGCCCGGCTATCTTTACTTTTGCCCCAAGCTTGTTCAGACAATAGATATTTGAACGGACGACCCGACTATGAGCGATATCTCCAGCAATAGTGACAGTTAATCCTTTTATATCCCCTTTATGCTGACGAATGGTGAAAGCATCAAGGAGTGCCTGACTTGGGTGTTCATGGGTTCCGTCACCAGCATTAATCACTGAGCAGTTCAGTCTTTCGGCTAAATAATCACAGGCGCCGGAGGCACTGTGGCGCATGACAATAATATCGGGATGCATTGCCTCAATATTTTGTGCGGTGTCTTCCAGAGTTTCCCCTTTAACGACTGATGAAGATGAAGCGCTGATATTGACCGTATCCGCAGAGAGACGTTTTCCGGCAATTTCAAAGGAGGTTCGGGTTCGGGTACTTGCTTCAAAAAACAGGTTGACTATGGTTTTGCCACGCAGAGTCGGTACCTTCTTGATCTGCCGAGTATTAATTTCTTTAAAGCTGTCCGCCGTATTGAGAATAAAATTAATCTCTTCAGCCGTCAGAGTTTTGATACTGAGGATATGTTTTGGATTGAAAGGCATAGGTGACCTCCAGATTAGCTTCTAAGTAAATGGACTGCCTGAGCAGTATTATTATCGTCAAAATCAACCCTGATCTGTTCATTCTGGGCAGTAGGAATGTTACGACCGATATAGTCAGGACGGATTGGCAACTCACGGTGACCACGATCAACCAGAATGGCCAGCTGGATATTCTGTGGACGACCTAACGCAATAACCGCCTCTAGTGCAGCTCGAATCGTACGACCGGTATAGAGAACATCATCGACAAGGATAACTTTTTTGTCAGTGACTGGAACGCGTATGTAACTCTGCCCTACCTCCAGATTATTTCGAGAGCCCAGATCGTCCCGATACATTGTGACATCAATAATACCCATGGAGACGCTAGTTCCTTCTATTTCACTGATTTTCTGTTGCAGTTGTGTTGCCAGATATGCTCCGCCAGTGCGAATACCGATCAGCAACAAGTCGTCAACTCCTGAATTTTTTTCCAGGATTTCATGAGCTATTCGTGTTAAAGCTCGCTGGACACCTTCGGAGTCAAGAATTTCAATCGTTTCTACAGACATGTTAACCTCCAGAAAGAAAACAGGCATAAAAAAACACCGGCACAAAATTAATTGTACAGGTGTTTTTGATTATCTCTTAATTTTAACGTCATAAGTTCTTTCCCTTGAAGACCTCTCGGATCCGCTTAAAGGGGTGGCTCGTTCATCTCAATTATTACTGATCAAACAACTTCACAATAAAAATGTCAATTCCAGAATAGTTAAAATCGGCACACTCTGAGGTTCTTGCAAACCCCCTTAAAGCTCAGTGACCGTCATTCCCGCAGAGACAGAGGTTTCTTGGATCATCAGAAAACTGGATTCCGGTTTTCACGACTGGATAACGATTTTTGCAAGTGGCTCACTCGGTATGGAAGTTACTAAATAATAAACCAAATCAAGTTACTCTATCAGACGACCGATACGTGAAAATCTTATCTTGTGCAACAGGTCAGCCTTACTATTCCATGACCAATATTTTATAATTGCCTTGCCTTTAATCTTTGTTTTGTTGACATATCCCCAGAAACGGCTGTCAAACGAATAATCACGGTTATCACCCATTACAAAATAGCTGTTCTCAGGAACTTTGACCGGGCCGGTAAAATCACGCGGGCTGGCAACAGCCGGGATAATTTCCTGGTCTTTATGTCTTTCCGCGGGGATAGTATAGGGTTCGCCATTGATATAAACCTGCTTGGCTTTGACTTCGATTAAATCTCCCGGCAAACCAATGACCCGTTTGATAAAATCACGCTTTTCGAAAAAAGGTTTGTCCTTATCACCAGGAAATTCAAAAACAATCACATCTCCACGCTCTGGATTCCGTATTTTTAGATACCTTCCATCAATAAAGGGGATTTTCGTACCATAAATAAATTTGTTAACGAGTAAATGATCGCCGATCAAGAGGGTATCAAGCATAGAGCCTGAAGGGATTTTGAAGGCTTGAAACAGAAAAGTACGTATAATCAGCGCCAGGATAACAGCAACGATCAGCGCCTCCGACCATTCACGGTACCAGGGTTTTTTAGAGCCGATAGTCTCTTTTTTCTTGTTAAATATTGCCATAACTCACTCTTCTAAGGTTTCTCAATAGCTAAGAATAGCTAAGTTAGAATTTTGGCCATCAGGGCGTTTGTGGTTTTTTCCGGGAGAAGGCATAGACATTTATGTCAAGATCCGAAAATCTGCAGTAACACGAGGTGGTCGACATTGTTATTCTTTAACTTTAAGGATAGCCAAAAAGGCCTCCTGGGGTAATTGGATACTTCCAACTTGTTTCATCCTTTTTTTACCAGCTTTTTGTTTTTCCAGCAATTTCCGTTTTCGAGTTATATCACCACCGTAACATTTGGCAGTGACATCCTTTCTTAACGCTTTTACCGTCGATCTGGCAATAACTTTATTTCCAATAGCCGCCTGAATGGCAACTTCATACTGCTGTCGCGGAATGAACTCCTTCATTTTTGAAACCAGCTCACGACCGCGAATCTGTGCCTTATCCTGATGGACAATTAAAGACAATGCATCAACGATGTCGCCATTAATCAATACGTTCAGCCGGACAAGTTTACTGAGTCTGAAATCAAGAAGCTCATAGTCCAAAGAAGCATAACCGCGGGTGATTGATTTTAATCGATCAAAGAAATCAAGAACAATCTCATTGAGGGGCATTTCATAAATAACCATCACCCGGTTGGCTGTCAGATACTTCAATTCTCTCTGAACACCGCGCTTTTCAATACATATTTTTAAAACCGCGCCGACGAATTCGTTTGGTACGTGAATTGAGGCTAGAATAAAGGGTTCTTCAATCTTTTCAATGAACTGTATCTCGGGAAGCATATTGGCACTTTCAACTTCCAACAATTCCCCTTTTGTTGTTGTCACCTTATAGACAACCGTCGGGGCGGTTGTGATGAGTTCAACACCAAATTCCCGTTCCAGGCGTTCCTGAATAATTTCCATATGCAGCAAACCAAGAAAGCCACAGCGAAAACCGAAACCCAATGCCAGTGAATTCTCTGGTTCAAAGGAAAATGCTGCATCATTCAACCGCAACTTTTCCAATGCGTCACGCAAATTGTCATAATCTGCCGCATCGATGGGATATAACCCGGAAAAAACCATCGGCTTGACTTCTTGGTACCCTGGTAGAGCCTTTTCTGCTGGATTGTGAAAATGGGTAATAGTGTCACCCACTTTTGCATCTTCAACAACCTTAATTCCAGCGATGATAAAACCAACCTCACCTGACGATAACTGTGGCAATTCGAGCGGATGGGGGCTGAAGGCACCAACCTTCTGCACTTCGTAAACTCCACCGGTCGCCATCAGTTTAATTTTCTCCCCTTTTCTGACTGTTCCATCCATAACCCGTACCAGGATGATAACCCCCTGATATGAGTCGTACCAGGAATCGAAAGTCAGTGCCCGCAGAGGGGCATTTGGATCACCTTCCGGGGCTGGAATTCTACGGACAACGGCTTCGAGTATTTCATCGATTCCAATTCCATCCTTAGCGCTGGCAAGAATCGCATCACTGGTGTCAATACCGATAATTTCTTCAACTTCTTCTTTGATTCGTTCAGGTTCTGCACTGGGGAGATCAATTTTGTTGATAACCGGGAAAATTTCCAGATCTTGATCAATCGCCATATAAACGTTGGCCAGAGTCTGTGCCTCAACTCCTTGGGCAGCATCAACAACCAACATTGCTCCTTCACAGGCAGAAAGGGATCGACTGACCTCATACGAAAAATCGACGTGTCCAGGAGTATCAATCAGGTTAAGAATATAATCCTGCCCGTCCTTAGCTTTGTAAGAGAGCCGAACTGATTGAGCTTTTATAGTGATTCCGCGCTCTTGCTCCAGCTCCATTTTATCCAGATACTGATCGGATTTCTCCCGGTCGGTCAACGCGCCGGTGGCTTCTAGCAGGCGATCAGCAAGAGTTGATTTGCCATGATCAATATGAGCGATGATAGAGAAGTTGCGTATATTTCGCTGATTCATACGGCGTCAGTTCTTCTTTTGATAGAGGATTAAACAACCGTATATATAGGCTTGTCTGCTCTATTTTGTAAAGAATAAAGGGCAGCCCAAAATCTGATATAGATTATCCCATGTTCCCTCAATGACCTCAAAAAGAGTTTTCATGGTCAACGAGACGGGTTACATCCTGGACGAAGCTTGAAAAAAACAGGCCTAACGAGAAGTGTTTGATTAAGTTAATGCATTTATTGTTCCACCACGCTAGTAAAAACTATGGACTTTAGTCCAAGTCTTTCAGATGCTACTCATATTTGACTTTCATCAAAAGGGGTAGCCATGAGTGATTATCGATATAGTGGTCATACGGTCAGTCGTTTAACGGTTCATCTAGTATGGGTAACAAAATATCGCTATAAAGTTCTGACGGGCGATATTCAGAAACGTTGCCGCGAGTTGCTCATCCAAATTTGCGACGCAGAAGATGTGCGAATATTGAGTGGAGTCATCAGTAAGGATCATATTCACATGCACATCGAATATCGACCATCTCTGTCGATAAGTGACTTGGTCAAGAGGCTAAAAGGCCGAAGCTCACGATTGCTCCAGAAAGAATATACCGAGTTGCACCGACGGTACTGGGGGAAACATTTGTGGGCTATTGGCTACGGAGCCTGGAGTACCGGAAATATTACCGAAGAAGTGGTTGAGGAGTATCTCAAACGGCACAAATCCTCGGCCAACGACCAAAATAACTTTAAACTTGATTAGGGACTTTCAGTCCCGACCAAACCTATGCACTTTCAGTGCATAGTTGTTTAGTTATTTTGTGGATATTATTCACAGTGATATAAATTCAAACAATGTTTTTAAGTCTCTTGTTTATCATGAAGGCACTATGGTATAAGCGTAGAGATGTGAAAACAATGTCTTTTATTGATCGAGGAGAGAGCATGGATCGGCCGGATCACCACAAAAAAGAGCCTGTCGAGGTCATCTGCCCCAAGTGCCGTTACACGGAAATTATCTACTTGCCTGTCGACGACTTACCTCTCTGCCCCAAGTGCAATACTCAGATGCTGATATCTGAACTATTGGATGAAGGAAAATCCTATTGAGTTTTATCCCGCCGATTGAATCGGCTTAGTTTTCCTATTAATTTGAATGAGGAGGAGAAACAATGAAACGTGTAAAAATTGTACTTGCCTGTCTGTTAGCCCTGTGTGTTGTACTTCCTGGTATTGTCAGTGCGGATACCTTGGATGAAATCCAGGATCGTGGTGTCTTGCGTGTTGGTATGGAACCTGGATATATGCCGTTTGAAATGACCAACCAAAAAGGTGAAATTATTGGTTTTGATGTCGATATGGCTAAAGGAATCGCCAAGGCCATGGGGGTGAAGCTTGAGTTGGTCAATACCGCTTGGGATGGTATTATCCCCGCACTGTTGACGAAAAAATATGACATGATCATGAGTGGCATGACAGTGACTCAAGAGAGAAACCTGAAAGTTAATTTTGCTGACCCTTATATTGTCATCGGTCAAACGATCCTGATTAAAAATGAGATTGCAGACGCGGTTAAATCATACAAAGATCTCAACAATAAAAAGTACAAGGTTGGTTCCAAACTTGGTACCACGGGAGAAAAAGCGACAAAAAGGTTGATCCCCAATTGTACTTACATCTCTTTCGATACCGAAGCTGAGGGAATCACTGACCTGGTTAACGGCAAGATCGATGCATTTGTCTATGACCTCCCCTACATGGAAATTGCCTACAAGCAAAAAAGCGAAGGCAAACTGACCTATCTTAACCAGCCATTTACCTATGAGCCATTAGGCTGGGCTGTTCGTCGTGGTAACCATGACTTCTTGAACTGGCTGAATAATTATATGGCTCAAGTCAAAAGTGATGGAACTTATGCCAAAATTTATGCCAAGTGGATCCAGAGTGATGCCTGGTTGAGGCAAATCCAAAAATAATTGATTGTGTTCAACGGAGAATGCTGTAGCTGGCATTCTCCGTTTTTTTACGTTTTTTTATTTGCATTATTCTCTTACAAATAGATTTAACCTGATCCTTAAGCAGAGAAAGTCAGTTAAAGTGAATAGTTACCTCAAAAACTGGTTGTGGAGATCCTTAACAATTTTAGTCCTGTTGGGAATAGTTGCAGGCCTCTGGATTGCGACAAAGCGAATTGACTATACCTGGCGTTGGAATCGAGTGCCTCAATACTTTGCTTACCACAGTGAAGACATAAAAACGGTCGACTTTGATGGACTCGTAACTAAAATCGACAAAAAAGGGGACTTGACCACCGTAACAGTTAAAAACGCTATCAGTGGCGAGACCAGCTCATTTATCATTGACACGAAGACGGCCAATGTTTCAGTCGATGAATATCTGATGGAAGGTGATACCGTTGGCTCAACCCGAGAGTGGAAGGCCGGCCCTTTGGCTCACGGACTTTGGGTGACGCTATGGATATCTGCTGTTGCCAGCGTTATCGGTCTCGTTATCGGGGTCGTCACTGGCCTATGTCGAGTGTCACAAAATTTAACTCTGCGGCAATTATCTATCACCTATATAGAGATCATTCGCGGAACGCCCCTGCTGGTTCAACTGTTTATCTTCTACTTCTTCCTCGGAACAGTTCTCAATATTGGCAGGCTCCCCTCCGGTATTTTTGCTCTGGGTATCTTTGCCGGGGCATATGTTGCCGAGATTATCCGTGCCGGAATTCAGTCGATTCCAAAGGGACAGATGGAAGCTGCCCGCTCACTTGGTATGAATGTTCCACAGGCGATGATCTACATTATCTTACCGCAGGCTTTTAAACGGACTCTGCCCCCATTGGCCGGGCAGTTTATCAGTCTGATTAAAGATTCATCGCTGGTTTCAGTTATTGCCATTACCGACTTGACCAAAAGTGGTCGTGAAGTTATTACGTCAACTTTTGCGGTCTTTGAAATTTGGTTCGTCGTGGCATTTCTCTACCTGATACTAACATTTAGTTTATCTCAAGTGGTTGCCTGGATTGAGCGGAGGCTAGCAGTCAGTGATTAAAACTGTAGATTTAGAAAAAATATTTGTTGTTCGTGATCAAGTAGTACGTGCCGTAGATGGCATTACAACCCACATCAAATCGGGCGAAGTTGTCGTTGTCATTGGTCCTTCCGGCTCTGGAAAGTCAACCTATCTGCGTTGTTTGAATGGTCTGGAAACCTTGACTGCCGGACACGTTCATATCGATGGGATTGATCTTGCCAACCGTAAAACCGATATGAACAAAGTGCGCCGTGAAGTCGGGATGGTGTTTCAACAATTCAACCTGTTTCCCCACAAAACAGTTCTCGAAAATCTTGTCCTGGCACAAATGAAGGTGCGCAAACGGAGCCGTAAAGAGGCCGAGAAAAAAGGCCGGGCTCTCCTTGATAAAGTTGGCATTCCAGAAAAAGAATCAAATTATCCCAGTCAACTTTCCGGCGGTCAGCAGCAACGGGTTGCCATTGCGAGAGCTTTAGCAATGGATCCCAAGGTGATGCTATTTGATGAGCCGACCAGTGCCCTGGATCCAGAAATGGTTGGTGAAGTTCTTGAGGTTATGAAACAACTGGCTCGCGAAGGAATGACTATGGTGGTTGTCACTCACGAGATGGGCTTTGCTCGAGAGGTTGCTGATCGAGTTCTGTTCATGGATTACGGCAAGTTGGTTGAAGAAGGAACCCCTGAACATTTTTTCACCGAACCAAAGGAAGAACGCGCTAAATTATTTCTCAGACAGGTCTTGTAATGAAAAGCTCCGGCTTCAGCCGGAGCTTTAGTAAAACACCAAGCAAGAGTAACTATTCCGCACTCATTTTTCTCAACCTGCCCAGAGTAGCCTGCCATTTTCACGAGCCCGCAACTGTATCTACCCTGCTGGTAAAAAATCAATCGGATAGGTAAACGTAATTGGTGGCACATCATCCTTTGGTCCGAAATTAAACTTTTTCACCCGCGCGATGATCCTGGTCACCAGTTCAGGTGAAGCTAAATCTGTCGCTCCAACTTTTTCACACAGAGAGACTTCCCCACCCGGTTCTATAGTCAGTCTCAAGAGTAGTTTTCCGCGTAAAGTTGGATTTTTACGTAATTCCCTATTGTATATTCGATAGAGAGTTGCCTTGTATCGATCGAAAACAATCTGGATTTCTTCGTCAGTCCGACCTGCCCCCATACCTTCACTTAGTGGACGACCAGCTTCTTCGGTTAAACCCGCCATGGCACTTTCAACTTTGCCAGTTCCAACGCCACCAATCTGCCCGGCATTACCGTAGCCACTGCCGCCACCTGTCCCGCCGTTGCCAAGGTTCCGGCTTACAGCATAATTACTGATCCCCTTGCTGCTCCCCCCTTTTACCTGCTTTGTCACCAGTGAGCGCTGGGCTACGGCCTGACCGGGAATCTTCGAATTGATCTTCGCTTCAGCTCCAAGTTTAGCAACTGGAACCTTGTCCATTAAATCAGAAAAGCTGCTTTTGAATGCCAGGACACCCATATTCTCAGTTTTTTTCTTCGCAACTTTGGTTCCGCCTCCAGCCGGTTTTGCTTTGGCTGGTTTCTTTTTAGAGGTCTTTTTAGGATCAATTTTTTTCTTTAGCTGTTCTGGAGCTTTCTTTTCCGGTTCTGTTTTTTCCGGGGTCTTCGGCTTCTCCGGAACAACAACCGGTGCAGGCATCGGTATGGGCGGCTCCTGCTTGAGGAGCATGGCCATCCGTGCTGGAACCTCAATAATGAGATTGGCACGATCCGGTATCGGTACAGTGACCCAAGAGATAGCGATACAGAGAAGAAGGCTCCAAAACATCGAAACCAGCAGAGATTGTCGAAAGCGCTTTTCACTCTCAACCTCTTTAGCCCAGGGCATAAGCATGGCTCGATACGGGAGGGAGGTTAGTTCCCGCTCGATGACAAATTCTTCCTGGCGCCGCTGTGCCTGTTCTTGTGCCTGTTGAACCTCATCAAAGTAATAGTCAAGGAGACCCAGATGCTGATCAATTTCTTTTTGCAGAGTCTCCCGTTTTTCCTTAATATCCCGGGTCTCTTCACTGAAAGCGGCAATACGAGCCCGCAATCGGGTACTGTGTCCGGAAGGATCTACCCCCTCCGGCAGGCCATCCCAGAAAAGCTTGCCAGCATCCAGCTCTTGCAGCTTGTCAATAGCATTACAGGCATCTTGCAAGATATCAAAATGCTGTTGATCTATTGCAAAAGACCCAAGCTCTTCCTCTACAACCCGCAGTTCATCTTCAAGCTTTATAACTGTTGTCTGAAGTTGTTCTATCTGCGCATTCAGGGGTTCTAATTCCTGAGATAAAATAGAAGTATCCACGGAATTTCCAATCAATTTTGCGCGGCTTTCCGGATAACTGCAAGAGAGATCTTCCCGTATCCAGAAGCCGTACAGGTTAACATTATTTTTTTCAGCACCCGAAATGGAATTGTTTTGTCTGCAAGAACAGTAATTTCCTTGCTTTCTACAATTTCCTTGGTGCTTATCCCGATAATATTGCGTTCGAGCTGACTTAGTCGCTCAGTAATCTCCGGAATTAAACTATTTGGGGATACAAATAAATCGGATGTATCAATGACCGCTACGCCCTGAACCAGTACCGTCTCGGGGCTGACCATAATCACCACAGTTTCTCTCGGCTTGACCTCCACCACAGAGCTGGGTAATTTGATCATTTTGGGAGTTGCCAGAACTTCACTTGAAGAAGAGTTAGCCAGCAGGAAAAAAACCAGGATTGTGAATACATCCATCAGCGAGGTCAGGTTCAAACCCGGTAATTTCTTTCTGCTTCGCTCCATACGTCTGATCCGTCTACTATCTCTCATGGCGCATCTCCAATCGATATTAAGGGAAAGAGCACCAACTTCTGCATATCTTCATTGTTTTCACTTGGCAGCTGAGTTTCTCTGACTCTATCCATAATTGTAATCAGCGTGTCATACTCGATATCCGGTTCCATCAAAACGGTCGCATCGTCCTTCTCTGGATAATCATTTTTCAGGCGGACGAGCATTGCAGACAGTTGCTCAAGATCATACTGACCATCTTTCTTTGGCATCGCAGCAACAACACTGACTCCGTTACCAAGTTCCAATCCAGCCTTCCGGACAATGACTTCAATCGTGTAATTCGGCTTGGATACTCCCGAACCTCCAGCTGAAGTTGGCACATTCAACTCCAGGATCGTCACCTGCGAAAACACTGCACTGATGAGCAGAAATGGGATCAGGATGACCATCAGGTTCAGAAATGAGGTGATATCCAGCTCAGGATTCTCCTTCATACCCCTATGTCGTCTACTTTGATATCGTCTGGCCATAATCAGCTCATCGGGTTCTGGCGCTTGCTGAAGCTGGAAATACTGTTCAGCGCCTTGACTGATGCCATCTCCAGACTGTCGACAATTTGTCCTGTCGTTGAAGTCAGTTTGGCATGGATAAGTAACAGTGGAATAGCAACCATGAGTCCGAATGCCGTCGTATTCATAGCCACCGAGATACTGGCTGAAAGCATGTCAGCTTTTTCGGCAGGATTCGCATTGGCTACAGCAGTAAATGCTTCGATCAGACCCATGATGGTTCCGAGAAGTCCCAATAAAGTAGCAATGTTCGAGAGTAAACCGACGTAAGGAGTCCGCTTTTCCAGTTGAGGAATGATCTCCATCATGCTCTCTTCCATGGCAATCTCGATGTCCTCGCGACGTCTGACCGCACCCTGACGTGCCAATCCCATTGAGAGCATCTGTGCGATAGTTGACTTGTCCTTGTCGACAATTTTTCGCGCGCTGTCAAACTCACCTTTGACGAGTACTGGCTGTACCCGAATCCACATCTTACGATTTTCGTTGCGGGTTCGGCTCAACTGGATCCAACGCTCGACTGCGATGGCCATCCCGACCGCCAATACCAGCAGTATCGGGTACATGAACATTCCACCCTTCTGAAAAAAACCAACCATTGCATAGATACTTTCCATTTTTTTACCTCCCAGATTTGTTCGTGGTGCTGACTTCGTAGAAGTCCAGCTGTCTTTTAAAAACGTCCCGATCTAGTGGAACGGCATCTTTGTTCAACATCATCCCCAGACTGGTCTCTACCCCAATTTCTGAGCTTTTCCAGGGAACGATATAGAGAGATTTCGGGGCTTCATCGTTACCAACAATTGACATCCCCGAAAGTTCCTTGATTTGCGGTTCTCCTTGTTGTTGCTCATCTTTAGCTGGATCAGTAGCGGCCAGCAAAGCGGCAGGGATCAAGATCAGCAACAAACACAGGAAAATTTTACGTTTCATGTTGATCCTCCTTCTGGAGGTGTCACGGCTCTTCATTGCTACTGTCCAAGCCGCATATGCAGGTCTGAAATCCACAATTTGACTTGTTGATCCTCATGACCCGTCTCATTGTATAGTTCATATTGGGTAATGGCACACTCCTGATCACCCAGGTAAATATCGCAGAGAATTCCCAGATTTTTGTGTATAGGACGGTATTCCGGGAACTCCATCAACGACTGTTCGTATATAGTCCTCGCCTCAGCAAAACGTCCCGATTTTCGTAGTAATAATCCGTATTGATGACTTGCCAGCGGATGTCCTGGAACAAGTTCCAAAGCTGTTTTCAGACATTTTTCGGCCGGTTCAGGCTGGCCGATTTTTTGATAAGCCAGAGCAAGGTTAATGTAGGGTGCGGTGACTTCCGGTGCTGTAACAATCACTCTCTCAAGTAGTTCTATCGCCTGATCAAAGGCATTATTGTGCAAATAAATAACCGCTTGATCAAAGTCGCGACGCACGGCTTCGTCCAAACTTACAACCTCCGTAATGATGAACCCTTTTCGACCATCATCAAATCTGGTCACGGTTGTCTCTTCTGGAACAGTTGGAATTTCAACAACAGCTTTGGGAATCACTTTTCCTCCAGTGGCACACCCTGCAAGCAAGACCAGCACTAGCAGTAGAGTTATTAACCTCACTTGGGTAGTCATTTTCATCCAGTAAAATGATTGTCTGTTTGTCATATTTATTCTCTTAATTTTCGTCATTTGTGACCTGCCTATTTTTCTCCAGCGGTTACTGCTGTAGATCAGGCTCTTTTTTCTGCACTGAGTTACTTTCCACAACCGGTCTGGAGATTTCATCATGTTCCTGAATCACAGTTTCACTTTGGCCTGATTCTGTAACGGCTGGCTGTTCTGCAGGCGCAGGCGTAGTTGCTGCAACAACGCCTTCGATCTCGTAGCGATAGGTCTCCAGTGAAACAACAACTGCACTTTCTTCTTCCACTTTCGCGTAGCGAACGGGAACAAAAATTGCCAGCCGCTCCAGGCTTTTTTCAATCCATTTGTTGTAAATTCCCAGTGACATCAGCTCAAGATTGCTTTCATGAACCGAAATTGCCCTCTCCTCAAATGGGTAGGCCTGTTCCTCGATGGCTAGCTCATACTCCTCCAACTCCAGGGGACTCAACCCCTCCGGGCGTTCAGATTCGATTAGAGATACACTGAAGTGGCTATAAATTTCAGCCAGGTAGAAGGTCGCGGCTGCGGTCACATCACCAACTTCGTACTCAAGGAGCTTGCCAAATTCCTGTGTTGCTGCTTTCATCAGCCTCTGCTTCTTGCGCAGATTGATGGCAAAAGGTTTAACCAGATCAACCGCAATAAAACTTTCATAACTTAACTCAGCCAGAACCAAGGCCGATTTAGCTGCAAGAAAACGAGTTCTTTCTGTCCGCTCGTTGCCTGCGGAAGCATCAATGGTGACAATCTGTCTGAGTTCATCCAGGTATTCTTCTTGTTTCTCCTGTTTATCAAGGATTTCTGCAATTTTGTTACGTGTTTCCAGATTGATCGCAATCGGTTGGGGAAAATAGTTCACATAACGGCGATAAACATTTAATGCCTGTTCAATAGAATTTGCCTGTACGTGTAATTCTGCTGCCACCTGTAGTGCTTCACGGCGAACCTCATCATCATCAGACTCACTTTCAATCCGTTCGTATTCCGTTGCTGCCAGGGAAAATTTGCCGTCCTGTCGATAGACGTAGGCAATTTTTTTGGTCACCTCTGCTTGCAATTCATGTTCTGGAAAATTAGCACGGAAACCGGTTAGGACTATTGCTGCACGCTCCCAATCCTCAAGTTGCATCAAAGCGGCGGCGGCATCATATTCCGCAGTCGGTCTGATACCAGAAGTTGGCGCCATGACGGCGATTCGGAGGAAATGATCAGCAGCTGTCGCATAATCTTCAAGCGCCCTGGCCTTTTCACCCTGTTTGTAAATTGCAGCAGCAAGATTATCAAGAAGATCAGATCGAGATTCATCACCATCAGGAAGAAGTTCAAGCACCTTGATATAAGCCGCTTCGGCTTCACTGTAGAGTTTAAGTTCATAGGATGAGTGAGCGTTGACTAGCCAGGCAGAACGAATGACATTCACGTTGGCAGCAGGAAATATTTCTATAAGATTTTGGGTAGCAGCCAACGCCCTCTCATACTCTTCCATGGCATACAGGTCATCGGCGGCAGCGCCCAGAACGACAGCTGCTTTTTCATGTTCCGGGAAAGTAGCGGCAAAGGTCAGGGAGCTGCGAACGACTTCTTCCTTGATTGGCAGCGTGTCCTCCTCAGAAGCAATTTCAAGTTGTTTCCGATAAGCATAAACAGCCGCATAACCAGCTTGGTCAGATTGATCATGCGTCGCATAACCGTATGCGGTCTTTTCGTATTCTGCCGCCGCTTCGGCAAAGGAATGGTTTTCCAGCAACAGATCGGCCAGCTGATAATTGATAACTGGTGACTCTTCTTCCAGTGGAAAAGAGCTCAGGAATTCTCGATACCAGTGCAGTGCTTCAACAAAGTTGGCTGGTTTCTTTTCAGCCATCTTTGGACTCTGGTAGAGGGCGTGATAATGATTTGCCAGATCAATCAGGTTGATTTTCAGGTAATCGATGATTTCCGGTCGATCATCAGGCTCATAATATTGCCAATATTCTGCAAGCAGACCATATTTTGTAGCAAAGGCTTTTTTTGCTTCAATAACCAGACTGGGGAACCCTCCAGCGGTATTAATTTCGATAATACGCATATAAAATTGTGGAGATTTTATATGGAATGGATTCCGACTGGCAAAAGCGCTGAATGTGGCTACAGCATCGCTGTAACGGCGCTTGGCAAAATAGTATTCACCAAGATTGTTGTAGATACTGTCCTCGTAAGCACGTTGCCCGTAGCTTGAAAAATAGTCGACAACCGAATCAGCACCACCGAGATAGGAAAAGCCCAGACTGATAACCCGGAAAGTATCATCCATGCGCTTGCGTTCGATTTCGTCTTCCGTTTGCTCGAAATCATAGCCGATAGACTGCTTATAATCGAGTAAGGCGATAAACTTATGTTGTGCCTCTTCGTACAGTTCCTGTTTATAGAATGTCCAACCTAATTTGTAGAGAGCGAGCGGGTAATAAGTGGAACTGACGCCAATATTGACAATGCTTGTGTAGGCTTCCTCAGCATCCAGATATTTCCGATGGGTAAAGAAATTTTCTGCCCGCCGGAACTGGACTTCAGCAAAATAACGTGACTCAGGATATTGCTGCACCAGGTGATCCATGACCAGCATCGCCTCATCGATCCGACCCAGCTCTTCGTATGCGCGAGACATCTGGTACAACACCTGATCGTTACGTTGATAGAGTGGATATTCATCAAGCAACTTTTGATACAGAACAATCGCCTCAAGAGGACCGGATTTTTCCAGATCATCAAGGGCTTGATCCCCTCCGGAATCTGAGTCGAGGGTTGTCGGTATGGTTGGACTGAGAGTTGCCCGGCGTTCAAAATCGACTTCGGGCTCAGCTTCTTCTAATTCTATTTTTGCCTGTTGATCTTTTCGTAAGATTTCCGGACGTGGCGCTGATTCAGGCGCTTCCAACGGGAGATCCTCTCCTGTTGCCTGGTTGTTGTCATTTATCTGCCCATATTCTTTTTCCACCTTGAGGTCAGCCAACCGACGGATAGCCTCTGGCGCCATGGCCGACCCCTGTTCTTCCTGCAGAAAACGTCGATAACCCTCCATCGCCTTATCGAGCCCACCGACAATCTCGACAGCGCTGATATTGATCTGCTGATCCCGTAACTGAGCAATGGTTCCGCGGTTATCAACCGTAGAGCAAGCGGCAAGAAAAACCGTTAATATGCTAATAAAGACTTGCAACCGGTTCATTGCTCTATCCTCTTTTGATCTTGCGAGCGTGTCGCCCGATCAAAGCTGTCAGCCATGGCGAAACGCGCCTTGATCTGGAACTCTTCCAGCCGTTGGCGCCGCCGGGTCAGTTCATTCACTGCCATCGTTTCAAGCAGATGACCTTGGCGAGCTATCACTGTTGTCAGTTCGATGATTGCCGCTGTTATACGAATCCGTTGGCGGCGAATTGATTTATCGTAACCCTGATAACTCTGCGTTGCAGCCTGTCTAATTCGGACAAAAGAATCGTACTGTTGCTGCAGTTGTTCAACCACCTGATTCAGGTCGTGCAAATTCTTGTGGGCATCCGTCAAGCGCTGGTCATAATCTGTATAGATGTTCCAGTCCAACACTCCTCGTAATCGCCGAATCCGGGAGGTAATGTCCTTTGGAATGGCAGCGCTTTTGCTGCTCAGTGTTTGTTCCAGTTGGATAATTCGTTCTCCGATAATTCGCTCTTCTGCCGTTGCCAGATAATCGGGTCGCGGTGCGATCAACATCGCCTGCAGCCGTTTTTCAATACGATTCCGCTGTTCCAGACGCAAGCGCATCTGTGAATCAAGTAAACGGAACCGGGTATCGATCTCAGGTAATAATGGTTGGTAATATGCCCGACGTTTCTCAATAATTTCCTCGTAGGCATCCAGATCACCGCTCCAGGTTTCAAGTCTCCTGCGTAGCTGCTCCAGATCGAGATAATTTTTCAGAGATTCCTGAAAATCGTGTGAGGCGAGCAATTCGAGCAGATAATAGGTTTCAGGAGCCTCCGGCAGTGTCCGTAATTTAACCACCCAATTAGAATCCTGCTTCAATTCTTCCCGTAACAGCGCGCGTAGAAATTTACCTTCTCGGATACTCTTAATCGAGGCGCCTAACTTGTCTATTTCCCCTCCAAAAGCCTTCAGGGCACTGCCATACAGAAGTGCCGCTCTACTGTATACGCCCAGTTTTCCATAAGCATAGGGGACAGCAAGTAGCGCCTCTTGTACTGCGGGGTCAGTGACTTCACGTTCAAGGAGCAGGCTCCAGGGAACCAGCGCCTGCTCGAAACGTTCCTGAGAAACATCAGCCCAGCCCGAACCAAGCAGCGCCCAGTTGGAAAACGGCCCCTCAAGGCGAACCCGGTCAAGGACTTCTTTGGCCGCAACGAATTTTTTTTCTCCCAATAACTTGTCACCAACAACGAGATTTGACTTATCTTTAATTGCCAGCGTAACCGAACTGTCACCGCTGATCTGGCCGTTAATCTCCAGTTGATGGAACCCTTCCTGTTCCTGTCCAGCCAATAACAGGGCAATCCCAAGGTTGTAGCCACTAAATCCTTTCAGACTTTTAACCTTCTCAAGATCCTGCAGAAGGGTTACTGCTTCGGTGAAGCGACCAGTTGCCATATCAACCTGTGCACGTAAGAACATAAGATCATCATGAATTTCTTGGGGAACAACTCCGCTGATTCGATCCAGAGCATGCTGGGCATTGATTGGTTGGTTTTTATGAAAGTAGATTCTTGCCAAGCGGTAAATTGCTTCGTTGCGAACCTCTTCTGCAACATTTCCATTAATAACTGCTGTAATCGCCCTTCCGGCGCGCTGATGCATCCGATAAGCGAGTTCAAAATCCCCCACATCAAATTCAGCTTGATCAATGTATTGAAAAAGAGAATCCAGTTCAGGCTGGTCTAGTCCATGGTGCTGTGCCAATTCAGTATCGAGACAAGCGATGGCATCGAACCACTCTTCCTGAAAAGCGTAATAGAGAGCCTCCCCAAAATAGAGATCTCCGAGCTCCTCAGGTGCAGTTGTGCTGGCAGCCAGCGCAGGTGACCCCAGCAACCATAAGCTGGTCAGAAAAATTACCAGTTGGTACATGACTTACCTGTCATTAAAGGTTATCCCCTGGCGAGCCAGGGTGATTTCAACAATACTTGGACCTACGTCCTTTTGAACCTTGAAACTCTGCGAGCGTTCAAGGTCATTCCCTCCACTGGACTTGCCCATAAAGCTTGCCTGGAGAGCATGCCCGCCGATTTTGATATTTCCGGTGTAAATTCGCTGAACCCCACCCTTCTGCAAGGCTTCAAGTTCCTTGAAAGTATAGAGATGTTGCGCAACCACCTGTCCGTCCAAAAGAATCTCGACAGAATCAAGCCGGAACTGTTCCCCTTCAGCCAGAGCCATAAATATCGAAATCTGGGTGTTGGATGGATAAAGCAGCTTCTCTTCCAACTGATTCAACTCTGCGGCGATAGAGAGGACATCACTCTTGATTTCCTGTACTTGCTCATCGAGCCCCTTGATCTGCTCTCTGGTAACCTCTTGTCCATAGACTGCGCCGCTCCAGACAAGGATTAAAATCCCCGACAAAACCGCTTTCAAAAATTTATTCATGTCTGCAACCTTCCGCTCAATATTTGATTCTTAATCATGTCCATCTATAATTTCCCAATCAGATTGATGAAAAAGCCCTGATGCCGATAATCAAGCTGAGTCAGATCATCGGAAAAATCACTGAAGTTATATCCAGCCCCCACCTTGATATGATTGCCAAAATGACGATACAGCGCCACCAGTGCACCGCTGCGCCGATCCTGTGCATCAGGAAGGTCAAGCATCCGTGCCTCCATAAGCGCATCCCAGCGATGGATAAAATGCCAGTCCGCACGCAGCACATACAGCTGGGCACGACTGTCAAAAAACTCTGGATTTTCCCGATCTTGTGCAATCTGGCCAAAGCGGTAAGCATACTTGCCCCCCAGAGTCCAGCGCGGGGTGAGGTCATACATGACATCCACTGCCCCAATGTGACTGCGTTGAATAAAGCTGGAATCATTTGCTGCTGCAGCATCGGATCCCGGAACATTATAAAAATAGGTATATTTAAGTAAGAGATTCAGCCGGTCAAAGTGAATTGGACGATAGGCATAACCCAACACCGCTTCGGTAGAGTCGCCGTCATAGGCTGAACCGAGGGAACTCTCACTCTGTGCGTAGTTGAATTTTCCAACAATTCGCCAATCGGGCGACAGTTGATATCGGAAACTGTTTTTGAACAACCATGAGGTTCTTTCAGAGAAACTCGCGTCGGCCTGTTCGGTGCTATCGACCCGGTACTCAACTCCGCTGGCAAGGGTCAGCTGATCGAAGCCGTAACCAACACTTGCACCGAGTGCCGTTCGTTCCAATTGAGCTGCGGTATCGGGATCTTTCAAGGTGCCTAAATCAATATTTGCGCTGAAGTTGAGTCGATCGGTCGGGGTCAGTTCGATGCCGGCAGAATGGAGCAGTCCAGTCGGCACGTCACCATGGGTATACTTTTCTTCCAGATAAACACTGGCACTATCCGAGTAGCGGGTGCGGTAACCGGAAGTCATGTTGCCCTTCCTTGACAGCAGACCGTTGTCGGCACGCTCATTTTCCAGCGCATAATTGACGTACATCGTTGTCTTGTCGCTATAGAGAAACTCGGTGCCAAGACTTGCACCCGTACCAAGATCCCCTGCGGAAGCCTCGCCAAGAAGATTGAACCGATCGGTCAGTCGCCAGCTGCCACCAACACCGATCCGACCGTTGTCATCGCGGTCGCCGGTTGCCTCAATAGTTTCCTGAACAAAACCGTAGGTTGTCCAACGGGTGTGTGAATCGTAACTCACCCTGATGACACCATCAGTACGCTCTCCCTCTTCCTGGGTTGATGGTTCAACCACTGAGTTGTCCTGGCGGCTATCCGCCCGTATGCCTGAACTCAATGTCCAGTTATCATTCATTCGAAAATCGATATTCAGTTCTTCGGAGTCCGTCTCAAGCCCCTCAGGTTGAACCTGTTTGTCCAGTTTCAGACGACCCAGCCAACGGCTACCAAAAGGGAGCTCAGCAGTACCACCATATTGGGTCAGATCTCCAGTTGTGGTCAGACCGGGAGCCGAATAACCAGCGCCGAGATCCTGCAGGTAAAAGGTCATACGACCGCGCCAATTATCGACGACATCGCTGAACCCGATAGCGCCCTCGATCCGGTAGGCGGTAGCATCCACTTCGGTGTTGCTGAAAGTGTCGGTGTCGCTGAAAGTGTAACCACCATCGTCTGAACTTGTGGTGTACACGCCCGGACCGCTACTTTGGGCAGCTTCAAGTTTGAGCCATGAGGTAGAAGATTTGCGCAGAGTCAGGTCAACTCCACCCAGACCAGTTTCGATATTCGCCTGTTCATCCCATCCAGCAGTCAGACCCAATTTAATCTGATCATTGAACCAATAGTGAACTCTCCCGCCGGTCACCAGTGTATTTGGATTATCGAAACCCGGGGTGTGTTCGTAGCGAACCACCAGAAAAACTGGATGCCCCGCGAAAGAATCAGTACTGACCAGCAGATCATCAGGCGAAGTTGTTGGGAGAACCTCTGTCAGCAGAATACGCCCCTGGATATAGTCAATATCGTAATCAAGTTCCGCCACCAGATTTTTAACGCCCAGAATAATCCCGGAATCCTTGTCACGAACCTCAATACGGATACTTTCAGATCCTTCCAGGACATCACGTTCACGCAGGAAAAACAGGGAGCCACCCGTGCCACGAAATTCATCTCGACCCGCCACGGTGCCTGGATCTGCACCGAACCCATCCACCAATAAGCGTGGTTCGCCAAAACTTGTGGTATCCAACTGCTGGTAATGCAAATTGGCGCCATACAGTTCACGATCAACCAAAGCGAGACTGTTATCCGAATAACCAATTTTGAAGTTACCCCAGAGTCCGTAGGTTTCATTCTTTTTCAGTTTGGCATAGAATTTACCCTTGGTCGGTGCATCATCCACCACGGTACTGTCGTCACCCAGGGTTGGATAATGGCGATCTGGATCCATTCTACGAAATTGTGCATCAGTCGACTTGTCCATGAAATTGGAAAATATCTCTTCCACTGGCCCTTCTCTGGTATCGGCGCTTGCTGTCAGCGCCCAACCGTTGCTGAATTTGCCACTGGTGTAGAAAGCCAGACGACCCTGAAGACTGATATCATCACTGTAACGGGGATTATCCGGCGCAAGAAGTTTGGCCGGCCCGTTGGTTATATTGCCGGACGCAGTTAAATCGGCAATCCCGACGGTGAACCAATCACTTTTATGCAGAGCCAGGTCGCGCAGAAACAGTTCGCCGTTACCTGCATGATCGAGAATGGCAACTTCAACGGTGTGCAACCCCTCTGGCAGGATTTCTTCGGCAATAAAGCGTCCCTTGGCATCGACCGGTACGGTATAGCCAGCCAGCCAGACAACGTGACCTTGAGGAATTGCGTTACCGTGAACTTGAACTGTTCCACCGTGAAGAGGAATATTCTGGTTAGAAATCCGGCTTTTACCATAACCAGCCAGTAATTCCTTATCTGGGTTAGCCATAATATTGATCGGATCAATCTGGTCGACCAACCACAGGGGCTGTGGAATGGTTTCATCGAAGTGTCCATCTTTATCATAAACACGAACCAGGTATTTCAAGGATCTATCCGCAACCGAATAGGACTCAAAGTCGGTTCGCCATTGTCCCTGACCGACACTATTTATAGCGATAACAACGAGGGGTGTATCACGTACCGATTGTGGATCTTTAAAAACCCGGACTTCCGCACGGTCGATAAAACTGCGGTAGTTTGAATAGAGGCGGAAGTTGACCAGATTTTCGGCAAACGCTGTCTCTTCAACGTCCCGATAACGGATGGAACGGGGCCATGCGGTGATATTCAGCCGGGGCTCTAACTTGAGACTGTCATGCTTGAACTGAACCTGTGCCTTGTCCAATTCAATATCGGTACAACGTTGAATATCCGGGATACTTTTGCCCGGATCATCAACCGGTTTTCCGTCAACGCTGATCCGCATTTGATTGAGAGCAAAGGGGTTCTTTGTTTTAACTTCACGAACCAGCCGGGTAATCTCCACCCCTTCATACCGGTCAAGAACGGCCAGCTCATCATAAACAACCTGCACTTCCACTCGTGAAGTCTCTGCTTCGATAAACCCGGCATTGACGACATCGTCGGTCTGAACATACCCATGTCCCTCGAACTCGGTCTGATCTTGCGTCAGATCCATTGACTCACTGACGCTCTCCATAGCCCGGCGTGCGCGCGCTGTTGACCAACCGATATCGTCACCATAGATCACAGCGGTTCGACGATTCAGCCGTTCGTTGTTGATATAACCGATGAAACGGAGTCGGACATTATCTTTATCAGCAACCTCAGCCATAGCCTGGCGCAACCGTTCAATCGTTCCCGCTGATACGACGGGCTGTCCATTTTCAAACAGGATCGGATCGATGCCGCCGAGAGGGGAATCGTAAACCCGGGTAACGGTTTCAGCCCCGGCAGCATCTGGACATATCTGCGGTTCATCAGGCAGATCCTGTAAGGGGTCATCGTGCCAGAATTCCACTTCAATACGCCGGTTCAGAGCTCGCCCTTTTGGCGTCGCATTGGATGCTAGCGGTTGTGTTGCACCTTTTCCTGCACTGTCTACGGCACCATTAGGCAGGTCGAGAGCCTCCTGCAGCGCAAGGGCAGCACGCCGGGCGACAGCTTTCGACAAACCGAGTGGGGTCGCGTAGATCCGTTTCTGTCTGCCAATCAGGGGAGTATTATCGGTATAGGCAATAAACTTGACGAGAACATTCTTCTTGTTACTGAGGCTCTTTCGCACCCGCTCAACCTGCTGCAGAAATGTTGCGGAAAGATTCAGCATACCGCCATCATAATAAAGTGGCGCAATCAGGTTTTTGACTCTGGCTCGATGTGACTGTCCTTCCTTGTAGCGTAATTTGCAAACAGTTTCTGTTCGGCAAACCTTGATTCGATTGATTTCACGCGGGACAATAACTTCTTTTTCAACAATTTTTTCGCCAATTTCGTCATACCAGACTTCAACTGCAACGCGCCGATTGAGAGCTCGACCTTCCTCTGTTGCATTACTGGCCAGCGGCTGACTCGCACCCAACCCTTCATAGGAGATCGCTTCTGGTGGGAGATTTAACGCGCGTTGGCAGTACTCAGCTGTCGTACCTGCCCGTTCACGGGAAAGACCGACGTTGTCACCATAGAGAGCTTGTAAATCGGCGCTGAGGGGTTGAGAATCGGCATGACCCACGAAATGGAGACGGACATTAACTTTATCCAGCATCCCTGCGAGAACATCGCGCAGGCGGCTCAGATAATCGTCCGGGATCTCCGCTTCTCCTTCGCGAAAACGGATTGGTGGAATAAGATCAACAAGTTTTACAGTTTTTCTATCCTCTTCTACGACTTGCCGCAGTTCCACCTGATCGCCATGATCCTCATCGAAAATCGCAGGATCCAGAATCCAGGGTATAAGTGGTCGATCAGAGGGCAGATGTACTTCAGTCGCCGTACCAGACGTTACCGCATCCCGAACCCTGACTTTTGGCTCGACACTGAAGAAATCTATTCCCGCAACGGCAGAGGAAACAAATCCCGCCACAAAAAACAGACTTACACTCAAGATAACGATACTTCGACTTTTCATTTAGTTACATCTACAGCTAAAGGTTATCAATATTGTTCGTGATACTTAAAAAATGAACCCTGCAGTTAAGGTGGACTTCCACGACGCCAGAACACTTCAGATTCGATAGTTAAATTATATTTGTTCCCTTCCCTACTCCAACCTTTGACAATTGCACTCTTCAGCGCCTTGATCCGACGGTTGACCAAACGTTCACTTTCGATATCTGCCAGATAAGAGAGTCGCAATAGCGAGGATGATTCCTGTAGGATTTTTAACAATTGACCGATTTTTGACTGCCACTGCAAGCGCAGCTCCGTTGTGTCCGGTTCGAATACGCCATCTGTAATATCAATCGTTACAACACGATGAATTGTTGCACCAAAATTAAACTTCATCATTTTGCCACGCGTCGCCCTCTGCACTCGAGGGTTCTCCGTCACCACGCGATAACCAGTTGGCAAGCTGCGATCATCCAGTTTCATAATGAAGTTACTGCCACGATCCTCGTCGGGAACCACCGCACACGTGATGTGGTAACGGCCGTGCTCATCGGTTGTAGCGATCAGTCCACGCGCCGTGACGACACGAACTCCTGATATTCCCTGCTCTCCGGTGTCCTGCCAGCCGTTCAAATTGCGATCATCAAAAACCTTGCCGATGACATCAGTACAGTCAAAATCCGGATCCGGAGTGACTCGTACAGTTGCACTTGCTTCCCCAGAGACAGCCGTTCCGAGGATGGTATTGAATACCACTGCCCGGTTCACATATTCACCTTCAGAGACACCAGAGCTCACCACCAATAGCAATTTGATAGTGCGGACTGCATTGACAGTCAATTCAAGTCCATCCCAGGTCAATTCACGACCATTGATATCGGGTTCCACCGCTTCTCCATCCAGACGGGCGCTACCAGATACATACTTAAACCCGGCGGGAAAAGAGTCGATAATGCTGATATCTTCCAATGGAAAACCATAAACATTACTGACATTAATCGTGTATGGAACCAACGAACCCTTGCTTACATTGGTTAAAGATGCTGTTTTAGTAATTGCTACAGATCCATTCAACTCTGGATCGATGGGGATCGGGTTGTTGAATATCTGACTCTGACCGGGGACGCTACCATCGTTCAATATGAGATGAAGGTGATAGATGGTGCCACTCGAGTTGGCTTCCACTGACAGCGGAGGAACAGTAGTCGAAACAACCGCTTCACAAAATCCAGCGGTGGCCGGAACAGCATCGGCTGCACTGCCAGGACAGGAAGGGACAGAAAAAGCTGCCGTAGATGCATCACTGGTTGGTGGAATGATCACCGAGGGAGTCGCCAGATAACCACTCGAAGGTTCAGTGACTTCGATAAGGTAAGCTCCGCCTGCGGGACAGGCAGCATGACTGAAATTCAGATCGAACTTGTAGAAGCCATTTTGAGCAGTCAGCTGGTTCTGCTGAATCGGGTCATCAAAACACAGACCCGGCAATTCAATTCCACTGGTGGCGTTGAGCATCGTCACTCTTGCCCCGGAAACCGGGATTCTTGCTACCGAATTATAGATCGTTCCATTCGGCCAGAGCGGCAGATTCAGCCCCTGAAGATTACTTCCTTCAACAACACTGATAGCTGTTATCCGCTGCGAACCATCCGTAAATGGAGAATCGGTCATACCTAGCGAAGGGGTATTGGCTCCTGCCCCTGGTGCAACAAAACGTATTTCGTAGAGACCGGTGACATTTGGTGTGGGAACCAGAGCGGAGAATTGATAGCGACCATCGGTATCAGTCGTCACAGTAGTGATCAACAGACCGTCAAGATAGAGTTCGACCGACCAACCTTCCTGACTGTTTTCACTGGCAGGATCATAAACAGTGTCCAGGTTCGCATCGTGCCACACCACTCCATTCAGGGCAGCACTGCCTGGAGTGCCCCCCACATCAAGTGACACTGAAGCTGAGTCCGACTGTTGTGGAGCGTTCCAGCTGACGACACCGGTATTGGTGATCGTTGTCCCGTAGCCAACGGTCGTGTTGATCTGCACCCGGAACCGTACTGTGACAGTTGCACCAGGAGCCAGATCGCCATGGTTCGCAGCATAATCTGCCGTAAGAATATCGGCAGCATAGGTAACTCCAGCACTCATGCCATTCATAGTTCCCGATCCAGCAATGTAACTGAGCAGATTTCCCAGCGGTGGATTGAGATCATCGGTCACTACAACTTGTGTCGCGGGTAAGCTGCCGATATTTGTGACCCGAATCACGTATGCCAATTCATCACCCGGTTCAGCACTGCCACCATTGACCACCGTGACATCCTTGGTGATAGAAAGAAGTTGAACATCACCGACCGCAATGACAGTTGGTTGATAGCCATTGGAGGCAAGGCCATCGGCATCAGTCAGCCCAGGTGCCAGTTCAGTACTGCTAATTGTTCCCTGGTTGCTGATCAGTGTTCCCGTTGGCGTTCCGGCGTTGACCTGCACTTCAAAAGTCACTTCAGCATTTTCTCCCGCTGAAACAATCCCTGCGCCGGGATTGTCGGTTGAATTCACCAGCAGTCCGGTGATAAGTGGAGACACACCACCATCAGACCCCGTTGATAATCCGTTGAGACGTAAAGAATCTGCAATATAGGTGGTATTGTTCGGTACACTGTCGCTGAGCGTTACTGCTGTGGCTGGAATTGCCCCGGAGTTATTGATGATAATGGTGTAACGGAGGATATCGCCCGGATCGACAATTCCTGCGGAACCGTTGTCAGTTGAAATTTCAACGGTTTTCTGTGAATAAAGGAGAGGCATATTTCCGACGACGTTTCGAGTTGGATCATCAACCGCTGGAGTGTTCGGATCATCGGAAGGTTGCTCCGGAAAAGCACCACTCCCTGTACCATTTCCAGTCACAAACCCCTGATTTTCGATAATCAAACCGTCCATGGCAGCCATATCAACCACCACATCAAAAGTCACTGTCGCAACGTTGTCTGCACCCACAGCAACGTCTGCACGCAAGTAACCGGGAGTTGTATCTTCCGGCGCGTTGAGCAAAATACCATCGTGTAGAGGATTGACTCCGCCAGCGACATCCGCAACAGCTATGCCGTTAAGGGTCGTACTCCCAGCCACATAGGTCGTATTGTCCGGGGTGTAATCCTGCAGGGTGACAGCAACACCATTTTCGTTGCCAATATTTTTGACGGTAATGGTATAGCGCAGCGATTGACCAGCCAGCAGAACCGCCGGGTCACCATCCAGAATGGTCGAGGTTTTCAACACCTCAAAAGTTGGCGCCGAGCTGATCATGGTTGTCGTTGGATCCTCATCCCCGACGGCAGCAGGATCAGCAGCATCACTCTTGCGGAATTCCTCCCCGCCAGCGAGCAGATCAGATTGATTCAGAACCTGGGTTCCGCTGGTGATAACTGCGGCAAGCTGTACTGTAAATTCAATCGTCTCTGTTCCACCGACAGCTACGTTCAGATCATGGATATCTACCAGACCAGTTCCTTTACTGCCTCCGGTCGGGTCGGTAGCTGAAACATCGGCACCAGCTGGAACAAGAGTCAGGGTCAAAGTACCAGGGACAAACAGCAGCGGGTCAGCTGGGTTAAGAAGTTCAAGTTTATCGATAATGGCCAGATCATTGAGAGCAACCGTACTGGTATTGATAATTTCCAACCGATAGCTGAGAATATCGCCGGGAGTTGCTGTCGCACCGTCTCCCCCGGTGGTCTGATTAAAAACAGACTTTCGGAACTCCAGGCTGCTGACGATCAGGTCGGTCGGATCATCGACGGCGACAGTCTCAGGATCGTCGGATGGTTGCTCCGGGAAAGCGCCGCTACCAACGCCGGTTCCGTTGACAAATCCCTGATTCGAAATGATTGTCCCGCTGGCTGTATCTGAATTGACCTGAACAGCAAAAGTTATGGTCGCCACATTATCGGCATCAGCCGTTGTGTCAGCACGCATCGCTCCGGCGGTCAGATCTTCGGGGGCATTAATCTCCATACCGCCCTGCAGAGGTGACGTCGCTGCTGCCGGATCGGCCACTGCGACCCCGTTCAAGGTGGTACTGTCAGCGATATAGGTGGTATTGGCAGGGATTGTGTCGCGTAACTCCACGGCTGTCGCGTTTTCAGTGCCAATATTTTTGACGGTAATGGTGTATCGCAACAGGTCACCGGCAAACAGAATGGTCGAGGCTCCAGTAATATCTTCAGCTGTTTTCTGCAACTGCCAGAGTGGCGCTGAAGTGATCAGAGTCTGGGTCGGATTATCATCGCCAGCCAGATTTGGATCGTCACTGTTTATCCACCCCAAACCGGACAACAACAAGCGTGCCTGATTCAAAACTAAAGTGCCGTGGGTGATCACTGGAACCAGCTGAACTGAAAATTCAATATTCAGGGTGTCTCCACCGTCCAGAGTCATAGCACTGATATCAACCAGCCCGGTTCCTGCGCTGCCACCATTGGGGTCACTATTGTCTGTTCCTGATGGGGCAGAAATAATCGTCAGCGTTCCGGGGACAAAAAGGGCTGGCGTATTTAATGAGTCAATTTCATCAGTGATCGAGAAAAAGGCTGGAGCAGTACTGATATTGGTGATCTGTAAACGGTATCTCAGCGTGTCACCCGGGCTCGCATTGACACCGGGATCTTCTCCTGTGGTTTCATTGATGACATGTTTTTGAAAAATCAATTCAGGGGTAATCCCGGTCGTCGTCGCAAAAACCGGGCCGACACAGTAATCATCGGGGGCAGTAATATTCGGACACCCTGTCCCGGTACGCTCGTATGAATTGACATCGGTAAGGGAGGTCCAGTCGCTCCAGACGCCATTCTCGATGAGACCGGCTGGATCAACAATCACCTGAACGATAGTTCGATAGGTGAGGATCAGAACCTGACCGGCGGGAAGATCGAGGCTGCCGTCACCATTATCACGCCCCCAGGTCACAGTGCCTGCTGGAGCGCCAGCGGGTGTTGCAATAAATCCGGCAACCGGAGTCCCATCGAGAACCACAGTGGGGGTAAAGCTGCCATCCAGAACCAATCCGTCCGGTAAGGTATCGACGATATTGATGTCGAAAGCGGTCGAGTTGGCGCTGCCAGTATTGACCAGGCTCAGCTGGTATTCAAGAATATCTCCGGCGAATGGAGGATCACCCGCAGCCTTGCCGTCAGTCACATTGGCCAGGGTTTTGGTCAGGGTGAGGTCGGGTTCAGACACGGTCACTGCTGCTGTTGCGGCGTTGAGCGTCTCTTGCACCCCGCTTTCACCATTCTGATAGTTGACGGTGACGCCATTTTGCAGTAAATCGCCAGCATCGGTGTCAAGGTCGTTGTTGACTCGCGCGTAATATTCAATGTGGATAACCGGATCAAGATTATTCTGGATTAAATCATCTTCGCTCTGGGTAACGACTGTTCCGATATCCCAAGTGACACTGTTACTCGACCCGTCGGCTGGAAATGCATTAAACGCTGCTTCGCCGGGTGACTGACCATTGATCGAAGTAATCCCATCGAAGCTGTAGCTGATATCGAATGTGGCATTGTTGGCCAGGAGATAACTTAAACCGGCTGCATTGAGGCTGTCAGTGACGATTACACCGTGACTGATTCCTTCAGGAAGAACAACATCGACCCGGAAAAGCTTGTGCGCGCCGATAGTGGGAACTGTCGCTGGTTGAAGGTCAGTTTTAGCCATCTCAACGGGGAAAATGGTCAGTTGGTTGGTCGCATCGGTTTCATAATCATTGATCGCAGCGCCACTATTTGGCAGCGTTCCGTTGCGCAAACCCGTGGCACTGCCATCAATCCCGATGGAACCAGTGCTGTTCAGTGCGGTCGCCTGGCTGGGCAATGATGTCCAGTCAGCCTGAATGGTATTCGCCAAAATTTCCAGCGGCTCCACATCAGTGGCAACAGTGACAGTAAAACTGAAACTGATGGTGTCACCGACAGCAATGCCGTTGGGAACATTCCAGCTGAAGATCGGTTGGTTAGCGCCCAGGGTTGCAGTATCAACGCTATCCGGTGGATCGGTTCCGCTGGTATTGCCTGCATAACTTAATTTAGTGCCGCTCAAGTCATCCAGCACGCGCAGGTTATAAGCCGTAGCCGTGCCGTTATTGGTGGCAGTCACCGTGACGGTCAGGGTATCTGCAGCATCAGCCTCAGCAACACTAAAAGCTTTAGTCAGTTCTATAAGTGGCTCACGCACCATGATATCGACCTGACCAAAATTATTGGTAATCAGAGCACCGGTTTCATCAATATATGCTGCCGTCGTCACCGTGGCAGGATCACCATTGGAGATGATACCCCCATCATTTGTCCCTGCGGTATTTTCAACCTGGGCAATAAAATTGAGCGCAAAATCGTAGCGACTCCCGGCACTGCCAATAGTTAAACGTTGATCACCGAAATTCCATTCAACCAGATTGTCAGTACAGGTCGGGGTGATAATTCCACCCGGATCAAATCCGGCGGCACTATAGGGTGCTGCATCCAGATTGACATTTGGTGCTTCAGAGCAGCGCAACCCGGCTGGAAGTTCATCACGAATGATGAAGTTACGTAACAGAGCGACTGGCAATAGAGTGTTGAGCTGATACTCGATTTCCTCGCCGATTGAAATATCCTGAGTTCCGGGAACGGCCAACAGTGGTGTGTTCACCAAAGCAACAATACTTTTTGGCCGTGTTTCAACTGGAACTATTTGCACACTCGCCGTAGCAGGATCGGAAGTATAGACCCGGGCACCACCCAGATCGCTGTTGGGGCGCTGCGGATTGCTCTGGCTACCAAAGTCACCGGCAAGGCTGTCATACGTTGCTTCCACTGTATTGGTGAAGGTCTGCTGCGGAGCGGCATCGTCATCAAAGTCAACGCGATAGAATAACTCAACCGATTGACCCGGATCGAGACGTTGTAAAGCGCTACTGTGGGTATAAGAAAAAGTAAGTACTGCGGGAATCCCGTTCTTGACGATATTGTCACTGATCGTACCCTCACCACCGCCATCGGCACCATCGGTTGAACCGTCGCCATCGTTATCCAGACTGTCGCCAGCAAAGGGGAACACATAAGCGAGGTCACTCCCATCAAGCTGATCGGTCACGGTGATGTCGTAAGCCGGAGCACGTTGTACGCCATCATGACTTGCTTCGTTGGTCAGAGTGATGCGGTAGATATAGTGACTGAAGGCATCACCGTCATCGGCCAGAGCAACAAAATTACTGCACACTGTTCCTGCACCGTACAGACTTTCGTTACATACTTCTTTGACAACTGTGATCAGTGGCTCGGTTACGGTGAGGTCGACACGGCGGATCGCTTCAATCGGGTACCCGACCGTATTTGGGCCAAGGGAATAGACTTCAATCAGGCCAGTATTGACGTTACTGAAGGTCGCATCAAATGTTGAGTTAAGGATATTGTGGCTGTTGCCAGCATGGACATTCGGCACCAACCGTTGGTCAACCGGTTTGTTAAGCAGACGCGTTGTGGTATTGACAATAAACCACTCATCGGCCACCTGAATCTGTTCGGCATCAGGAACGTTGAAGCGCCAGTCGAACCAGCCTTCATTCAAGGCTGTCAGCCCGGCAGGGTTCAGTGACACGTTCTCAATGCGGGAGGTGGATTGTGCGTAGGGGTCAGTGCTGGAGAGGTAAGCTTGACCATCCGGTACTTCATCAACGACATCGATATTCTGCACTGCAATATAAACAAAACCAGGTGTTTGAAAACCAAACCAACCACCAGTCTCAATATGGAAGTTGCATTCCTCACCAATCTGAAGTTCCTCGAAACCGTTGGCGTCAAAACTGGGTGGATTATTTTCGTTACACGTGCCGATCTGAGACTTCTTCAGATTAAAACCGATGACCCGAGCCCAGGTTGCATCCACAGAATAATTGTTAGCACGATCAAGCTCCCCGTCTTCATGGTCAGGTGCCCCGTTGTCACGAACAATCGGCGCCGGAAAATCGAGAGGAGTGCCATCACTCAGGGTGATTTCTCCCACCACATCGGCACGCAAACTGAGATCGTCAAGGGCAATTCTGGCAAGACCGTCCGGATCACCGGGTTGAGTCTTTCTGACATCAAAATTATAGGTGATTGTCTGCCCAGGCGCGATGATCGCGGGTGAAGTGCACTCGTAAACGGTCGCCGTCGCCGGAATCTCTGTTGGATCCACCCATACTTTCCAGGGAGCAGGCTGATTAGGTGCCCCGGACAGGGAAATTGGACTGCAGCCAGCTGGTGCGTTTTCAACAAACATGGTCGCACCAAAACTGACAAATGCATGGTAGTCAGCGGCATCGTGACCGCCGTTATTGGTCAGCTCGATTGGCAGCGTCAGCAATTGATTAGGATCGTTAGTGAGGATGAAGACACTGCCGCCTATAACTATATCAAGGTCTTCCGGGAAAGCGGGAATATCAGAACCAGCTGGATTACCGGTACCGTTGCCAGTGAGAACCAGCTGCTGATGCCCCTGAGCTGCACAAAAAAGATCAAAATCGACAGTCAGGGCATTGCTCAAAGGAGTCTGGAAGGTTGGATCGGTTCCGGTAGTCGGGTATTCCTCAGGATTAACATCCAGATTGGCATTTCGGTCGTAATAATCAGATTCGACCAAGACAACCCGGAAGCGGACGACCGCGACATCACCCTGACGCAGCATATTGACCTGGTCGGCATAATCGGGATGGGTGACACCATTACTGGTCAGATCAAACTCGGGAGCGATATTAGTCAACGGAGCAGCATGCTCATTGGTCCACACCAGAGTATCGACAAGGCCGGGATAAGTTGCACCATAAGCTGGAGTGACATCCAATTCTGGAGTAAATGTTGCGTCTACGACGTACTCAATTGGCAGTACATCAGCCAAGTGAATATTTTTTACACTACCAGCGCTGTTATTTTGGATAATGATTGTCATCATCCCTCGACTACCTACTGGCTGAGAAGTATTGACTCCGGTCAGTTGACGATTCACGGTCAGAAGTGGATGGTCATCGTTATAGCGGGAATAGAAAGTGGCTGTGTCGGTCGGGACTATGCCTGTTGATGTCTGGGTAATTCCACCAGCCGGAACTTGTGCTTCACAACCCCACTGCACATCATCGACAGTATTGGTTTTACTGGTTTCACAGGAACCAGTAGCGTTGATTTTACCAACCAGATAAATGGAGGTACTCCCTCCGGCAACAACATCAACTTCGTGACCATCAAATGATACGGCCATGTCGCCAAAAGGATCGCTCACTATGAAATCATTTATCGTGTTCCCTGCAGCAACACAACCCGTTGCTGAACCGGAACCATTATTGTTGGCGATAGTATTAGCTGCAGCCTCAGTCGGGCATGCATGACTGATTGTCATACTCCCGGACTGCATAAGATCATCAAAGCGAAGATCCTGTAACCCCGCCAGTCCACCATTATCTATCCTGATGCGCCAGACAATATCATCATTATTATTGCCGTAAACCGGATTGCTTTCAGAGTTCTGTCGCTGTCCGGCGTCATAATTCCAACCAGTTTTAATCACTGTCGGAAGCGGTTCACGTAATGGCAGGGTGTCGGTATCTGACTGAGGTGAATCGCCACATCCTGAATCGGTATTGAAAGTCAGATTTGCCTGGATGGTACGGTTGGCAGGAATTCTAACTAAACCTTCAGGATCAGTCGTTCTTCTGACGGCAAAGCGGATGGTAATGTAATTGACATCGGAGTTTGATATATGTGCGGTTAGAGGGTCACCAAACGGGTCAATTTGAGTTGAACTGAAGGTCAGCGTGCTGCCGCTGATAGCCGGTGCTGATCCGGCGGAAGTAGAACCCCCATTGACGCTGTAGATAACAGGTGCTGGCGCGGTTGGATCGTACTCCAACCCGGAACTCATCAGATCCTCTACAACCACTATATTTGTCATGGTTGCACCAGGGATGGGAGGGTCATACGGAAGAGGAGGAGTCGTATCGAAGGTGTAGCTGTAGGGATTTCTGACAACAACAGTTATATAGCCGTAACCACACAGCTCACAATAACTGTTACTTAAATCATGTTGAACAAAAGGAAATGGTTTGGTGTCACAGGGAGCTGCCTGAGCCAGCACAGAAATAAGCAATACACCAATGATGGCTAATAGAGTCCGTATTGGTTTAATCAAAATTCTTGATAAGGATTGCGGCAACAACATAGTGAGTTACAAGTCCCCTGCTATAAATAAAAAAGTAGCCAATGTTTTCCCATGAAGCATCGTGATCGCACAGTCGACTTATCCTTTGAAACAAAAAAAGCGCCACCTTCTGCCGAAGATGAGCGCTCCTGTAGTACTCCCGTTGCCGGAACCCAAGATGCGTGTTTCATCTCTTCGGCAACCCGGCTATCCTTAAATCAGGATCCGTGGCTTTGCGTCACCAGATTGCTCTGGTTTTGCCCTTTCGGAGTTGTACCTTTTAATTATTGTATATCCTCTTGAAACGACCTCTTTTTATCCATAAAAAAAGCGCCCACCCTCTACCGAAGATGAGCGCTCCTGAAAATACTCCGTTGCCGGAACCCAAGATGCGTGTTTCATCTCTTCGGTAACCCGGCTATCCTTAAATCAGGACCCGTAGCTTTGCGCCACCAGATTACTCTGGTTTTGCCTTTTCGGAGTTATTTATTTTATTATTTGGCGCGAACGATCTCGCCATTAATAAATTTGAATTTACGGGATTTAACAAAGCCTGTCAAGTGAATTGTTATTGACACCGCCCTTTGTTTTAATGACAGGTCATCAATTTTAAGGTAGATTGTTCCGAAGATAGCAATAAATAAAGTTAGTTTACTTTCGAGATAATGACTAGAATTATACTGATTTAAAATGAATTTTATAGATTATCTAACGAAAATTTTTCTTTCGGAAAATAGAAGTCCCCTTCGTGACAGCGCAACGGCAGCCTGGCCGATCTGTCTAGGTTATATTCCAATTGGTCTGGCGCTTGGCGTGCTGGCTCAACAGACAGGTCTACCGTGGTGGGCAGTGGCCATGATGTCGATACTGGTCTTTGCCGGGAGCGCTCAATTTATCTGCGTCGCCATGCTGGCTGTCGGGGCTTCGTTCCCTGCTATCATCTCCACCACTCTGGTTGTCAATCTGCGTCATACCTTGATGAGCTCTGCCCTGGCTGTTTATCTACCTGGCATCAATCGTAGCTTCCTGGCGCTATTTGCCTACGGAATCACCGATGAGAGTTTTGCTGTCAACATGACGCAGTTCAAGAATGAGGGTTGGGATCGCTGGCGTGCATTATCACTTAATCATATTGCCAATCTCGTCTGGATTCTGGCAACAATCACCGGGGCACTGGTTGGGCAACTTGTTCCACAGGGGGCTTTTGGCATTGATTACGCACTGACCGGAATGTTTATCTGCCTGCTGGTTTTCCAGCTTAACGGACGGATCTATATCATCACCGGACTTTTTGCCGCCCTTATTTCAGTTTGCTGGTATGTATTGATCCCGGGTGATTCGTACATTGTCGGGGCTTCAATCTGTGCAGCAACCCTTGGATATTTTTTGCAACGCTACCATCGGAGGAAAAAATGACTTTCTCCGATTATTTATTTTTGTTTGGTGGGATGGGTTTAGTGACCTATCTTCCTCGCACCCTGCCGTTACTTTATCTAGCTCATAAGCAGCTACCGCAATGGTTGATTGATTGGCTCAGCCTGATCCCGGTAGCTGTTTTAAGCGCTTTGCTGGCTCCTTCACTTTTTACTGATGCGGCCGAGCGGAGTTTTTCTCTCGGAAAACCGGAATTTATAGTTGCAATTCCAACATTGCTTTTTGCCCTGAAAACCCGTAGCCTCGGCGGCACGGTTCTGGTTGGCATGATCCTTTATTGGCTGGCTGGCTTTATTATTTGAATTTAGGTATTTGCGGTGCGAACCACCGCAGTAGGGGCGCTGCTTGCCGCGCCCTTTTTTGGTTTAACAATAGGGCGCGGCAAGCAGCGCCTCTACAAGTATGGGAAAAAAATGACATTAACAGGAAAACAAGCACATTATTTGCGCGGTTTAGGGCATCATTTAAAACCTGTCGTCATGATTGGCAAGGATGAGGTCAATGCGGCGATCATTGCTGCGACTGATGAAGCTTTAAGTATTCACGAACTGATAAAAGTTAAATTGCAGGAAGGTTGCGAAGGCAATCGAAAAGAGGTCGCAGCAGAACTGGCAACAGCAACAGATTCCAGTATTGCCCAGATTATCGGGAAAAATATTTTGCTGTATCGAGAATCGGAAGATAAAAAAATCAAACTTCCAGCAATCAAATAGGCGCTATGTTCCATTTTGATATAACCAAAGAGCCGCTCTCAAATCCGGAGTTAAAGGCGGAGTTACAATCGCTTAAAAAGATCCGCAAAGAACTGATCAAGTATTCCTGCATCTCAGATGTGTTACATGCTTTTGTCTTTATCGGTCTCTATTTCAGCCAGTTTCTTTCTGGATATGCTGTGCTTGTTGCTGTGGTGCTAAGTACCGTCTTTGCCCTTTTTCTTGCAACCGTCCCCCGACAAAGTCTTAAGTTGGCTGATCGTATTGCTATCGGGGCTATTGCCCTGGGAACAGCAGTTGCAACCTTCCTGATTATAAATATATCCATGCAGCAGCCATTAACCGGGAGTCTGGTTGCCGGGCTGACAGCCGGGTCAATTGTTATTGTCGGGGCAACTCTGGGTAGAAAAATCAAAGATATTTTGTTGTCAATTGAATCAGTGAAACCAATTCCAGAAGACACGGTTGCCCAGCAGGAGCTCAATTATTTATGTCGAAAATATCCGCAACTTGATGAATACCGGGAGCAGGCAACCCAGAACTTACGTCCCCACTTGTCCTATGGAGAGTTAGCGGCAATGAAGAAGTGGATGACAGAAGAGCAGCAAAACAAGGCTGAAGCTGTTTAGACTATTAGGATTCAAACCTTCAGTCTAATAGCCCTCAGCCTTATTTTGCTGCCTTTAAGCCCTTTCAAACGGCTCATACAACTTTTTGTATTCATCCTGCGCATAGCGATCGGTCATACTCGCTATATAGTCGCAAATCACCCGTTCCGTTCCATACTTTTCAAACCGTTGCTGATGACGTTCAGGTAACAGGGTTGGATTCTCCATATAATTTTCAAACAGCAAACTCAAAAAGCGCTCCGCTTTGACCCGCATCCGCTCAACTTTTGAATGGCGATAAAGGCGCCGATAGAGAAATTTTTTCAATTGTTGATTCAGCTCACTCATCTGTGGGCTGAAACTGACGAGATTTCCAGGCTGACTGCGAATATCTGCCAGAGTTGAAATGTTATGATTTTGCAGGTTCTCAGTTGTCGTATTAACCAGATCACGCATCAGGTCGCCAATCAGATAACTGATGGTTTGCAGAATATGGCGTTTATCATCCAATCCGGGAAATTTTTTCCCGATCATCAGATAAGTCTGCTGCCATAATTCGACCTCTTCAAGGTCTTTCAGTGTGATGTAGCCAGCCTTTAGTCCATCGTCGATATCGTGGTTATTGTAGGCAATTTCATCAGCCAGATCGATGATCTGCCCTTCAAGAGTTGCCTGCTGCTCCGGCTTGTAAGGTTTAATCGCCTCTTTTCCCGCCTGATCATAATCGGAAGAATGTTTGATGATCCCCTCTCTGGTTTCCCAACTCAGATTCAGACCATCAAAACCGGGGTAACGTTGCTCCAGAAGTTCCACAATCCGCAAAGACTGTTGGTTATGTTCAAATCCGCCAAAATTTTTCATCAGCCGTTTGAGAACATACTCACCGGTATGCCCAAATGGAGTGTGGCCCAAGTCATGCGATAATGCCAGCGCTTCGACCAGATCTTCATTCAGGTGTAAATTCCGGGCAATCCCGCGGGCTATCTGCGCAACTTCCAAAGAGTGGGTCAAACGAGTTCGATAGTAGTCACCTTCATGGTTAACAAAAACCTGAGTTTTATATTCCAGCCGCCGAAACGCCGCACAATGGATAATCCGATCCCGATCCCGCTCAAATGCCAACCGCTCATCCTTGAACGGTTCTTCATATTCACGACCCAGACTCTGGGTGCTGTGAGCAGCATAACTTGCTAATCCATGTTCACGCATACAAAATCTCCTTCTGAACTTTGAATCATAATACAGTATCAGTGTGACAAAATAAGTCACACCAGTCGAGCGGCGCAGATTCAAACTCAGAGAGTATATCAGAAGGTCAGCGTGATCAGTCACTCATTCCTGATTCGGACTGCAAACCTTGTAAATATTTGACATAAGGGATTGATGTGGCTATTAATGTATGAGTTCTGTTTTGCTGCATTGGAGGGGTTGTGCAAGACCTAAAAATTAAAAACCTCAATACAGTTTACGCCGTCAACTGGGAATATTTCTCGGGGTGATGGCGTTTTTTGTTTTAGAGTTCAGAACAATAAAATATGGGAAACGTTGATATTTTCCATGCTTCACTCTCAATATCATAATAAATGGGCAATATTGAGTCAGTCGAACAAGGAATTCATTTTCCATATTCTCTGCGCAATATCTTAATAAGTGGAAAAATGTCCCGTCTATAGACTGTGATATATGGAAATGTTTCCACATATCAACAATGTTGTACGGCTCAAATTTATGAATGCATTTTGATGATTATAAGGGGGTCTTTTTGTTACTAAGTGCATCAATTACGTCTGTTGAATTTCGCAATTTCAAGGCTTATGCACATTTTTCTATTAGCCTCCAGCATATGAATATTCTCGTTGGCCCAAACAATTGTGGTAAATCTACAATTCTAAGTACCTTCAGGGTGTTGGCAGTTGGTTTGCGGCGTGCGAGAGCAAAAGGTATTGAATGGGTCCCTGGTCCGTTGGGACAAACTCGCGGTTACAGGCTCAACGAGGAAACTCTCCCTATATCAATTGAGAATGTACATACCGACTATGATGATTCAGATTCGTCAGTAACTTTTCGTCTATCAAATGGGAATAAGCTACAACTATTCTTCCCTAAAGAGGGCGGGTGTTCATTTATCCCCATGTGCGCAAAAAAGGGCATAACAACGCCAACACAATTCAAGGCTGCGTTCCCAATAGCAGTTGGAGTAGTTCCTGTTCTTGGACCTGTTGAGCATGAAGAAGAATTATTAAAAGAAGAAACCATCAAGCGAAACTTGGGCACCCACAGAGCATCTCGTCATTTCCGAAATTCCTGGTACCATTTCCCTGAAGATTTTGACAATTTTGCAAGTCTAGTAAAGGAAACATGGCCTGGTATGGAGATTGAGTCGGTTACTAACGCAGATGTAATGTCTGGCAAACTGACAATGTTCTGCATAGAAAACCGCATACCTAGAGAGTTGTTCTGGGCTGGTTTTGGTTTCCAAGTTTGGTGCCAACTACTAACACATATAAGCAGAGCAAAAACAGACTCGTTACTCATTATTGATGAACCAGAAATATATTTGCACCCAGACGTGCAGCGACAATTATTAAGCATCTTGCGGGAAGCTGGGCCAGATATTTTATTAGCGACTCATTCAACTGAAATTATGGGCGAAGCCGACCACTCTGAGATATTGCTGGTAGATAAATCTAAAAGGTCTGCTAACCGCTTAAAAGACATTGAGGGCGTGCAGCAGGCATTAGACATTGTGGGCTCTATTCAGAATATAACGCTCACACAATTAGCGAGGAACAGGCGACTTGTTTTTGTAGAAGGTTTATTTGATTTTAGAATAATAAGAAGGTTTGCTCAAAAACTAGGATATTTGGAACTTTCCTCCGGAATAGATCTTACACCCTTAGAATCAGGTGGTTTTTCATCATGGGAAAGTATCTTGTCGTTTGCAAGAGTTTTTGAAAAAGCTGTCGGCAGGTCGGTTAATATTAGTGCAATTTATGACCGTGATTACCTCCCCCAAGAAGAGGTAACGAACATTATTGCTGATCTTAGCAAACATCTATCTGTCGTCCATATCCATGACCGAAAGGAAATGGAAAACTACCTGCTAATACCGAAAGCACTTGAAAAAGCGATAAAGAAATCAATAAAAGACCGAGCGAAAAGAGTTGGCGCAAGTGAAGTGTCACACGCTCCGATAACTGAATTGTTAGATGAAATTACCCTGCCATTGAAAAGTAATATTCAAGCCCAGTATATGGCGAAAAGATCAGATTACTTTAAGAAGTCAAAACTAGATGACGCCACAATAAATGCCCAAACAATAAAGAGTTTCGACATTAAGTGGGAAAAAATTGAAACAAGAATGGAAATCGTCCCTGGAAAAGAAGTACTAAAAAAGTTGAGAGAAAAAATACAGAATGATTATTCTGTCAATCTTACCGAAACTAAAATAATCAATGAAATAGAAATTGAAGACATGCCTGATGACTTGATATGTTTACTGAAAAAACTAGAAGAATATATACATCAAACATAATCAAAAAGTGCCGTACAACCATATAATCAAACGGACGGAAAATACAGGTGTGCTTCCCGAAAAACAAAATCAAAAATGTCGGTGGGTCACGCAAGTTCTCGCAAGTTCTCGTTGCCGCCGCTTATCACGACCGTTAGAATGAATAGGCAGAACAGGATATTCCAAGAGCAAAAGAAAAAGAAAAAAGAAAAACGAGAGATTACCCCAGTAGGTACCGGGCTGCCCCCCCTCCTGCCTTCATGCTGCGCATGCAGCAGCCGCCTACTGGGTTAATCTCTCTTTAAGCCAGGATTCTATAGCAGGACGAGAATAACGAACTTGACGACCTAAAAGAATACGACCGGGAAGCTGTCCAGCTTTGTCCATACGGTGCAGGGTTGATC
>Ga0256840_1000295_pt1 | contig 50707 bp, 46 predicted proteins | sample 355202metaG_FD_185969 | JGI IMG/M metagenome (GOLD analysis project Ga0256840, IMG submission 185969) | Hydrothermal vent microbial communities from Mid Atlantic Ridge, Atlantic Ocean - 355-202 | ecosystem: Environmental > Aquatic > Marine > Hydrothermal vents | place: Atlantic Ocean: Mid...
CGATTATCTGGCGATTATCACCATCGCCGCCAATTTTATTATCATCAGTACAATTGAAAATATTGGTGCTATTGGCGGTTCTCGCGGTTTTATGGGGATGAAACGTCTGATCAATTCGATGGAAGATATCGTTGATCTCCCCTGGATGCCAATCTGGGTTTTTATCTTTACGGTTTTATGTGTCTGGGTGATACGCCGCTATGTCTCATCAACTTTTGGCAAGGGAGTATCCGCCATCAGTCAAGATGAGGTTGCTGCTGAGATCATGAGCGTCAACACCAACAAGATCAAAACTATAACTTTCATGCTCTCTTCCGGCCTGGCCGGTATTGCTGGCGGACTGTTTGCCTATATTCTCGGTTACGTCAATCCGGGCAGCTTCAACATCATGAAATCAACCGAAGTGCTGGTTATGGTTTATCTGGGTGGTATGGGCTCACTCTCCGGTTCAGTATTGTCAGCAATTTTGTTTACCCTTTTGCTGGAAGCGTTCAGATTTATCATTCCGGTCATTAACGACTTTGCCCATCAAATACATATCATCTCTCCAGATTACGATATCAGCCAGGTCTGGAGATGGGTTTTAATCCCGTTACTGCTCATTATTTTGATGCAGTTTCGCCCTGAAGGGATCATGGGCAACCGTGAATTGGGAGATATTTTCCCTCGACTGAAGAAGTTTTATCGATTTAAATAAGATGATGTAGGGGCGCTGCTTGCCGCGCCCAGGGCGGAGCAAGTGCCGCCCCTACAAAACACAGGGTTTTAAAAACATGCAAACACAACCAGAAACAAACGATGCTCCGGTTATGGAGATTCGCGGACTGACGCAGAACTTCGGCGGACTGAGAGCCGTTTCCGACTTTAGCGTCAAGCTGGGAAAGAATGAGCTGTCAGGGCTGATTGGACCTAATGGTGCCGGGAAAACAACAGTTTTCAACCTGGTCAGCGGATTCTACCAGCCAAGTGAGGGTGAAATCCTTATCGGTGGCGTTCCGACTGCCGGGCTGAAACCACACAAAGTCACGTCACTTGGTGTCGGTCGAACATTTCAGAATATCCGGTTATGGAATGACATGACAGTTCTTGAAAATATCTGTGTAGCACAGCATTCACAGCTGAACTACGGATTTTTTCACAGCGCCATCCGCAGCAAGCGTTATCTGCGACGGGAAAAAGAGATTACTGAGAAAGCAGCTGAACTACTCAACGTTTTTGATTTGATGAAATATGCTGACGATTTCCCCAAAAATCTCCCTTACGGAACCCAACGAAAACTTGAAATTGCGCGTGCGCTGTCAAGCCATCCCAAACTGTTATTGCTTGATGAACCAGCGGCCGGGCTCAACTCTGCCGATGCTCACGACTTGATTCGCCTGATCCGTTGGATACACGAAACATTCGATGTCACCATCTGGATGATTGAACATCACATGGACGTTATGATGCAGCTCTGCACCCAGATCAAGGTTATCGATTTTGGAGAAACTATTGCGGAAGGAAGCGCCGAACACGTACGCAATCATCCTGCCGTTATGACTGCTTATCTGGGAGATGAAAATATCTGATGCTATTATCAGTTGAAAATCTTGAAGTAAAATATGGAAATATCCAGGCACTGCACGGAATCAGCTTTCACGTCAATAAAGGTGAAATTGTCACCCTGATTGGAGCCAACGGTGCAGGAAAAACCACCTGTATGCATACGATTACCCGCCTGCCTCCCCCCGAAGCACCACGAGTTATTGCTGGAGACATCAAGTTTAAAGGGGAATCGATTCTCGGCACCAAACCAAGTGATGTGGTTAAAAATCTTCACCTCGCATTGTCTCCCGAAGGACGCAGAATATTTGGCAATCTGTCAGTTCTGAACAACCTGAAACTGGCAACCTATGCCCGGGAGAAAGATGCCGATCTGGAAAAAGAATATGACTATGTTTTTAATCTTTTTCCCCGCCTGAAAGAACGCCGTAACCAGCGGAGTGAATCATTAAGTGGGGGGGAACAACAAATGTTGGCTGTTGGTCGAGCCTTGATGACTGGCTGTAGAATCCTCCTTCTTGACGAACCAAGCATGGGTCTGGCTCCGGTACTCAAATACGAAATGTTCCGCAAGCTTAAACAGCTCAATGAAGATGGAATGACCATTCTACTTGTGGAACAAAATGCCAACCTGGCACTGAAGTTAGCTCATCGCGGTTACGTTATGGATACTGGAAATATCGTTGCCGAAGGAACAGGAGCAGAACTGCTGGATAATCCCGAGGTTAAGAAGGCCTATCTGGGAGGATAGGCCTCTGTACACCCTAACTCTTTTTATTATTCTGATGAACTGATTAAATCGACTGAGCCCCTGGTAAAAGTCGTCTCCTCGTGAAAACGGAGATCCAGTTTTTTGAGGAACTCAGAAAACCTTTGGATTTCCGCCTACGCGGAAATGACAGTCACTGCGCTTTAAAGGGCTTTGCAAGAACCTTAACTATTTCAAACTTTAAGCCATCAACCGGTACCAGCCCTGTTGACGGCTTTTTTTGTTTTAAAGAGATTCCGATTGAATATCTTGTCCGCATATCTTACAAAGGGATGATGAAAGTAAGAACATATCTCTGTATCGTCCTGGTGTCAGTTCTGCTGCTCGGTTGTAGTGATTTTGGTTACTATCTTCAGTGTGCCAAAGGACACATGGAAGTAATGTCCAATACCCGACCGATTGCAGAGGTTATAAAAGATCCGCAAACCAAACCAGAGACCCGGCAACAACTGGAAAAGGTTCTGGAAATGCGAGATTTTGCGGTGACAGAACTTGGTCTGCCGGACAATGAAAGCTATCGTCACTATGCCGATATCGGCCGCCCCTACGTAGTCTGGAACGTTGTTGCCGCAACAGAATTTTCTCTCGAGCCCAAACAATGGTGTTTCCCGGTTGCTGGTTGTGTCTCCTACAAGGGATATTTCAAGCAGGTGAAAGCAGAGGAACTGGCTGCAACTCTGAGGAGAGAAAACTACGCTGTCGATCTCTACGGAGTTCAAGCCTACTCAACCCTCAGCTGGTTTGACGATCCACTTCTGAACACCTGCCTTAGTTCATCTGATGCACGCTTGGCAGGCCTGCTCTTCCATGAATTGTCACACCAGCTGATTTATATTGATAATGATAGCTCCTTCAATGAAGCCTTTGCCATGACCGTGCAGATTGAAGGGGTTCGACGCTGGTTTCAACAAACAGCTAACCCGGAAGAATGGCAACGGTTTCTCGATCAGCAGGCACAGACTGAAGTATTTCAAGATTATCTGCAAGCAACCCGCGAGAAATTAAGCGATCTTTACCGTCAGGAGCTCCCCATAGAGTCGCTGCGCGAAGAGAAGCAGCTTTTGATCACTGCGGCACTTGAGAGTTTTGCACACTTGAAAAAATCCGGCCAGCTGGATCAGCGCTTTGACCCCTGGATGGCGCGTGGCCTGAACAATGCCCGTCTGGCCGGTAGCGCTACTTACCGTGATTTGATTCCCGGGTTTCAAGCAATCCTGAAACAATGCCAGGGGGAGCTTGGATGCTTTTATGAAGAAGTTCGTCTCATTGGCACGCTACCAAAAGCTGAAAGGCGAGTTCGGTTAAAGAGCGTTTCACACCCCCTGTTGACGGTACAGAATGGCTCCTGAACTTAAAGCCGAGCTACGAATGGCGCTTGTTTAAGCAGCATTGCAGTAATCTCGGGACTGTCCCCAGCTCTATCGGGGACTGTCCCAAGAGTTTACGAGCCATAGAACCGCGGTGGGTTTTGCTGGCACCTGCTAATAACCTGAAAAAACAATAAAAAAAGCGGGGGCAGAATCAAATTCTGCCCCCGCTTCCTGCTGCTTACAAAGCAGAACAAGTTTGTTGATTACTTGCTGTCCATTGGGTCAGCTTTGTAACCTAAAGCTTTCCAATCCATCCGACCATTATCACCATGGCAATCAAGACATTTCAGGGCATCTTCTTTAGGAGAAACCATGTGATCGAGTCTCCAGTACATTTCCGTTGCAGCGAATCCGTATTCACCGCTGTAAGGGAGACCGCTGACTTCCATACCAATTTTTGCAGAACGCTGCCAGTCCGCTGTGTCCCAGAAACCATCAGCACCATAGATGTGGTTGGTAATGAAATAGTTGTTCTTGGTATCATAGATCTGCTTACCCGTATGAATTTTGAAAGGATGAATTTTAGCAGTCTTGTCATTGATATCACCCTGAGGATAAGTTACTTTGGTAACAACTTTTGGATCTATTTTATCACCAATCTGCATAATGCTAGCCTTACCATTGAACCAGGCATAACTTGGAACCATATTGGTTTTCCAGGTCTGTGTTCCGGTGGCCTTTGAATAGCGGACAACCTTACCGTCAATCTCTTCAGGATTTGGAGCTTCATCGTGACCAGCAGTTGACCAATCCCAATCCATCTGTGTCGGATCTTCTTTCGCATAGATGGGAATATGGCAGGTCTGACAGGCGACCCGTTTGGCGTGGGCATTCAAACGTGACTGCTCGTGGGGGGCAGTATCGTGACACTGCTCACAGCTGATGGAGTTGAAGCCATCAGGCGAAGTTTGAAGGTTAGCACCAGAAATATAGTGATTTTCGGTTTCATGGCAGGTCTGGCACTGAAAATCATTGCCATCGGCATCCATATGAACATCGACAGAACGATCCGGATAATCCAGAACCAAACCAATATCGCCATGCTTGGCATTATTACCACCACCACCTAGAGCGTGGCACGATGTACAATTCTGCCGAACTGGCAATCCGACATTTTTAGCAACCTCTTCCAACTTCACATGTTCAGTCGGCCAACCGGAGTTATCCCCATCTTTATGATAGGTTCCGGTAGTATCGTGACAAATTAAACAGTCAACTCTGGTCTTGTCAGTAAAATCAAACTCCTCAGTCGCCCAACCGTAGCCTGCGTGACACTCACTACAGTGGACCCGGTTACTTGATACCGAAGTACAGAAGTTATTCATCACATTGGTCTTACCCAAATCTACCTCTTTACCATCGACAATCTGCTTACGTGACCAGGTCCAGTGGGGCGTTTTCATAAAATCCATAGCTTGGTCTTCGTGACATTTGAGACATACTTTCGTTACGTCAGTCGCATTCTCAAAGGGACCTTTAATAAATTTACTATGGTCAACTGCGTAAGCGGAAACACTTAACAACAGCAGACCAGTCAAAATTAACAGTATTTTCTTCATTCGAGTCACCTCTATCATTAATTATTCAATATTATTAGATGTATAGTTGCGAGTAAAGGGGGAGAAACCATGTAATTTCTCCCCCTTGTTTTTTTACAATTATACGCAGATCTAGAACTTCATCGTAATTTTAGCGTAAGCATCCCAGGCCGTATCGATAACTGGCAGCAGAGAATAGGCCGAACCATTTTCTATATCCGCAATCTTGATTGGTTTACCAACCGGCGATCCACTCCCGGTGTATTCATAATCATAGTAAAGACCACCAACTTTAATGAAAGCACGTGGGTTGATATCAAAGATATAGTAGGCCTCGAAAACATGGCCGCGAGTGGCTAGTTTACTGCCCAGCAAATCATCCTGAGCCTGGGTAAACGGTGTCCAGTATTCAGAACCGTAGTTATACTCCAGACCAAATTTACCCATAGGAGCTGGCATCTGCATACCAACGTAAACTCCGTAACCGTTTTGGGTATCGTCATCTTCAGCCCGCGCTGGCATCATAATAATTTCTGAGCCATCAGCGCTAAGTTGCGCTTCAAAAACAGCATCATTACCCATACCACCGAACATGCCAGCCTGGCCGTTCGACTCAAGCTGGGTCATACCAACAGAACCAAACCAGGTAAAACCACTATCATACTCATGGGTTACACCCAAGGCGAGCAGATTGATATTACCAATAACGGTGCTAGGGGTGTATCGAACATTAAAGTTCATGTTCGGGAATTTCTGCAAGTCGGCATTCATTGTAGGAGCAAATAATGTGGCATACTGTGCCGGGAAGGCGAAAACACCAGTAAAACCATCCACAACATCCTGAGCCCGGAACAAAGTTGCTTGAACTAAGGTGCTGCCATTATTATAAACGTCGATATTAAAACCACCTAAGTGTGTATCTTCCAGGTTTGCAGTGATGTCATCATTAAATAATGTGCCGTTACCATACTCAGATTCAAACCCCTGACCGTAGCAGAAACGGATGGTCTGACCTTCAATACCGGTCAGTTTACCAATATGATAGCCAATTGTCAGACCATCAAAGTTGAAGTTAACCAGATGCCCAGACGGGGTGCCACCACGCATCTCATTTTCACGATAGTTGGTTGGAGGGCCATAGGTTGATGGACGGCGACCAATTGACAGATAAAAATCGCTGCCGGCAATATCTTTCCAGTTAAAGAAAGCCCGCTCAACATGGATAAGATCACCGGAAGGACGCCCACTACTGGTTCCGTCCATAGCAAAAGCATCCCAGGAATCAAACACTCTAGAGCCTGAAGAATCACCCCAAGCTTTGTACATAGTTAGACGACCATCAAAGTTCATATTTTTGGCAATATCAGCCTTCATATTTAAACGAAGGCGGGTCGTGTACATAAGATCATTGTTGATGTCCGAGGTTCTAGGCCCGGCAGACATGGCAAAAGGACCGACTCCAGACAAATCACCTGCCATGAATGCAGCAGCTAAGCTTGGGTTAGCAATCATCATTTTTGATAGTGGAGTTAAAGGAGTACCATCAGCATTTGTCAACAAATTACCACCAGCATCTGATAATTGAGTATTAAACCCAGCTGAATTTAATGGATCCATAGCCTTCGCACCAAAATCATCATAATCAACCTTGATCCCGGGATTCCAAGTCACATCCTGATAATGGAGAGAATCGACGGTGTTCCGAAAATCACCGGTAAAACTGATCCGATCCAAGGCAGAGTGGCGCTCGGGAGCTTCAAGCCGATCAGACAGATCATCCAGCTCCTCGACAATGTCGGCAATTTGCTTTTGCAGCTCCTCAATCGTTGGAGCCGCAAATGATGTGGCAGCAGGCAGGGTCAGCAGGACTGCCAGCAGTAAAATAATAAATCTACTCATTCAGTGGTACCTCCTGTTAAACTTTGTCTTCAGTTAAAAACTGTTGTTGTCCCTATCCCCAACTGGGAGGGGACGGACTGATAAAAATCAGAACTTAAATTAACCACACGTTGCAGGATGCTCAGAATCTGCAGCATTGTCATAGAGGAACTGATTGATATCTTTCTGATCTTTTTCTTTCAGATTTTTAAAAACATCCCCTGGATGTTTTGCGGTTTTCTTTTTAAAGTAGCGATCCCACTGTGACATGGTCTTTGTCATCGGAGTCAACTCTCCACCTTCACCGCCAGCATTATGACAAACCTTACAATTTTTCTTGTACAGGTGTTTCCCTTTGCGTGAGTTACCACCGTCAATTGCCAAAACGCTGGTTGCAGTGAATGCGGTGAGAATTAATCCAATCAGTAGCAAACTTTTCCAGTTCATATTGTTTTCTCCTTTAGGTTATGAATGGCGGCACTCAATCCGTGCCCCGTTGATATAAAAACTAGTTAAGAACTAGTTAAGATCGACACCTCTAATATCATCTGAAAGACATGCTTACAAGCCTTTTTTATACAATATTTAGGAAAAATAGCCATATAAAGTACTTATACACCCATAAGTTAGTGTTGTTTACAGCTTATCCCTATATTTTTAAATAGTTAAAGATGTTTATTTTGTCGGTATCTGTCAGGATAAATCCTACATGACTTACTGGTATTTAATTGCAGCATTAGACTCTAAATGTCTAAAAAAACAGAACAAATAACCATTTCTTATGGGGCAACAGTATCTCTTATCTCTTACTTCATCAGCAAATTATTCACCTGTAGCAGCCTCCCCTTGAACTTCATCGATCAATTAATTTATAGTCTTATGGATGAGGCTCGTGTAAAACTCTTTATCTTTAACGTCCAGTGACCGTCATTCCCGCGCAGGCGGGAACCTGGAGGTTTCCTGGGTTCAGCAAAACAGAATCCCAGTTTTCACGGGAATGACGACTTTTGCAAGAGGCTAAGATTATAGTATGTTCATATTTCAGGAGAAAATACCATGATAAAATTTGATTATAGCCAACACCAATGTCCCTACCCTGTCATTGAAACTCGCAAACAGATCCTGGCCAACCCCGGCCAATCACTGGAAGTTCTGGTCGGTGACCAGGCAGGACGAGATAATGTCTCCCGTCTGGCGACAAAAATGGGCTATCAGTCCGCCGCGGAACAGGATGGCACCTGCTTCCTCTTGACCTTGACCCCTGCTGAGGGGAAAGAAGAAGCAACGCAGACCGAAACAGTGCCCATGACAGCCGCCACTGGAAAAACCGTTATCTACTGTGGGAGTGATCGGATGGGTGATGGAGATGACGAATTTGGTCGCGTGTTGATGATAAATTTCCTCACCACGCTCCTTGAAATGGAGCCACGTCCTGACATCATCCTGTTCGTCAATAGTGGGATCGATCTCACCACCAAAGGGTCTGCTGTTCTCGATGCCCTTAAAACCCTTGAATCCCGTGGTGTTGATATCGCCAGTTGTGGATTGTGTCTTGATTTTTATCAGAAAAAAGAACAATTACAGGTCGGACGCGTGACCAACATGTACGAAATAGTCGAGGTGCAATGTCAGGCGGCTCGGGTTGTCACTCCGTAAATAACCAGACAATTCGCATAAAACATGTCACATCTGTGCGGGGACAACCTGTGCATTCCCACAGAAATGCCAATAGTATCGCAATCTACTTGTCTGAATTTCGATAGCCATGCTATTTTTCTCAAAATTCATCCTATTAAAATCCAAAATATTGGAGGACAAAGTGAAAAAACTGTTAATTCTTATCGCCACAGCAGCGATAATCTTTCCCCTCAGCGCCTGCAGTCAGAACGAGCCCGCTCAACCAACGACTAAAACAGAAGCTCCAGCCCCAACTCCAGCTGCACAACCTGAACCCGCCACTGCAGCAGCTCCTGCGCCGGATCCGGCAGAAACTCCTGGTGCTATATCAGGAACAGTTGTTGAAACCATGAATGCAGCTGGTTATACCTACGTTTATGTCGATGATGGAACCAAGAAAATCTGGGCTGCAGCTCCTGAGTTTGCTGTCAAGGTTGGTGATGAGGTGATGGTTCCAGAGGGAATGGCAATGCATAACTATCACAGTCAGAGCATGAATCGTGACTTTGATGTCGTCTACTTTGTCGAATCAGTTCTAAACGCCAGCAACCCTTCCATGGAAGGATCAGGTATGGGCATGATGGGAGCGTCAGCTGGCAACCCTGCCGACATGCAGATGCCTGAGGGACACCCACCCATCAGTGGAAACGTTGCTCCACCAGAAGTTGACCTCGCAAATGTACAAAAAGCTGCTGGCGGACTGACGATTAGTGAAATTTATGCAGGCAAAACGGATCTTTCTGGAAAAGCAGTCACACTACGCGGCAAAGTTGTCAAATTCAGCCCACAAATCATGGGCACCAACTGGATTCATCTCCAGGACGGTAGTGGTGATCAGGCCGCTGGAACGCACGATCTGACAGTTACCAGCAGTGTTCAGGTTAGTGTTGGCGATACCATTGTTGCCAGTGGAGTATTGACTCTTGATAAAGATTTTGGCTACGGCTATAAGTACGATCTGATCATGGAAAATGCCGACGTCACCGTCGAATAAATACTATTTTAAAATTCTTTTTTGCGAGCCTCTGGGAAAATCCAGAGGCTTTTTTTTGCCTCATCGCATTATTAAATTATAATTATTAGTTGACAATAAGATCAGATTAACATAAAATGCAATGTATTCACTGGTAACTTCAGGAAAAACGCCCGAGCTCACATTTCAGATAAAAAAGCTTCTAACTATGTAGCCAATTATTGTCACTTTGAACCATAGATAAGGATTCCCTATGCGCCTCAAAAATCTCAGTATCAGTAAAAAAATCTATCTGGTCACCAGCCTGGTGATATTGATCTTCACCCTCTGTCTGATCTGGATGTACAACAACTATCGCAACCAGATTTATGCAGATAGCAAAAAACAGCTTGTCACCGCTGTCGATACCGCCTATGGGATCATCGAGCATTACAGTAGAATGGTTGGCGAAGATATGTCGGACAGCGAAGCTCAGATGCACGCTATGTCTGCGATCAGAGACCTTCGCTATGCAGGAAACACCTACTTCTGGATCAACGATACGCAGCCTAAAATGATTATGCATCCAATCAAACCGGCACTTGATGGTAAAGATTTATCGGGAGTTAAGGATCCTGATGGTCTGCATCTTTTTGTTGAATTTGTCAAAGCAACCAAATCTAAGGGATCCGGGTTTGTCACTTATCAATGGCCGAAACCTGGCAAGGATAATCCCCAGCCAAAGCTATCCTATGTTAAAAAACACCCCGGCTGGAATTGGATCATCGGCAGTGGAATTTATATTGATGACCTGCAGGGCAAACTCAACAGCGTATTTTATACAGTATTTGGTATTTTGCTGGCATTAATACTCTTGTCTTTTACCCTGATTTTTTTCCTGGCACGTTCTATTGCAAAACCGATGAAACAGGCAGTTGAGATGTTAGAAGACATCAACAAAGGACACCTCTCCGGTCGCCTCAACCTGGATCAAACCGATGAAGTCGGTCAGTTGGCGCAGACTATGGATAAATTTGCCGACAATATGCAGCATGAGGTGATCGGTTCACTGCAAAAACTGGCCGATGGCAATTTGAATATGAACCTTGTGCCCCGGGATAGTCAGGACGAAATACGCAGTGCCTTCAATAAACTTGAAAAAGATTTAAACGCGGTGATGAGATCAATCCAGAATGCCGGGCAGCAGATATCAGCAAACAGCACCAGCGTCAGCGATTTTTCTCAGTCACTGTCACAAAGTGCCACCGAGTCAGCCGCATCGCTAGAAGAAATTTCTGCCTCTTTGAGCGAACTTTCTGGACAAACCAAGCATAATGCCGACAATGCCAGTCAAGTCAACATTCTTTCGAGAGAAGCCAAACAAGCGACAGAAGAGGGTAAGGCGAGGATGGGACAAATGATCTCTGCCATGGGTGAGATCAGCGAAGCAGGGCAAAGCATCAATAAAATCATCAAAGTCATCGATGAAATCGCTTTTCAAACGAACCTGCTGGCACTTAACGCTGCCGTTGAAGCTGCCCGAGCCGGGCAACATGGCAAAGGGTTTGCCGTGGTTGCTGAGGAGGTGCGCAATCTTGCAGCGCGCAGTGCTAAAGCTGCCAGTGAAACCGCCGAATTGATCGAAGGGTCGGTTGAAAAAACCAATAACGGCTCACAAATTGCCAACCAGACGGCGGAGTCCCTGGAAAATATCCATGGCAGCATATCCAAAGTTTCCGATCTGGCAGAAGAGATTGCCGCTGCTTCAAGTGAGCAGGCTTCCGGGATTGGTCAAATCAACGTGGGAGTGGGACAGATTGATCAGGCGATTCAGCAGAACACCGCCACTGCAGAAGAGAGTGCTGCCGCCGCCGAGGAATTATCGAGCCAGGCGGCTGAACTGCTTAACATGCTCAAGCGCTTTCAGCTGAAAGGGCAAAACCAACAGCAGGTCAGCTATCAACCACAACCGGCGCCCTCCAGACCAGCACCACGTAACCAGCCCGCCAATGACACTTGGGGTGGAGCACCTTCAAGCAGTCCGCAACAAGCTATTGCGCTGGATGATGATGAATTTGGTAAGTTCTGAGAATCGATAAAATAGACAAGAGAAAAGCCCGATTATCGTTTAGATGATCGGGCTTTTTTTGCGAAAAATATAGCCGCAAGAAAGATTTTAACGGAGAGTCGGAGAGATGCAGAGAAAAACAAATCACTATTATTTTACGGATTATAACTAATCTTCCGCTAGATAGCGTGTTTTGGAATGTTGGGATGGGGGTGGATTGGTGCTATTCGCCCCTCTCCCTAGCCCTCTCCCACACCGGGGAGAGGGAATTTTACACAGCGGAAGATTGGTGCTAATCAAAAGCTTTTTAAGATTTTAAACTAAAAAAAGATTTTAAGCCCTTCTCTCCCACTCTCCCACTCTCCATCTCGGCGTCTCTCCGTTAAAAGCATTCCTTGACCCTTGGTGACAAAGATTATGTTATGAATCCGACAAAACCCGGGAAATCGTTTCCGCCAATCCCGCTGACATCCCAGGCATCTGCTGTAATTCTTCCAGGGACGCAGCACGGATTTTTTTCAAACTCCCAAAATGTTTCAGCAGAGATTTTTTCCGAGCCGGGCCAACCCCGGGGATATCTTCCAACGCTGAACGTAAACTCGCCTTGCTGCGTAATTTGCGATGATAAGTAATCGCAAAACGATGTGCTTCATCCCGCAACCGCTCCAGAAGAAACAAACTGGCCGATCCGTGTCGAAAACTGACCGGATTTTTTCGTCCAGGAAGAAAAAAACGCTCTTCACTTCGCTCGACAACTTTACCACGTACATTTGCCATCACCCGGCTTTTGGCGATCCCTACAGCACCAATTGTCCCCTCTAAATGGAATTCCTCAAGCACCATTGACAAGACTCCAAGTTGTCCTTTGCCGCCATCGATCAAGATCATATCAGGCAAGTTTTCTTCCTCAACGCCACGGATCAAGCGCCGCCTCAGCACTTCCCGTAACGACGCATAGTCATCAGCACCTTGTACCGTTTTAATTTTATAACGGCGAGACTCAGCCGTGGCGGGTTCACCGTTCAACAAGACCACCATGCTGCCGACCGATTGGTTCCCCTGAACATTTGAAATATCATAACATTCAATTCTCTGGGGAAAACCCGGTAAGTGAAATTTTGACTGAAGTTCTTGCAGTACCTGCTCACAAGCCTGCTGTCGCTGGCCTCGTTGGCGGTAAGATTCCTCAGCGTTGCGTTGCGCCATGAGACAAAGACGCTTCTTTTCTCCGCGTTGCGGAGTCATCAAACGAACCTTTTTACCACGCTTTTCACACAGCCATTCGCCAAGCAAATCGGCGCTTTCTACTGAAAAAGGGAGCAAAATCTGGTCAGGGAGAATAACCTTTTGGGAATAATATTCCTGCAAAAAACCGCTGAGCAACTCGGGTAAATCAAGTGTCCACTCCAGTAGATAGCTACGACGACCGATTAACCTGCCATGGCGGATAAACAGCAACGTCACTTCCACCTCTCCACCATCCCGATGCAATCCAATCACATCCTGATTTCCACCGCCATAATCGGTCACTTTTTGCTTTTCAATGCTTTTTTCGATGGAAGAAATCTGATTACGCAGCCGAGCGGCATCTTCAAAACGCATTTCCTCTGAAGCTGCACTCATCCGTTGCTTTAACCGTGCGATCACTTCTGACTCCCGTCCTTCCAATAGCTGAATCACTCCATCCACGAGTTTGCAATAATCAGAATGAGTAATTTTTCCGTGACAGGGAGCACTACACTGACCAATCTGGTAAAACAAGCAGGGGCGGCCACGTTTGCTGCAACGCTCGACAGAAGAATGGCGCAGGGGAAAAATTCGATAAATTTCCTTGAGAGTTTCGCGGATCGCCGATGCTGAAGAATAGGGGCCGAAATAGTGGGCACCATCATCTTTTACTTGCCGCACCACCTGCAGCATTGGAAAGGGATCGTTCAGGTCAATTCGAACCGAAACATAGGTTTTATCGTCACGTAACTCAATATTGTAACGAGGACGATATTTTTTAATCAGGGTATTTTCAAGTAGAAGCGCTTCTTTTTCAGTATCGGTGATAATAACTTCAATCCGCTGCACCTTTTCCATCAATAGTGGAATATGGAGCCGCCCATCACCCGCCGCAGAAAAATAGCTCCTTAACCGATTACGCAGTAACTTGGCTTTACCGACGTAAAGAACTTCATCCATTTCACCGAACATCTGGTAGACACCAGGAGCCTGTGGATATTTTTTGAGATCAATCGAAATCATTGTGTCAGGATAGACAAGAATCACTTCAAGATAAAGACCTGTTTACAGCAATACCTTTTTGTCTGGTACTCACCGAACTTATTGGTATAATGACGAATGGCGACATTTGATTCGCCAATTGAAAATAGATCGGTTCATTTGTGTAGGGGCGAACCTATGTGTTCGCCCGACTTGCCTTCATACCAGGAGTTCAGGGCAGACACGCAGGTCTGCCCCTACTCTAATATAGACAATCAATATAAAGGTAAAATTGTGAATCCATTCTGGAGTAATATTTTTAAAAACAGCGGCTACGAACAAACCTTGGCCTATTTCCTCGGCACCATGCCAATGTTCAAAAAGTTGGACAAGCGCGAGCTGGCCTTTCTTGAAAATATTGTCCATGTCCGAAACTATGAAGCAGATGAAACCGTCTTCAGCGAGGGGGATATCGGATCGGGGATGTATTTCATCCGTTCCGGTCAAATACAAATTTTCAACATGAATGAACAGGGGCACGAAACTGAACAAGCTATCCTTGAGTCGGGGGATTTTTTTGGCGAAATCGCCTTGACCGCGTCCCGACCGCGCTGTGCCTCAGCTCGAGCCACCGAACCCACCATATTGGTCGGATTATTCCGCTCTGATATGTTTGAGGCTGTCCGTCGTCATCCGGCTCCATCGGCAAAAATTATGCTGGGGTTAAACCGGGTGATCAGCGACCGCTTATTACAATGCAGCATCCAACTTGAAGAATTAAAAAAACAGTTAATTCATAATCGAAAGCAGCAAACTGATGCATAATCAAAACAACATGAGCCGTGCTCAGGTTGCAGTTCTTTACCTGGTTCTGACAACCTCAATTGCATCTGGAATTGCTATTTATTCCTCAGCCTCCATCATCACCGGGTTGTTAAAAACTGCCACCGTTGATCTTTTTCTGCCCATGTTGATTTCACTGATTGTCTCTTTTCTGCTTGATCCCACTGTGCAATTTTTTGAAGGAAAAAAAATCAACCGCACTCTCAGTATCTTTATCGTTTACTTCCTTGTTTTCGCGCTGGTGTTTCTGCTGTTACTGATTATCGGGCCACCTAACTGGAAAGGGATGATGCAAGCCCTCCAAGCTGATTTCCCCCGCTATGTCAGTGGAGCGATTGTGTACCTAAGCGGTTTACTGGCAACGGCTCAGCAACATTTTCCCTTCATCACCCACTATGACATTGTTGAACGGCTGAGCTCAGTGTCGCAATCATTCTTTGGCCTGATCCTCAAAGAAACGCCACGCTCTGCCATGCGAATCGGCAGCCTGCTACTGCTGGTACCACTGTTTAGCTTCTTTTTCCTGCGTGACAGTCGCCGGATTATGCGAAGTCTGATTTCTTTGTCGCCGAACCGTTATTTCGAAATGGTTCTCGATATTTATGCAAATGTCAGCTGGCAACTGGCTCATTTTATTCGTGGAAGAATTTTGGAAGCACTGATCATTGGAATGGTTGTTTGGATGGGATTATCTCTTACCGATATCCGCTATGCCCCGATTTTAGCAGTGGTTGCCGGAGCCAGCAATCTCATCCCTTATATAGGTCCTATCATCGGAATGATCCCCGGGTTGGTGATTGCGCTGGTTGACTTGGGGATGGGTGGACAATTCTGGTGGATCCTCTGTGTCTATTTTCTCATTGCTCAGGTTATTATCGATAATTTCATTCTCATCCCCATCCTCATTTCCAAGGTATCAAATCTTCACCCCCTCTGGGTTATTCTGGCGATTGTTATGGGTGGCAAACTTTATGGAGTTTTGGGGATGATCATAGGCGTTCCAATTGCCAGTATCATCAATATCATCATCATCTCAATCCACCAATACCGCCGCTCATTCAATCCCTACCAGCGCTATTTTACCCGCCGGGGAAAACTTCTCTGACGGATTTTTTACCCGCAGAAAACTGGATGAAATAAAGCAGGAGCTCATTCACCATGCTCTGATGACTAGCCTGTTACTGATAGGTATTTATATCCGTTTTTCCAAAAAGATTCGCAAACCGAAACTGACCAGAACAAGCCCTCCCAATCCTTCGGCAAGCCGCCCCAACAGACTCCCCTTGAACCAGCCATGCAGCCGAAAAACCAAGAGCGTCAGAAATCCTTGATAGATCATTGCAATAACAAAATGGACTGTCGCCATAAACAGTGATTGTAAAATTGGAGAGCGGCTTGGATCAATAAATTGGGGTAAGAAAGCCATGTAAAACAACAGTGCTTTAGGGTTGAATACATTGCAGACAAATCCCTCCCGCAGAGAACGTTGCAGTTGAAACTGGCGGGCAAGCGTCGGTTGGATCGCCAATGTTGTCAACTTTTCCCCTCGTGTGGCTTTCCATAGGCTGCAACCACCCAACCAAAGCAGGTAACCGCCACCAATCAGTTTAAGAATATTGAACGTAAGCGCTGATTGCAATAGTAGCGCAGAAATTCCTAAAGCAGAAACCAGAGCATGAACAAATAACCCGGAGCAAATTCCGGTACTGGTGGCAATACCATCCCTCCACCCACCACGGGTGGTGTTTCTGACCACCAATAAGGAATCAACACCTGGGAACAGGGTCAACACGGTTATTGCAATAAAAAATGTCCAGAATTGATCAATCATAGAAATCTCAAAATATAATCGACTATACTGTGTGACACATTTTTAAGCAATTCCGGAGTAATCTCGGAACTGTCCCGAATGGCACTGATTTAAGCAGTATTGCAGTCAACTCGAGACTTTCCCCTGCTCCATCGGGGGCTGTCCCAAGAGTTTACGAGCCATAAAACTGTGGTAGTTCACACCGCAATCCACCAACAGAAACCATTCAATATTTCTGCCATAACCTATCTGCAATGAGTCGATGCTTTTATCGGTGCAACTGCCGTGAACCACGCGCTGCCTTTGCTCTCCGGCAACGACAACTTTTATAGAATCAGCAAAGAAATCGACCTGCTGAAGCTTAAACATGGGGAGATCGAAATGACAACATCCTCTTAAAATGGTAACTCCATCTGTAGTATTTCTGCTGCCGGAATATCGCTCGTCAAGTTGGATATTGTCACACCGAGCAGTCGCACCGCATTTTCTCCAGCACGGGTTTTACGCAACAGCCCTTCTGCAAGGGACAAAATTTCCTCGGCACTTGCTATTGGTGTTTGCCGACTGATACTCCGAGTCACAATCTGAAAATCTGCATATTTTACTTTCAGCGTCAGTGTCAGTCCGCTGGTTTGCTTTGCCTGCAACAGTGCCGCTACTCTTTCTGCCAGATCGCCGATGATCGTCAGCATCTGCCCCATTTCGGCACTATCTTCACTCAGTGTCGTTTCTTTCCCTATTGATTTACGCACCCGGTTCGGCACCACTGGGCGCAGATCAATCCCACGGGCAATGTTGAAATAATACTCTCCAGCCTTGCCAAAATATTTATGCAATTCTTCCAGTGAATGCTGGCGTAGATCTGCTCCCGTCAGGATTCCCAGATTTTGCATTTTCTTTTCTGTCACCCGCCCCACACCATGAAAACGGCGAATTGGCAACTGGCCAATAAATTGTTCTGCTTGTTCTGGCGTTACTACAGTCAAACCATCGGGTTTCTTGATATCTGAAGCAATTTTGGCGAGAAATTTATTGTAAGAGACCCCTGCAGAAGCACTCAGATCAGTTTCATTCTTGATTTTCTGACGGATTATCTGAGCGACCCAGGTTGCTGATAGAATATTTGGCTTATTGCTGGTGACATCCAGAAAGGCTTCATCCAAAGAGAGGGGCTCAACCAGATTGGTATATTGCAAAAATATTTCCCTGATCTGTTGAGAAACCTCACGATAAGCATCAAACCGGGGACGGACAAAAATGACCTGCGGACAGAGACGATAGGCTCGGGCACAAGACATGGCAGAATGGATCCCAAAGCGGCGTGCTTCGTAAGAGCACGTTGCCACAACGCCCCGGCTATCGGGATTTCCTCCGACAACAACCGGCTTGTCGCGCAGTTCCGGCTTGTCCCGTTGTTCAACCGCTGCGTAGAAAGCATCCATGTCGATGTGAATAATTTTCCGCTGATTTTCAGACATTCTCTAGCATAAAAAAACCACAGAAATTTAACAACCCTGTGGTTTTTCAACTATTCGAAGGAATGAAGTTCAAAGAGTTAAACTATCTCAACGACCTCCAGTTCAAAATTGAGAGTCTTCCCCGCCATGGGATGATTGGCATCAAGGACAACCTTGTTGTCTTTTACCGATTTGACGGTTAACAAGAGCGGAGTCTCATCTTCCAACTGCGTTTGGAACTGCTGCCCGACTTCAGGAATTAATCCATCTTCAAACTGATCAGGAGCAGCATCAAAAACCAGATCCTGATTGTAGGGGCCATAAGCTTCAGTTTCCGGCAACCGCACTCGCTTGGTTTCCCCTACCTTCATTCCGACCACGGCATTGTCGAAACCAGGAATCACCTGTCCGGTTCCTACCTCAAACTCTAACGGTTCAGCATCGCGCGATGAATCAAAGATTTCCCCATCATCAAATGTTCCCGTGTAATGAATCTTGACCTTATTTCCGGCTACCACTGCTGACATAATCTCTCCTTGTAAATCTCTATATAAAACTAAGAAACAGTTCTTGTCCCATCAGTAGAAACCCTGCCAATGAGCTGATAAACCCGCTCAAGCATGTCAGCGACAGAACAATCAGCCTTCTGGACAATTCCCAGCAAATATTGATCGATGGGGAAAACATAAAAAGTCTGGTTATTGGTGCGATTAAAACTCACGTAACGACAATAGCTGAAACCAACCTTGTCCATAATATTTCCAGCAAGACCAGCAGCGGTCAACATCAAACTTGTATATGTTTCGGCATCATCTAATGCCCGGCCAAGCAACACACCATCGTCTTTGACCAGTAAACATCCGGCAACACCTTCCATCTGCTTAACCCTCTCGACAAAAACTCTTGCATCTGCCATGACAATCTAACCTTTCTGAAAAGTCTTGAGTGCAGGTGAGATAAGCTGACGATAACTATCAATTTTATCCTGATCAGAAATCTCTTGATTGAGCAGATCGATCAAAACCTCAATCCTGGAAAAGTCTGAGACTCCCTGTTCTATCCATTCTTCAGCAACTTCATCAAAGATAAATCCGGCCATTGGCCCTAGGATCTTACTCAGAGTACCCTTCATCTCTTCAAGAAGATCCTGCATTTTTCCACTCATATCAGCCTGAGGCTGAGCCGCTATGACTGCCGGCGCTACTTCCGCAGCAAAATCACCAAGTTTATACTCTTCTTGAAGCAAGTTAAGCGACATGGCCATAAGATTATGATTGAACGTTGGATCACAAATAACAAAAACCAGAGTCCCCGTCTCCAATTCACGCGCGACGACCACAGATTCATCATAATTCAGAGTGATGTCGGTTAAATCAGAAAAGCTTTCCCTCCCTGCGGAGAAGAGTTTCAATAAGTGATGACCAACAACGAGCAAACGCTCGGGTTTGAAGATAGCCGGGAGGTTAGTTACCTTGAGACCGTCCTGGAAGTTTACAATGCAAGCCCCGATAACCCCTGGAATCACCTTGAGTTCATCGATTAATTGGATCATTTTTCTATCCTCTCCCGAATTATCGTTGTTATTGCTTCATGTTGCGCTTAATTTCTTCAACAATTTGTTGTACTCGACTAACCGGTTTCAACTTTGCCAGAACGTAGTATTCTTGACCTTGAAATAGCAGGTAGCGACTCCGATTTACACTGTTAAATTCAATATAATTATAATTACCAAAACCCAAAGAAACCCCTAAAAAATTAAGCAAATTGTCAAAAATAACCGGGTCGACATTCTCGAGAGAACAGATTCCAGGGTTTTTACTTTGCAACAAGCTTTTCGCGTCAAAAATTGCATATTCTTGTACTGGTGCTAACTTAGTTAACGTTTCTGAAATTTTCTTCTGTATAGCATCAACAGGGGGAACAGATTTATTTTTTCCACCTTGCTGAGAGGGTGAGAATGGTTCCAGTAAGTTATCTATTTCACTTGGCAAATAAGACAGTGCAGCTTTCTCCTGCTCTTTTGCTTCATCCTTGCGCTTGAAAGCATCAATTAAAAGATGCTCCATCGGCATATTGATGACATCATTCTGACGTCGGCAGACCCCATCCATTTCAATCTCGGCATCATCCCACCCGACAATTTCCAGAGCAGCTTCTAGCCCCTCCAAAGCACCATATTCGGCATCAATTAACTCCCCCCGCTGAATATACAAATAGGCCGATCGGGTAGAAACAGAAACTTTGAGAGTGCAATTTTTCTTCTCGACTTTCATCAACTGCAGAAAGGTTGCCAAGGTAATTCCCCGGATAAAACTTTTCCCGCCTGCATTTAAACCGTTAAAAATCCCTTCTTCAAGCATTTCCAGATCGAGGGGTTTTTCCAGAAATTGCAGGGTATCCATCTTGGCCAGACGCGCTTCAATTTCCGGCGTTCCAAAAGCAGACATGACAATAACCGGTAATTGCGGTTGATGACGGCTTGTCCATGCCAGCAGTTCAAAACCATTCATTTCCGGCAGTTTTAAATCTGTGACCAGAAGATCAATCGATAATGAACGTAACACATCGATTGCCTCCCGCCCATTTTCAGCAGTTAATATTTGAAATTTATCGCTGTGTACACTCAGACCATCTTTTAGTGAGAGCAGAAACGATACCTCATCATCAACAATCAGAATTTTCTTCACAACTCAACCTGTTTCTTATGTTTGTGTTGCAACCGGCAAGCGGATTGTCACTTGAGTTCCATATCCTGGTTGACTCACGATATCGATATCACTATCCATCATCGCCAGCAACTTCCGGGTAATCACCAGCCCCAAACCATTTCCATTCACTTTGCTGGTATTGAATGGCTGAAAAAGATGCTTGCCTTGCTCCGGAGAAATTCCACAGCCATTATCGGCAATTGTCAACCACATCAACTGATCCCGTACTTCAGCACGAATACTGATTTCAGGAACATCTTTCTCTTTTAATGCATCAGCCGCATTGCTAAAAATATTTAATAGCGCCTGATGCAACGCCCGTTCATCAATTCTGACCCAGGCAATATCGAGTGGAATTTCAGTTTTGATGCGAATACCGTAAGATTGAAAATCCCTCTCAACCAACGCTATAAATTTACCCATAAATTCAATTAAGGGGAGATCTTTTGGTTCCACACTCTCAAACATGGTAAACGTTTTCAGCGATTTCAGCAGATATTCCATCCGTCCGATATCACCCAGACCGCGCTCAATATATTCTTTCAACATTTTGGGCGAAGCGTTTTCAAGATTCTGCTTTAATACACTTAAAGCCATTTTTAAGGAGTTTAATGGATTACCAATTTCATGGCGGATTCCAGAGAAAATAAAACCAATATTGTCCATTGCATTAACCGCTTGAGCAATTGATTCAAGGCGGGTTTTCTCAGTGATATCACGGATAAATATACACCGGTAGTGCGGTGTTGCTTTATAGACAGAATGGCCGAATAAGCGTCCCTGGTAGGTGACCTGATGAGCTATGCGACCGGCATCGTCAAAATCATCCAGCTCTTCAGTATTACGAACAAATAGATCGTACAAACCTTGATAGCTACGACAGAGTTGCTCATCCTGTAACACTTCAAAAAAAGCAGCATTGCAATAATCGATCTCCTTCTGACTTAAATCCAGAACCAGTATCCCGATATCGATATGTTCAAGAAGCTGGGCAAAGCCCCAAGTATTCTTAAAACTGACATCAAGTTGGTCAGCAACCTCCCAAGCCATTCAGAAATCCTTTTGGTCTTTTTTACAGAAAAAATTCGCCAATAGAGCCTCTTGCAAAAGTCGTCATCCGCGTAAAAACGGGGATCCAGTTTTTGACAAACCCAAGAAACCTCTGGATTCCCGCCTCCGTAGGAATGACGGGCACTGAACTTTAAAAACTTTTGCAAGAGACTCAGCGTAGCATTATATCAAGATCGGCTAATTATTCAAGAAAACTAATAAAACTAAAGAGAGAACCTTTATTCTACTTTGTCGAGAGGTTCTCAGGAATCGGATCACAGAGATCGGCAATGTTCCCGCCGGTCAATTGTTCCAGTTGAGCCATGGTCACAGGAACAGCAGAATGGCTATTTCCAGCAGCAGCATAGACAACTGGAAACCTCCGCAACGACGAATCAAGTAAAAGGGGCAACTCCTTTGGGAGTAAAAAAGGGCAGACACCTCCGGGAGCGTAACCGGTATAGTCTAATACTTCATCAACCTGGGGCAGTTTAACTTTTCCGGACAAACCAGAAGCCTGTTTCAAGCGGGAACTTTTTACCTTCATATCCCCGCAAGTCACAACGACAACCGGGTCTCCACCAACCAGGAACAAGAGAGTTTTAGCAATTTCAGCAATACGACAACCAACAGCGGCAGCTGCGGTAGCGGCAGTTGCTGTTGGTTCAACATATTCCCACACCTCAATATTATGAGTTGCCAGATAGGTCTTTAACTTGGCGATAGTAGTCACAATCACCCCTGCTGTTCAGCAAGTAACTGTGCTGCTTCTCGAGCCAGTTCCGGTTCTAAGCGGGGATCGTTGACCACCACACGCAGGAGCTTCAACCCATCCTTGATCCAATTTCTAGCCAGATAAGTCTGTGCAACCCGCAATTGCCAACGCGGATCCTCTGGGTCTTCTCGACAGGCTGCGTTGAAAGTATCGAGGATTGTCCCCAGCTCACGTTTCTGACGCAACCAGAACTCAGCCAATGGCAGGCTGGTTCCACCGCCACAGCCGGAAGCGGGCAACCTTCTCAATATATTCTCCGCTGCATCCATTGCTCCTACATGTTCCAGAACCGATGCAGCTAACAACATAAACCGAGGATCAAGGTTCCCTGCCGCAATCGCCTGACGGGCAGATTCTGCTGCGTCAGGAAATTTCTGTTGCTGGACATAGAGTGACGTCAATTGTGCATAGCAAAATGCGGAGTCTACTCCCTGATCAAGAAATTGCTGGAGCCGTTCTTCCGCTAAAGAGTAATCACCCAGATCCTGCAAAATCGGCACCAGAGCTTCGACCGCCAATAGCAGCTCAGGATTTTTCTCCAGAGCCGTTTCCAATGCCGGGCAAGCTTCCTCCTGATTACCAGTGCGCCCCAAAAGCGCTCCCAACTCAAACCAGTAGATATCATCTTGCTCCACAGCTTCCACCTGCTTCCACAGCGGCAGAGCCTGTTCATCCTTCCCGGCGTGCGATAACAAAAAAGCCGCTTTAAAGGTTTCACTTTTACCGGCGTAACGCTCAACCAGTTCAGCAGGATAGGAGGTAAGAATCAGCTCCAGCTGACTTTCGTCATCACCAAAAATGGCATCTTCATCATTCAGTAATGGCTTTGTTTGAGGAGAACAGGAAGCACAGGCAGCTAGTCGCTCTTCCTCTATTGAGGAAATTTCCGGAACCAGTGGCTCGGCAGCAATAGCCTGCTCTATTTTTTTACCCAATTCAGCATTACAAACCTGTTCCTGCGCCAAGTGTAAATGTTCGGCAGCCTGCTCAAAAAGACCACAACTTTGTAATCCTAAAGCTTCTTCCAGATTAAGTCCTGCCAGACCGTCGCCAGCCACGATTCGCAACTGCTCAATTTCAACCATGTCTGCTTCATTCAGCGATTGATCGGTTAATTTTTCAGCAAGCAATTTGGCATCAGCAAAACGTTTTTGTTCAATCGCCTTACGCAACCCTTCAATAGAATCGCCACCACGACCAAATATTTTCCCCAGGAATCCCATAAACCACCTATCCTTAAAATAGCGAATCGATTAATTCAAAATTGAGATCACTCTCAGCCAGTTGTTGTATCAAAGCTATTTTTTCCTTATCTGCAGCACCAATTTTAGCAACATCTTCCTGAATAGTCGTGTAAATTTCAGCAGTTGTCTCGTCTGTCCGCATATAGGGAATTTTTGCATCATCGAGAATTCGCTGCACGATCTCTGTCAGAGGGGCAACACCGATAATCACCAATCCGGCAATTTTATTTTGAAATTCAGGAAGATGGTAAAGCGTCGACAGCATGACCAACACTTCGTCCCGACTACTGGGGACAATCAGCAGAGTTGACTCTTGCAACAGATCAACGATCCGCTGTGTTGAAGCTGCACCCAATTGGACATGATGGACAATACGGCTCGTCTGTTTGCTATCAGCCTGAAGCTCAAGGCGCAATAATTCAGACAAGTATTTCAAGGTTGGATGAGCAAGGATTGGTGAATAATTAAACCCACCGATAATCTGGATAGGGGTATTTTTAAAAGCCAGCTGAAGATATTTCAAGGTGGCTTCCCGTTTACTTTTAATCAATTTATTGGGCAAAACCATCCGCACTTCCGTGCCATTCTCACGAAACAAAGCAAGGTTCAATTCAATGGCATCGATGACAACTCCAACACCACCACCAGCCACCAGCAAAACCGGTGCATCAAGCTGCTGAGCCAGTTGCGCATTATTAAGCCCCATCACTGATCCAACACCACTGTGTCCAGCGCCTTCAATAATCAAAAAATCACACTGCTTTTCCAACTCGGCAGTTGCATGACGAATCTGCTCTAAATATTGCTGTGGAGTAGTTTTGCCTTCGAGAACTTCCTGGGTGGTATGGGAATCAAGAACCACTGGGGACATCAGTTCTAGCTGATCTTCCATCCCATAAACATAGGCAATTAAAGCCGCATCAACATCGACAAACTGTCCCAGATATTTGGTTCGCTTAGGGCCAAACGGTTTGATAAAGCCAACCCGGCTATACTTTTTCCGGGCAAGATGGAGGAGAGATAAGCTGGTTGTGGTTTTGCCGCAGTGTTGACCCGTTGCAGCAATGAAAATTTTCTTGCACATAAACAAACCAGCTCCTTAATTCACAAGGGAAAAGGGGGGTTCTGGAAAAATCAGGTCAAGAACAGATTACGTTCTTTGACAAATTCAGGATGAAACTTCTCCACTAACTCATCAACAATCATCGGGTTTGCTTCCAACGCCAGAGCTCCGCGGCACAAAGTCAGATCAATCTCAGTTTCCTCGGAATAACCAATTCCAAAATGGCGGCAGAAGTCGCTGGCCATGCTGACAATGGCACAAACGGTGAATATCTCTCTGTTTTCAGTGCGCAAACTCTCAAATTCGTGGTGATGAAGGGTCACCTCAACAATCATCTTGGGATAATTCCAGTGATCGAGCAGTGCCGCACCAACCACTTCATGGGAATAAGCGAATAGCCCCCGCTCGACATCCCGAAGGAGTCCTTTTCCCGACTCGACATTCCGTACCACTTCTTTATAAAGATCCTTGTCCCGATTAATCATCACCACCTTGCCGATGTGATGTTGCAATCCGGCAAGGTAGGCCTCATTTTTATCGATATCGGTCAAACGATCAGCTAACATTCGGCAAGCAACGGCACAACCGATTGAATTTTCCCATAACTTGCGCTCCATCACACCGTAGGTTTTGCTGGTCGAACGTAAACTGTATTCCAATGCAAGATTTTTCAGAACGTTTTCACCAACTATAATAATCGCCCGATCAACTGTCCTTACCTGCTTCATCTGCTGGTAAAATACCGAGTTAGCCATCCGCATTAAACGTGCAGAGATAACTGGATCAAGAGAGACGGCATTCGCCAGTTCCTTAATTTTTAAATCGGGTTTCCGCAGCAATTCAAGTAATTTAGTTGCCACAATTGGCGAGGCCGGAAGCTCCCCCATACTCTTGGTAATTGATTCAAAATCCATGAACATGCTCATCGAACCCTCACCTATCTCCTTGTAATCCCCTCCCCTGCAACTCGGTGCCAAATGATTTGCTATCAGCGACTTCACAGGTTTGCCAGACTTCGCGACAAATATCACCGCTGTTTTCGTTGCTAAACATATATCATTTACTGAATATTATAACAATGGACATTAGAACAAAACAATGAGGTTGATTCCGAGCGTAGTATAGCAAAAAAGCAAGCTCCACCGAACTTATAATTCTATTCCCTTAAAACTGAGGTTCTTGCAAAGCCCTTTAAAGCCCAGTGACCGTCATTCCCGTGTAGGCGGGAATCCAGAGGTTTCCTGGGTTCAGCAAAAAACTGGATCTCCGTTTTCACGAGGATAACGACTTTTGCAAGAGGCTCAACGGATAACCGATTGAGACTCATCACAAGTCTCCGGCTGGCAACCGGTCAGGAGTTTATCCACAGCAATCAGAGATAGAGATCCGGCAACGCTGCAGATTTTTGTTTGACTTTCCCCACCTGCCAAGCTGCAATTTGTTCTGCCAACGCTTCCCCGTTCCAGGTTTGTCCGGAATCTCCATAAAGGCTGAGATCGAGATTTCCAAGCTCTTGCCTTAACCCAGCCGGGGCAACGGTTTTGCAGAACTGTTCGTAAACTCCTGGCGGTGCTTCAGGATAGAGAATTTGACACCACTGCACCAGTGCCTGACGAGTCGCCTGCGGATCATGCGTCCGTGCTGCCCGCAGCACCGCTTGACGAGCTGCCTTTTCAGTTAGAGTTGGAAGTCCGTCCTTTGATTCTGCTTCTGTGACTGGCTGCAAATGCCGTCGGTAGCGGAGCAGCAGCACCAATGTCAACAACCAGCCCAGCGCCAGAGCAAGGCTCACCCAAGGCCAGAAACTGGCATACGGAGAAATAGCTTTGCCAACTGGCGACACAGTGGAAAACGAGGCTGGCGGCAATTTCTGGAGCGGTGGTAAAGCAGCGTTCGCGGCAACTCCTGTAACGGAGCCAGTTCCAATCGGCGCGCTCCCCGCCACAACAGTCGGAGACGGGGCGACATCAACAGATATCTCAGCCAGGTGGAGGTGTTGCCACTGTTCTGACACGACATCCCACCAGTCAAGATCAATCGCTGGCAACTGATAATGACCGGGTTGGGTTGGCACCAGAGCAATTTTCTGTTCCACTAACCCGATGACTCCACTGTTACTCAGCCGATCTTCCCGGCGGGGTTGATCGGGATAACTTTTAAATCCAGATGGAAGCGCTGGGTGCAATTCCGGTAACTGCGCAGCAGGCACTCCACTGGCACTCAAGCGCAGAGTACGGGTCGCAGGTTCTCCAACGACAAGTTGTGGAACCTGTTGCTGCCAATCGTCCTGCAACGTTACAGCAGTCGCAGGAATCCAAGGACGTGAACCCAGATCGGCAGGGAGTGGCAGCACCTCAACCTGTAATGGTTGTGACCTCTGGCGTACCCGCCTCCCCTGTCGGCCAAAGGGATCGAATCGAGACTTTCCATCAGCAACGGTTCCATCAAATTGCAGTGCTGGAATCTGCAAGGTGCCACTCCCCTGGGGGAAAATTGCATAGTCGCGCTCAATCACTTTATAGAGCAGACCATTGCGGCGGATCTCATAACTACGATCATCACCCAGTTTTTTGACCACCACGGCAACCCCGCTGGGTTGAGGTTCGTTCAATTGCCCATCGAGCAATTCAACCCGCCGCAACAGACGAACCTTCAACACCAGTTGTTCCTGTGTCACAACGGTCTTTGGAGTCACTTCCGTTTCTAGTAACAGTGGGGCAGTCGGTTCATGACTTGAGGTGGAGCGAGTTGCAACATCAATCGGCAACGGAATAGTACAATTAGAACCGAAACAAATTGCCGGAATGGTCACTGTCCCCTCTGTTTTCGGCATCAGGGTCAGCCTATAAATGACTGAACGACTGAAGTGTCCGTTGGTAATCTGCATCTGGCTACTTTGTGAACGGTTAAGAATATCCCAGCTCTTTTGCAAAGAAGAGAGATCAGGTTCCATATCGGGATGGCCATCTACCCGCAACTCCAGTTGCAAACTTTCCCCGGCAGCAATCCGGTCGCGATCAGCCACCGCCTGTACCGAAATAGCCATTGCATGACCAACCATAAAAATTGAAAAGAGCAGCAACAAGAACAATATACGCCATCTACTATTTACCATGATCGATCCGTTTCAGGTTGTTGGCCGCGCTGGCGGTACTGATAGAGAAACTTGCGGCGTAACAGCCCACCCGGATCATCGGGAATCTGTTGTAACAGCAAGCGTGACTCGCGCTGCTCGGCAGTTTCAGGAATCTTATCTGCAGCCTCAGCAGTGACACTGTTGTTCTCTGGAGATTTAGTGGTAAGCTCATTGAGCTGTTTTCGGGCTGCTTTTGTCGATTTTTTATCCGCTTTTGCAGTTTTCTTTGCAGAGTCCTGTGGAGAAGATTTTTGACTTTTCGACTTATTATCCTCCCCGGCAGACTGACTCTGTGGTGGCATTTTTCCGTCCTTATTTTTCTGCGGAGAAGAAGAGTCTCTCTGTTGCTCTTGTGCTTGATTGTCTCCCTTTTCCGCAGTGTTCTGTTGGTTATCTGTCTGTTTTTGCTGCTTCCCCTGTTGGTTCTGCTCCCCTTGCTGGTTTTTTTTATTTTGTTGCTGCTGCTGTTGCAAAGCCTTTTCAACCAGCTCTTTATTGAACTGCGCATCAGCGTGCTCTGATTCAAGTTTCAACGCCTGCTGATAAGCCTTGAGAGCTGCGGGCAGATCACCGCTCTTCGCCAAAGCGTTTCCCTGATTGTACCAGTCATCTGCGTTCTGTGGTGACTTAAGCAACTTGGCCGCCTCGCTAAATTTGCCATCACGATACAGCGCACTCGCTTTCCAGTGTTGATCCTGGAACTGTTGTGCAGCATCCGCATAATCCTTATCTGCAAAAGCCTCTGCAGCCCGTTGATCCGGGGTTTTCCAGAGTCCAGACCAACTGACGGCCTCGGCAGATGGCGGCACCAACAGCAATAAAGTCAAAACCAGCAGCCACCCACGCCGGAATGCCAATGCGGCAAGGACAGACAATGGCCAGAGCAACCAGATCCCCTCTTCACGCCAGCGATCACCTGTTGTTGTGGTCGTTTGCTCAGACTGATCAAGGCGATGATCATCAATATTGGCAAGCAGACCATCTAAATCGGAGTCATCCACGCTCAATTGCCGGTAGTGACCACCACCCGCACTTGCCAACTGCCGCAATCCGGCAGTATTCAATTTAGGCAATACGAGGTTGCCCTGCTCATCCTTAAAAAAACCACCCCCAGGCTGAGGGATTGGAGCCCCCTCCGGACTCCCCACACCCAGGACTGCCAGTTCAAAACCCTGCCGTTTAAGCTGCCGCGCCGCATCGAGAAAAAGTTCCGGCCGATCCTCATCGGTCACCAGCAATAATCGCCCGCGCTTCAACCCCGCCTGCTGGAGCAATTCTTGCCCACGCGCTATGGCTCGTGCCGGATTACTCCCCTGGACGGGCATTAACTCAGGATCAAGGCTTTTCAACAAAGCCTCAATGGTGTGTCGATCTTCGGTCAGTGGAGTCACCGTGAAAGCATCTGCCGCGAAAACAATCAGTGCCGTCTGCCCTTCCTTACGTTGGCGCAACAAGTCGGAAATTTTGAGTTGCGCCCGGACAAAGCGACTCGGTTTCAAATCGGCAACCTGCATAGATCGTGAGAGATCGAACAGAATCACCAGCGCCGATTGCTGACGGAACAGAGGCTGTGGTTGTCGTTTCCAGACCGGGCCAGCCAAAGCAAGAACCGCCAATAACAAACCGAGCAGAAGCAACCAGAGCGGCCAGTTAGCACGCCGCACAGAGCGACCAAGAAGGAGATGTGGTAGCAGTTCGGGATCACAAACCGCCTGCCAGCTACGGCTGCGCAGGTGTCGCCGTGCGAACCAGAAGAGCAACAATAATGACGGGAGCAATGCCAGGAACCACTCAGGACGCAAAAAATGGAAGTTGTTCATCTGCGCCTCCAATCAGACAATTGCGGCAATAAGATCAGCAGTACACCACAGCCAAGAGCCAGTCCCAAAGGGTAAGGATAAAGCTCAGAAATCGGACGATAGACATCTTTAGCGTGTTCCACCGGTTCGAGTCGATCCAGTTCTGCATAGATTTTTGCTAATTGATCTGTATCCCGGGCACGAAAATAACGTCCGCCAGTTTTCCGGGCAATAGCTGTCAGGGTTTTTTCATCAAGATCGACCGAAGGATTGACCGTCTGGCTGAAAAAAAAGCTGCGGACTTCCATAGCATCAGCCCCGATACCAACGGTGTAGATTTTCAACCCCTCATTTGCAGCAAGCTCTGCCGCCTTCAGCGGTGTCAGTTGGCCAGCGGTGTTAGCTCCATCGGTCAACAGGATCAAAACCTGCTCTTTACCCTGCCCTTTTTTAAGGCGCTTGACCGCCAGACCAATAGCATCACCGATAGAAGTTTTTTGACCAGCCAGACCGATGGCAGCTTCATTAAGCAACAACTCAACCGTCTTCCGATCAAAAGTTAACGGTGTCTGGACATAAGCCTGGTCACCAAACAGAATGAGTCCCAACCGGTCACCCACCCGCCGTTGAATAAATTTACCGGCTACGGCTTTCAGCGCGGTCAAACGATCTACCATTTCACCGCCAAGACGAAAATCTTTAGTCTGCATACTGCCAGAGAGATCAACTGCCAGCAGCAGGTCGCGACCGCTGACCGGCAATTCAATCGGCTCGCCAAGCCATTGCGGCCGAGCTGTGGCACCCAGCAGCAATAACCAGCAGCAAAGAGCCAAGGGCAGTTGCCAACGCCCTTTTCGACGACTGCGCTGATGCTGTACCCCGCCAAAGGGGGATAAACTTGGTACCCAGAGAGCGGCTTCTTCAGCAGCCAGCGCCGGTGGCCAGAATTTATAAATCAACCAGGGAAGAACCACCAAAGCAAACGCCCAGGGCCAAGCAAAATGGATCATAATTTCCTCCTGAGATTCAGGCTTTGCGGAGGAAGTTTTTTCAGCCAGCGGCGGCACAGGGCAACCAGTGCTGAAGTATCAATCTGTGTTTCCCTCTGGTACGGAGCATCACTCAGACAACAACCGACCCCGCTGCTGAAAGGTCGATCATCAAAGGGTTGGTTCAAAAAATCGAGCCAGGCCTGCCCACTTAATCCAGCACAATCTTGACGCGGAAAATGGCTGATTGCCGCTTGCCGCAACAAACGGGAAAGAGCTGTAACCAACTCTGCATCGGGGAGAGCAGATAATTCTTCCAGTTTCTTCAGTGCCAGGCGCCGCAATCGACGGCGCTGCCAGAAACGGCGCCCCCCCCAGAGAAAGACAAGCAGCAAGATTAACAACCCGCACAGAGCCCACCAACCAGGGGCTAATGGCCACCAGCCGACTGGATCGGGAAGATGGATATCGCGCAGCGGCAGATTGGCTGGGGTCATTGTGATATTTTGCGCCATCTCAACTCTTCCCTTTCACGCCGGAAAGACACTCCAACGGGTCACCATCAGTCGGAAGGGAAAAAAGTCGGCTGTGCTGCCGGCGACAAAAATCTTCGAGCTGCTGACGACGCTGAGTAAAATTATGCTGGTACTGCTGTCGTAACCTTCGATCGGCAGTGGCAATAGTTAAGTCACGCTCGCCGTCGCTGAGCCGATAGGAACCGGCTGGTGGCAGTTCGGCTTCGAAAGGATCAAAACAATGCACCAGACCAAGCTCACAATGACGGCCAAGCAGAGCCAGCTGTTTCTCTACCGGTTCATCCCACTGATTGAAATCACTCAAGAGCAGAATCAAACTGCCAGGGCGGGCAACCCGGTGTAACCGCTGCAGGGTCGTAGCAAGCCGTTGTTGTGGTGCAAAAGGACGATGCGGAGAACGCTGCCAGACCGGATCAGCAACCATCTGGCGCAATAACTGCAAAACCGCTTTTTTACCAAGCTGCGGTCGCAATTCGAGGTTGCGCTCTTCAGAAAAAATAAAGCCACCGATACGATCCCCGCGCGACAGTGCCTGCCAGGCTAACAGCGCCGCCAATTGCGAGGCCTGTACCGCCTTAAATCGCCCCCGAGTCGCAAAAAACATCGGGCGCCGATAATCGAGTGCTAACAGCACCGGGCGTTCCCGTTCTTCGTGAAACAGTTTGGTATGGACTTTGCCGCGTCTGGCGGTTACCCGCCAATCGATACTGCGCACATCATCTCCAGGCAGGTAGGCACGCACCTCGGCAAATTCCATCCCGCGACCGCGAAAGCGGCTGCGATATCCACCACTTTGTGTCGCCAACTGTCGGGTCGACCGCCAGCCAGCAGGGAGCCGTTGATCCCCCAGAGCAATCAGTCCGGCCAGATCAATGCTGACCGGAGATCCACTTGCGGATGCAGCTCTTTTCCGCATCAGGGCACCGGTACGCGAGCAATCAATTCAGAAATCAGCCGATCAGCATTCATCCCATTGGCCTCGGCTTCGTAGCTGAGAATCAATCGGTGGCGCAGAACATCGAAAGCCAGGAGTTGAATATCTTCGGGCAGCACATGGTCACGTCCTGCCAGCCAGGCACGCGCTCGGGCACAGCGATCCAGCGCAATACTGGCTCGTGGGCTGGCTCCATACAAAATAGCCCCCTGCAGATCTTCGCCGTAAGGCTGCGGATGGCGCGTTGCCAGCACCAGTTGCAACAGATATTCTTCAAGATTCTCAGCAAGATACAAATCCAGCACCTGCTGACGTGCCTGGCGCAGTTCAACCACCGAAAGGTTTGAATTATTGGCCTGCTGCACACCAGCAGAGACCTGTCCGGCAGCTTCGCGCCGCGCCAGAGCGAGAATCTGCCGTTCGCTTTCCACACTCGGATAACCGACCCGTACATGGAGCAGAAATCGATCCAGCTGGGCTTCAGGCAGTGGATAGGTTCCCTCCTGCTCAATCGGATTTTGCGTTGCCATGACCAGAAAAGGATCATCGAGTGGATAGGTCGTTTGCCCGACACTGATCTGGCGCTCCGCCATCGCCTCAAGTAACGCTGATTGCACCTTGGCTGGCGCCCGGTTGATTTCATCAGCAAGGATCAGATTATGAAACAACGGTCCGGGCTGGAAGACAAAGGATCCATCCTGCGCACGATAGACATCGGTTCCGGTCAGATCGGCGGGCAGCAAATCAGGAGTAAACTGAATCCGATGAAAACTTCCTTCCAGCAGTTCCCCGAGTTGACGGATGGCGCGGGTCTTGGCCAGTCCGGGGGCACCTTCAACCAGCAGATGTCCATCGGCCAAAAGGGCAATCAGCAGGCGTTCAATCAATTCGGGTTGACCGATAACCTGTTGCGAAAGGGCATTTTTCAACTGGCTGAAATTTTGCTGCAAAACATCCATGAGAAAATCCTTGGGTCAGAGAGATTTCAAAAACAGAGAAGCACATCAATCCTGTCAAAACGCAATTTTTCTACAATTTGTCAAACTGTAATCGATAGATCAATACCTATTGAACTAGGAGACTGGTGGGGGTCGTGCAAAATGGGTGAAAATAACACCTGCAGTAGAAGAAAGGAGCCAAGTGGAGAATTGTAGCAATGGCAAACCAGTGGGATTAAGCCGGGGAAGACTTGGTTCAATGAACAGAAGAGAATCGTGGCAATCTTCAACATCCACGACAGAAACAAAGCATTCAAGAGGGAGTGATTGAGTCCCAAGATGAGTAATTTCCGCAACAACAGGATAGTCAGAAGAGAGGGGAAGTGCCTGCAGTTGAACTGCCAGCAGAGCACCCACGACAAACATCCTGAAAACTTGCCGGAATAAATAAGTCAATGCAACATTCTTAAACATTTTAAAACTCACGACAACCTATTAAACATGTATCAACAGTCGGCAATCATTACACCTGATTAAAAACTCAGTCAAGCAGCAGACTCTTAGTGCTCGTGATATCCCAGCACAACCAGAACACAACTGCCATCTGCAATCACATTCAAGCCTTGCTCTTCACAATATTGCACTGCTGCCGGACTTTCAGACCCCACCTGCATCCAGATATTCTTAATTCCATGAGCGACAGCCTGTTCAACCACTTTTTCGGTTATTTTTGGCGGTGTAATTATTGAGATACTTTGTATCTCTTCAGGGAGATCAGCAACTGAAGGGACACAATCCAGACCTTCAATCTGAGTTTCTTCAGGATGGATCGGAAGAACCTGGAGGTTATTCTGTTGATAACAACGTAAGACCTTATTGCCATATTTATCACGGTTGGCCGATGCTCCAACCACGCCGAAAACAGGTGAAGCAAAAAATTGTTTGAGCTGTTGTTCGATTGTCATCGTTCTTTCCTTAATTGAAAGTACACTCACTTGATATCAGAAGCCTTGGTAATTTCCAAACGAGCCAGTTCGTCACAACGTTCATTTTCTGCATGTCCTGCATGTCCCTTCACCCAGACCCATTCAACCTGATGAATTTCGACAAGCTCCAGCAGCCGTTCCCAAAGATCACGGTTGGCGACTTCCACTTTTTTTGAATTTTTCCACCCCTTCCTCTGCCAGTTCTCGATCCATTCTGTCATCCCTTTAACCAGATACTGGGAATCGGTCGTCAAACAGACCTGACAGGGATGTTTCAAAGCCTCAAGACCGGCAATCGCACCAAGCATCTCCATCCGGTTATTGGTTGTTTCTTCCGCATATCCAGACAGTTCCTTCTCGTACTTTCCATACCGCAAAATGGTGCCATAGCCACCAGGTCCGGGGTTACCGGAGCAGGCTCCATCAGAAAAAATTTCAATGCGCCCTTGTTGTTGAGACATGCAATTTCCCTTCATCGTCTGACACGATAGCATAATCAGCTAGCTGAAACAAAAATAGCGCAAACGGAGACTATCGAACCTTTATTGTTTCTGTTTTTGCCGATTGATTTTTTTATTGTTCGGGCGTATTACAATCCAGAATCAATCAAAATGTCATTCTGTCAACCACTGTTCACCCAATAATTGGCAAAAACTCAGACAGAAAAAAGGAGCCACACTGATGAATCAACCACTCCTCCATGTTTTCAGAAACACCCCATTCGGGCGGGAAACACTTTTACAATCTGTCTATAGTTGTCATCAGCTGCAATTACCACTTGATATTTTCATCCCTGAAGATGGAAAATTTCTCTTATATTTCGGTGGTGATGTTGTCCAGATTGATCTCGATAAATCTTATCTTAGTGACCCGACAACAGCACAGATGCATGCGGAACAAACTATCTCCTTAGGAGCACCGGTAAAGTATCAGTTTATCTCTCCCAAAAGTTACACCGCAACTGGACTTCCAGACCTGTCACCTCAGCTATCAATAATGGCCTGTCCTCGCTCCATGAGTGATGTAACCACCCGAATTGGGCTGGGGCATATTGGTCAAAAAGTCAGAAAAATCCTCCAGATTTCGCCATTCCCGATATTGATCCCCGGAGCCGCCTTTAAACCATGGAATAGCTTGGTCGCCCTTTATGGAGGATCACAGAGTGCAGCAAATGCGTTACAATTAGCAATTGATATTCACCAGCGAAGTAAAATCCCACTGCAAATCATCAGTATCGGTAATCGCAATAATCTCGAAAAAATGCTTGTTGCCCAGGGGCTCCTTGAGCAGATCAACAAATTTGACTGGCAGATCTTCCCCGGCAGCTCTTTACAAAAGCATTTGTACCAAATCCCCCATGATGCTCTGGTCATTTTGGGAGCTTATGGTCATGGTTCAATAAAAGCCCTGTTCGGTAGCAGCATGGAAATGATTCAGTCACAGCTACCTAACCCACTGCTAGTCGTTGGGCCAAATTATAAGCCAAACTGAACAATGGATATCACACATATAAATAACAAATAGCTCTGCTGAAAAAGATCGGCAGGGCTATTTGTTATGGCGTCCCCAGGGAGATTCTCCTCCTTCGTCACCCACAGCGTGTGGGCTTCTGCGTAGGCTCCCCTTCGAATCCCGACAATGAACAACTGAACAACTATGCACTGAAAGTGTATAGGATCGAAGCAGGATTAAAAGTCTTGAACTAAAATCCATGGTTTTTACCAACACGTTGAAATAAGAAAAAGAGCCCCTCTACCTTTTCAGTAGAGAGGCTCTTCTTATTTGGCGTCCCCAGGGGGATTCGAACCCCCGTCGCCGCCGTGAAAGGGCGGTGTCCTGGGCCAGGCTAGACGATAGGGACTTAATATTCTAAGTCCCTGCGGGAAATGACCCCACAGGTGTTACACAGACAGACTTAGTACCTTAAAGTAGTGGAAACTTGCAAGAAAAAAATATCAAGAAAACAGCAAGAACCGGGCTGGTGACTCCTGCGGCTAGCGCCGCAAATATTTGCCGCTCTGATCGCAACGCCATTCTCCATTTCCGGCTGCGCCACACGGGATCGGAGAGTCAAAACACAGGAGGAGTCCCCTGTTAGAAAGTAAAAAATGGGTAAACTCCTGTTACAGCTGGGGATTGACAGGCATCATTCCCTCCACCTCAGAACATTCTACCCCGGCAGAGCTTTGCTAATTCTTTCTACAGCCCAGTCGACGTCCTCTTTTTTGATGACGAGAGGCGGGGCGAAACGGATTGTGTCTGTATGAGTTTCCTTGCAAAGGAGACCCATCGCCATGAGTTTCTCACAGATCGCCCTGGCGCCGCCTTCAGTTCCTTGAAAAAGCTCTAAGGCAATCATAAGGCCTCGTCCTCGAACTTCTTTAATTGCCGGATTCTTGATTTTCTTCAGTTCAGCAAGGAAATAATCACCCATTGTTGCTGCGTTTTCGATCATATTTTCTGCAACAAGAACCTTCAACGCTGCTCTGGCAACAGCACATGCAAGAGGATTTCCACCAAAGGTGCTCCCGTGTTGCCCTGGCTGCAAGACATCCAACACTTCGTCATTGGAAAGGACTGCGGAAACAGGGTAAAATCCACCGGAGAGAGCTTTGCCTATCAGGGTCAGATCCGGGACAATGCCTTCGTGCTCTTCGGCGAGGAGCTTTCCTGTTCTTCCTAGACCCGTCTGAATTTCATCCAGAATAAAAATCACATTGTGTTTTTTACAAATTTTCTGAGCCTCTTTCAGATAGCCTGCTGGTGGAATGATAACACCAGCCTCTCCCTGAATAGGCTCCACCAAAAATGCAACGGTATCGGGTGTAATAGCCTCTTCCAGAGCCCCAGCATCGCCGAAAGGGATTATTTTGAAACCGGGAGCGAATGGCCCGAAGTTGTTACGAGCATTATCATCAGTACTGAACCCGACAACTGCCAGCGTTCTGCCGTGGAAATTGTTTTCACAGACGATGATTTCAGCTTTGTTGTGTTCAACGCCCTTGGTCTCATATCCCCACTTTCGTGCACACTTGATTGCCGTTTCAACTGCCTCAACGCCACTATTCATGGGCAGAACTTTGTGGGAATTTGTAAGCTCACACAATTCTTTGTAGAATGGGGCAAGCTGGTCGTTTCTGAATGCTCTTGAGGTTAAAGTGAGCTTGTCTGCTTGCTCGATCAAAGCCTGTTTAATTTTAGGGTGACAATGCCCCTGATTCACTGCAGAATAAGCGGACAAGCAGTCCATATATTTGTTGCCATCAACATCCCAGACCCAGATGCCCTGACCACGGTTCAATACGACATCCAGAGGCTTGTAGTTTTTCGCTCCAAACTTCTCTTCTATGCTGTTATAACTTTCTGACATCATCACCATAATCTCCTTTTCAGTATCAATTCTCAGGTTAAATGACTTCGTGCAAGGCTCTTTTACCTTCGATGCTTCAAACTGTAGCAAAACCCCCGGTTAAAGAGCTAAAAACATGGTCAGGCAGAGAGACCTTCTTCTAAAATTTTAATCCGTGTAGACTTTCACATATCTGGAAGTAATCGCAGAGAGAATCCCAGGGTAGGTTAGGATAAATTGAATTTCATCACCAACCTTGAATGAAGTTTTTGATTCGGTAACATCAACAACCAAATGGTCACTACTGGCAGCGACAATTGTTATATCCTGGTCAAGGGGAACCAGATTGTCAGGATATATGTCTTGTTTTCCAATCGCAAGAATAGCTCTGGTTCTGACTCCCTTAGCTTTAATCTTCGGGATTTGTCCAAAGGAATCTCTGGAGATTGAACCTGAGGGGGTTGATTCTTTTTGTTTTAATTCTATAATTTCGGCAAATAACGTAATCGAATCCTGAAAGGCTCCTTTGATCTCAGTGAAAATATCCGTATGTCCTAAAAGGATTCCTTCACCGATTCTTAATTGATTGATTTGTTCTGGGAGTGTATCGTTTACGACTAAAGCCAGAGAACTGGTATTACCTCCTGAGAGTATTTCTAGCTTTATCCCAAGATTTCTTTCTATTTTTGTCGCTAGAGAGACCAATTGCAGCAATTTTTCAGGCGTTGGATCAACTCCGCTGATACAATTAAAATTAACTCCCAACCCTTTTAATCTAACCCCGGTTAAATGACGAATCTCCTTAACCAGACTAAAAACATCTTCCGGTAGAACACCTTCCCGCAAATCACCCAGATCAACCATCAATATAATATTATGTATTTTTTTTTGTTTAATGGCCGAAGTTGAAAGGCCTTTTATGACGACTAATTCAGAATTCAAACTGCAATCAGCCAATTTCACGACAAGATCGACTTCATGCAACATGGGGATTCGGAGAAGCATCATCTTTGCTTTGATGCCAGCTTCCCTTAAAGTAAGAATATTTTCCAACCGTGAGTCACCGAGGACTTTAATGCCTCCGTCAACCATAACCCGGGCGATTTCAGGCAGTGCGGCAAACCCTTTTGTTACCCCGACAACTTCAACTCCTCTGGCAGCACACAGGTTAAAAACTGTTGCTACGTTTTGTTGCAATTTGCGCAGGTTGATTTCTAGCCGCGGATTTTTTCTCATTTTATAATTTGTCCCATCATTCTTCCGCTATGCTTCCCCTGATCAATAACGACTGCACCAGAGATTATTACTTTATCAATGCCCTGTGAATATTGATGGGGATTTTCATAGGTGGCGAGATCGCAGATCGTTTCTGGATCAAAAACAGTGATATCCGCAACCATATCGACAGCAAGCGTACCCCTGTCCTGCAGATTCATGACTCCGGCTGGCAGTGACGTCATTTTCTTTATCGCCGTCTCCAGGGGTAGGATCTTTTTCTCCCGGACATATTTCCCCAACACCCGGGGAAAGGTTCCATAATATCGAGGATGTGGGCTCCCTTGGTGCAATTCACCGTACGTGGCTACCGCCCTGCCGTCGCTGGCAATGATGGTCTGTGGATGCTTCATGATACTTTTAATATCGTCCTCAGACATACAGAAAACCAGGGTTGGTAAGTCCCCCTGCTCTTTGATCAACATCTCAAAAATACATTCGAGTGGATCAACCTTTAACGCTGTGGAAATCTCGCTTATTCTTTTCCCTTCAAACGGTTTGAATTCGGGAGATCTGACCTTTATGACCTGAATGTTTTCCCAGGCAGCAATATTATAGGCGTGAGTCCCCGCTTTGATGGCGCAATCAATCTCCCGTCTGATCTTCTTTCGGGTCGTTTGATCGGTCAAGTTTTGAAGAGTTTTTTTATACCCGTCCTGTCTGACCCAGCGCGGGAGATAGTCCTCCAGACCTGATCCCCAGGCGATGTATGGATATTGATCCCAGGACAAACGCACCCCCCTGGAAATTGCCCCATCCAACAGAGCAAATAACTGATCTGTTTTCCCCCAGTTGAACTGTCCACCTAACTTCAGGTGCGAAATTTGAATTTTACAGCCAGATTCTTCACCACAGCGAATAGCCTCTTCAACAGCGGAAAACAGGGTTTGAGCTTCCCCCCTGATATGCGAGGCATAAAGCTTGTTCTGACGTTTAACGACACGGCAGAGTGCGATTAATTCATCGACATAACTTAATGAATCCGGAAAATATTCAAGGCCAGTCGACAAGCCTGCGGCGCCTTCCTCAAGACTCTTCTCCAGCAGGTTCTCAATTTGTCGCATTTCATCTGCACTAGGCGACCCGCTTTTCAATCCCATAACTGCAGTCCGTAGAGTACCAAAGCCAACCAATGGCATGAGATTAATACCCAGTGGCAAATCATTCAGATACTCAAGATATTCTCCGAATGTCTCCCAACAGTTCCCGATATCTTCAGCTTTGCCATAGTCAGAATTAATGGTCAGACGGTCTTTCAGTTGTGACATAAATGCGGTTGTCAGGGGTGCTGCACTCATTCCGCAGTTTCCAACAATTTCTGTCGTGACCCCTTGTCTGATTTTACTTTCGGCTTTCGGATTAACTGCGATTGTAAAATCGGTGTGTGAGTGGATATCGATAAATCCAGGACATACAATCATACCGGTAGCATCAATGACGGTATCGAAATTCACACCTGATGTCGTACCGATTCGCTCGATTTTGCCGTTTTCAATCACAATGTCAGCGAGGTACGCGGGTTTACCGGTACCGTCGATAATGCTGCCGTTCGTTATCAATAAATTGCTCATTGAGTACCTATTATCAACAATTTAATTACTATTCAGGGGGAAATAGCATGCGACCTGACCGCCGTCTCCGGATTCTTCCAGATCCGGAGCTTGCTCCAGACAGATGGGTTGCGCATACCGACAGCGTGATGCAAACACACAGCCTCGGGGTAAGTTGAATGGGCTGGGGACTTCTCCTTCAAGGGGAGCAGCGGTACTTTTTTCACCGGGTACCGCTTTAAAAATACTCTCAATCAACGCTTGAGTATAAGGATGGTGTGGATTTTTTCCAATCAGATCAGCGGATATGATTTCGACAATTCTCCCCAGATACATGACGATAACCCGGTCACAAAAATAACTGACCAGCGACAGGTCATGTGAAATAAACAGCAAGGTCAAATCCAGACGTTCCCTTAATCCTTCAAGTAATTTGATAATTTGTGCTTGCACCGAAACATCCAGTGCCGCCGTTGGCTCATCCAATATGACAAATTGAGGGGTCAATGCCAGCATGCGTGCGATATCTGCACGCTGTTTTTGTCCGCCTGAAAGCTCATGCGGGTAGGAAAAACCATGTTCAGAACTCAAGCCAACCAGTTCCAGAAGGTCATCAACCTTTTTGCGTTTCTCTTCTGTGGTCAGCCTGATATTTTGAATTTGAAAAGGTTCCGCAATACTTCTGAAAATTGTATAGCGGGGATCCATAACCGAGTAAGGATCCTGAAAAACCATCTGCATGTGCCGCCGTTGCTGGCGCAAAACTTTTTTAGACAATTTTAAAATATCAATTCCATCAAAAGTCACGCTACCCCGCGTGGGTTCAATCAGACGGAGGATTAACCGTGCCAGGGTCGATTTCCCGCACCCGGATTCACCAACAACCCCTAATATCTCCCCTTTGTTGATCGAAAAGGAAACATCGTCGACAGCCTTAACGGTTCCAATCTTTCGCAGCAGCAATCCCCCTCTGACGGCAAATGAAACGGAAAGGTTTTTAATCTCTATAATTTTTTCCATATGATTACTTTTTTCCATAATATTTATAGCAGGCCACCCAATTGTCCACTTCGACTTCCAGTAATGGCGGCATAGTCTTTCTGCACGGTTCGTCAGCATATGGACAGCGGGGGTGATAACGGCAGCCACTTGGATAAACACCGGAACTGGGGACACTGCCATAGATCGCAGATAAAGATCCTTTTGCCATGCCAATCGTAGGGATACAGTCCAGTAACGCTTTGGTGTAGGGATGACGAGGGTTCTTAAACAGAGCTTCAATGCTCCCAAATTCAACCATATTCCCAGCGTACATGACTGCGACCTTATCGCAAACTTGAGCAATCACACCCAGATCATGGGTAATCAGGAACAGGCTGATCCCTCTCTCCACGGTCATCTCTTTAAATAAGCGCATAATTTGAGCTTGGACGGTGACATCCAATGCCGTTGTCGGTTCATCGGCAACCAATAGTTTCGGATTGGTACACACACCGATAGCAATGACAATTCTTTGTTTTAAGCCACCGGAAAGTTGGTGCGGATATTGATGAAAGACCCGCTCAGGATTCGGAATATTCAGCCTTGCCATAACCTCAATGACTTGTAATTTAGCTTCTCGTTTGCTTATTTTGACATGCTGACGTAAAGCCTCAATAATTTGATCCCCGACCCGGTAGACGGGATCTAAAGACGTCATAGGATTCTGGGGGATAAATGCTATTTGAGCCCCCCTGATTGACTGCATCTCTTTTTCGGAGAGAGACAGAAGATCCTGACCCTCAAATTCAATACTCCCGCAGATAACTCCCCCTGCCAACGTCGATAGTCCTACGATGGCATGAGCTGTCAGCGACTTACCCGATCCGGTCTCCCCCACCATGCCAAGAACTTCACCCTTTTGCATCTGGAAGGAGACTCCCTCAATCGGTTTGATCATCTTTTTATCAACCCGAAATTCAACTTGTAAATCTTTTACTTTCAAGAATGACATTAAATGGAATCCTTGTTTTTGATGTCCATGACATCTATCAATGCGTCACCAAACAAATTAAAACCCAGAACGGTAATCATCATGGCAAGACCGGGGAAAATAATCATCCACGGAGCGATAAAGAGATAGGCGGTGCCATTGCTCATCATCGCTCCCCAGCTCGGGGTAGGAGGTTGGGCACCCATCCCCAGAAAGCCAAGGGTTGCCTCTAGAACAATGGCATTACCGATTCCGATAGTTGCTGCAACGATGACAGGTGAAAGGCTGTTAGGTATCAGATGTTTGAAAAGAAGGACAAAGTCACTGGCTCCCAATGATCTTGTCGCCTCGATAAATACAGCACTTTTTAAAGAAAGGATCTGACCTCGGATAAGTCGGGCATACTGAGCCCAGTATGATAACCCTATCGCAAGGACAACACTTTCCAACCCCGCACCAGTCACAGCGACGATCAAGAGAGCAATTAAGATTGCTGGCATCGACCAGGTTAAATCTGCTATGGTCGTCAGGATGATATCGACAACTCCACCATAAAATCCTGCAATAGAGCCAACAATAACCCCGATAACCACCGATATCAGTACGGATAAGACCCCAACCACAAATGAAATACGGGCTCCTCTGATGACTCGGCTGAACACATCTCGGCCAAAATCGTCCGTTCCCAGGAGATGGGTTAAGGACGGGGGTGAATTCATAATTTCAATATTCTGACTTTGATAAGAATATGGCTCTAACAAGGGCGCGAAAATAGCGACAAAGACCAGACATAAGATCAGCACGGTTCCAATAACACCCATCTTATTCCCGGTAAACCTGTTAAAAATTATGACCCATGGCGATTTATGTTTTCTAAATCCTGATTGCACCTTGTTCATTTCAACCACCAATTCTCTGTTTATTTATACAGGTCTCTGACCCTTGGATCCGCATAAGCGTACAAAATATCCGCAATAAAAGCGCCGATGATAACCGCCATAGTCAGAACGAGCAGCGATGCCTGCACCACTGGATAGTCACGGCGATACAGTGCAGAAAGCAGCATATTCCCAATCCCGGGGCGGCTAAAAACGATCTCAATTGTGACGGCTCCACCCATAATCCATCCGAGTCTTAAGCCAATAATTGTAATGACCGGCATAAGAGCATTGCGAAAAATGTGTTTCACAATCATTGCAGGCTTGCTTAATCCCTTTGCATATAAAAGCAAGACAAAGTCCTTGTTGAACATCTCCAGCATGCTGACTCTGGTGATTCGTGCAATAAGTCCAGCCCCTCCCAGACCCACGGTGATCGCGGGCAAAACCAGAGCTTGAAAACTGCCAGACCCAGAGACCGGAAACCAACCCAGCATAACGGAAAAAATCAACATCAGAATCAAACCGAGCCAGAAAGCAGGAACCGTTACGCCAAGCAATGCGATAATCATGGAGATGTAATCAATAAAGGTATTTTTAGCTGCAGCAGAGATAACTCCCAGGAAAATACCGAGGACAAAAGAGATGACAAGCGAGGCTAACCCCAATCGCAGCGTGAACGGCGTATTATAAAGAATCATATCCAGCACGGGTTGCTTCTCTATGATTGATTGCCCCATATCACCATTGAGAATATTCTTCATCCAAACAACATATTGGACAGGAAGTGATTTATCCAATCCATACAGCTTGGTTAATTCCACACGATCAGAAGCAATCGATCCCGGCCCCAGTAATGAATCAATCGGATCACCAGGAACCATATGAATAAGAGAAAAGACCACAACGGAAATGATGAGAAATATTGGAATTAACAATAATGTTCGCCGAATGATGTAAGTCCACATATTCTATTCCTAAAAAATCCCGCAAAAAATATTTCATAAAACTGAAATTTGGTTTTTATCGTATGGAGTTCACAGGACGTGAACTCCATACGATAAAACGAACTATTTAAGATCCATATCTACAAGGACAGGACCACCCATCAAAATTTTAAATTTTGGATCAGAGGCCATGATAACGCGCTTACTTATTGCATGATTATTTACAGTATTAATAATTGGTGCCCAAAGGTACTGAGATAGTAGATATTCATGATAATCTTTGAAGTTTTGAATACGTTCCTCAGAGGTTTTGGAATGAGCCATTGCTTTTTGCATCAGATAGTCAGACTCATTATCATGCCACATAGCGACATTTGGATAACCGGGACGGGTCGAATTAAAAAACCACTCCAGAATGTCAGCATTATCCCAACCGTAAGAACGCACCACCAAATCATGGATTCCTTTTTTAAACTCCGCCTTAATTGAGCTGGGATCAAATTGTTCCATTTTCACGTCAATCCCCAATTGTGAAAGTTCAGCCTGGATGATTTCAGCTATTTTGCGCTCATCTGAATTACTTTTACTCCACAGAGATAGAGACAATTTTTTCCCTTCTTTGGTTAAAATTCCATCACTATTCTTTTTCCAACCCTCTTGCGCCATAATCTCCTGAGCTTTTTTCGGGTCGTATCTGATTTCATATTTCTTAGCAACATTTCGTGCCGGCAATCGATCAATAAGATAGGTATAGGCGGGACTGCCATTTCCTTGGAACACCGCTTTTAATATGCTTTTCTGATCAATCGAAAGGGCGATTGCCTTTCTGATTTTGACGTTATTTAAAAACTCACGTTGGGTATTCATAACCATGTGGAAATTAGAGTTGCTCGCCATAGTTATAATTTTTGTATCGGGATTTTCTCTGAGCTTCGCCAGGAAAAGGGTGGGAACATTTTCCAGGATATCAACACCGCCGGTTTTAAATTCAAGAAATCGAGTTGAGTTTTCCAAGATTTCTTTAATGATGATCGTGTCTATTCTTGCTGGACCCTGGTTGACGGATAGAGCGCATCCCCATTGATAATCAGGATTTTTCTTTAACACAACCTCAGCGCCAGTTTTCCAGGAAACAAACTCAAAAGGTCCGGTTCCAACCACATACTTGCGACCATAATCTTTGCCATATTTTTCAACAGCCTGCTTACTCGGGATCCCCGCAAAAGAGGACGTGAAATTATATAAAATATTTGGATCTGGACGGCTCATATTCAAAACAACGGTTAAATTATCTTTAATATCAATAGATTCAACTGCCGCGACCATATACTTTGACTTACCTTTTGCCATGTTTTGCAAAAACCATTTAAGTACCTCAGCATTCAACTGAGACCCATCATGAAATTTCACACCCTTCCTTAAAGTAAAAGTAATCGTTAAGCCGTCATCGGAAACGTCCCATGATTTCAATAAATGTGGATAAATAACACCATCTGCCCCCATCTCCACCAATCTGTCATAGACTATATAATAGATATTATTTGTCCCGTTTGCCGTAAAAGGATTAAAAGTATCTATGCCTGAGTCACTTGGATCCATTGAGATTTTAAGAACTTTTTCCGCCGCAAATACCGGTGAAACAAACATAAACGACAACATAAACACTAAAAACAACAAGCTTAGAAACCTAACCATTTTCATAATAATTCTCCTTTTTTAGGTTGTCTGCTACTTTCCAGTAACCCAATTACTGGAAAGTATGAAAATTAATATTTCCTATACCACTCAATAAGGACACTGGTTATTAATCCCATCGATTAATTAAGCCAGGAGGAAGTAATAACCATTTCTTTTTTGACTTCATCACAACAAATGATTCGCTGGAGCCAATATTCTCCAGGGCTGGTAGTTTTTGTGACATGAAGCTATAGAGAGCTTCCATCTCACCAGCGAAAACAACTTCGGCAAAAATGTCATATCTCCCCGTTACAGCCATCGCCGAGTGAACATCATCGAGTTCTGAAATCCGGGTCAAAGTTTCATCCATTTTGCTGTCATCTTTTACCCTGATAGCAACCAAGGCCAGGATCAATCCTTTAGTCCTAAAGATGTCAACCAGTCCGGCAATTTTTAAAGCACCAGATTTAATCAGGTTTTTCATCCGGGAATTTATCGTCGGATTTGAAATGTCGAGCCTATCCACAAGATTTTTTACAGGGATACGCCCGTCTTCACTTAAAACACGGATAATTCTTTTATCCAGATCATCAAGCTTATTGTTCAATCCCATATAGCGTTCCTTCCTGAAATATCAATGCCACGATAATGCACAGCTACCCTCACTTTGCACTGTGTAAGAGATAAACATTAAAAATCACTCAGACAGCCCTGAACGGCCATCCCCGTCTTGTTCAGAAAACTGCATTATACGTACAACAATTTCAAATTGCATATTATTAAGTTTTATCTATTTTGATTTACAATAAATTAAAAATTTTAGCTATTTTTTTTAACTATCTTCATAACAGTGTTATCAATTATCGTATTTCCCGAAGGTTGTCAATTAAGAATTTATCCATGCAGCCAAAAAAACACAGCATAAAGGGATTTTGTGCCGTGAGCGATCTTACATAACTAAGTTGCCATACCGTTCCTGTCCTATAGCGCTAAGTAGCGACCCACACCCTGCGGGTGAATTTTCATGGAGTAACGTCTACTTTTAATGTTGTGTAATTTCAGTTAGTTAGATTGAAGTTGCGAGAGAGAAGGTTATGCCGTGGGAAGAGAGAGACGAGATGGCAAAGGGCAATAGTTTAAGTTTAGTATTTAAGAGCGCATATCCCAACCAATTCTTCAGCCAATGGGATCAAATCTTTACGATGCATTAATGACCGTGGCTGCGGTCGATTGGATTATCCACCATGCCAGCATTATTGAAATCAAAAGAGGGAGTTATAGAAAAAAACAACACCTGAAAAAACAGAGGAACTCAACCGGCCATCTTAATTGTTGTCAAACCGGACAAGATAGTTGACGCGAGCCAGTTGATATATGAGCCAAACAGCTGGGTTTGCAGTCGGACATTCATTGTCGGACAGGCTCCCAGGTCAACGACTACGCACCCATTGCGACTTTAAATTCATATCGTTCCCGATTTTCACCCAGCAATAAATTTTTAGTCACAGATTTTCTATGATCGGTAAGTCCCAGTAGCTCACAGATATTTCCACAAATATCAGTTTGTTTTGGCACACAACCTGTTTGGTGAGAGAAACGATCGCCAATAACATATAAGGGGATTTCTCGCTCTTCCACTAAAGAACCTCCGTGGCTTTTATCCGTATTCATACCGTGATCCGCAGTAATGATGATTTGGCACCCGGCTTCAATCCAAGCGGGAAGATATTCAGATAGTTCTTTGTCAGATCGGCGAACAGTGTTGCGGTAATGAGAGCTGTCAAGTCCTGAAAGATGCCCCGCTTCATCAATACTCATAGGATGAATCAATAGAAAGTCAGGGTCGTATCGGCGGCGTAATAATTCGGCATCAAGATACAAATGGCCGTCAGGGTAATCCCCATCGTGATAAAAAGTGCCATACTGAATGAGCTGTTCAGTATCGACGGTATAGCGGTCTCGAATAGCATTGTAGGGGCTTTCGTTATACAGTTCACTGAACCAATGAAACGCAGCAGCAGCAGTAGATAGCCCCGCTTCGCGAGCTAAGCTGAAAACACTCTTTTGGTTGGATTTACGTACTATTTGGTTGTGAACAATTCCGCTGACCGAAGGGGGCACACCCGTCAGGATAGTCTCATAGAGTGGGCGAGACATTGATGGCAATTCACTTTGTACTTTGTAGAGGGTCGCCCGATCTTGCTCGCTTAATGCCTGAACAAACCCCATGCATTGCTCGGCAGTCTTATACGCTAAACCATCAAGAACAATGAGTATTACCTTGTCTGTCATTATAGTGACTCCGAATACAAGCATGAATTAATAAGTCGTATTTTTTTAAAGGAACAAGAATTTGTTTTAGAGCGCGATGGGGCGCCAAGTCAAACCCGTTGCGTACGTTATCACATGGTTAACACCCAGGAGACTACCGAACCTTGCAAGAATCTACTGCTAAATCGCCTGTTACGTGCACATGATATGCTAACTACGTTAGGCGATCATCAGCTCTTTGATAGCATTAGGTTAGTTTACAAAAAACGAAGGAATAAAACCGGTGAGGGGTGGAGCAAAGTAAACTGCTGAGAGAGTAAGAATAAGGGTCTCATTTTGACTTTTCCCAGTAAACGGATCAAGGAAACAGAATTGTCCCAAATCCACCGCCTAAAAAAACACCACAAGTCCATTGCTCCCTAAAACCCACATCATATGAGCACAGTAAGGTGATTTTAACCACAAAGCGTTTTTTCTTGGGTGCTCCTCGTAAAAAGTGACCTCCTGTGTACCGTTTTGATGGCACTTCAGGCGCATCTTACCCTTTGGGGTCTCTTTTTACCTTTCTTTTCGTGCTCTGATCTTTATGTTGCAACGACAAGGGGCGATCCGCCTCGAGACAAACACATAATTCGTTCTCGATACCAGCGAATCAGCTCATTGCCTTCTACGCTACGGTTGGTGACGATACCGTAGCTTTTATAGGCGTCTCCTTTGGTGGTCTGAATCTGATCGGGGTCTTCGATTGTTTCACCTCGTTGGTGATAGTTGTTTTGCTCACACAAGCATTCTATCTCCCCAGTTCATCTGGGATCAACGGGGTTCTTTATTTTTTTGCTGGTGAATCTGGGTTCTTGATAGAAAAACTTAAAAAGTCCCTGCGGACATTGAACTTGCAGGATATTCTATACATAAACCGACAAACACTCCGCCGGCCAGTGCATTATTTTTAATTTTTTAGGAACGACTATTTAGCCGGTTGATAATGTGCTACGTTGGAAAAAAGAGACTTGTTTTTCACCCGGTCAAAGGCAACCGCCCGGTAAAAATATTCATGCTGTTTGTCGGCTTTTTTGTCAACCAGCTTTGTTCCCTTAATCAGGGAGGAAAGCGGATAATAGAAGCCATCCTTCTTTTCTGCCCGGTAAAGAAGGACACCAGCAAAATCGGGAGTATCAGGATTTTTCCAAGTCACGACAACAGCCTTTTTCCACCGGGAAAATCCAGCTTTAAGATTTTTGGGCGCCGCCGGGGGCGTCAGGTCATAAATCGCCCCGACACTGGTTCTGGAGGCAACTGACTGGTTGCCGTCACGATCAACTGCTTTTATAAAATAAAGGTATTTTTTTCCCAGCTGCAGATCGCGTTCATCAACAAATTCTGTCCTCTCCGGTGGCAAAACAGCATCATTCAGCTGCAACGCCTTGTCTTTCACGCTCCCTTTCAGGAAACGATAAATGAAATATCCGGCAACATCTGGCTCTGAACAGGGATACCAGGAAACCGTAATCTTCCCCTCACCATTGAAAACTTTTTTGATGACTGGAGGCCGTGGTGGCGTCACGTCCGGCAGTTTCAGCTCAATAATCTCCGAGCATTCACTTTCGTTGCCCGAATCATCCATAGCCGTAATCTTGTAAAAATAGGGATTGGCACTGGCGGTTTCCGGCAGCTGATACAGATATGACGTTGCCGCCATGGGTTTCTGGTTGAGCATGTGGTAGTATTTTTCTTCCCGATCCAGAGCCATGTACACCCGGTAACCGGCCAGGTCCTTCTCTTGATTCGGCTGCCAGGTCAAAAAAACTTTGCCCGGTTCCGTTCTGCCCTCCAGCTTCACCGGGACAGCGGGTGGCACGATATCCCTGGTATTGGCCGGGGCAATATAGGACCTCGCACTTTCATTCCCGGCCTTGTCAACCGCGACCACACAGTACCAGAAGGTTTTTTTCACCGGCAATCCCTTATCGACATATTCCAGGATATCCGGCGGCAGCAGTTTATCTGTAACCCGCTTGAAGCCGTCTTTATAATCAAGACTCCGATAAATATAATACCCGGCCAGATCTTTTTCGTGGCTTTTCAACCAATTCATGGTGACCACATCTCCACGGACATGGACGGTGAATTCCCGTGGCGGCAGGGGGGCGTTCATATCCCGGGGTTTCAGGGCAATCGCCATGGTCGGCAGGCTGAGGCGGCCAAAAGGATCACGCCCCCGGACAACATACCAGTACGTCCGTTCGTTTTCCACCGACCGATCAGCGTAAATCCACTCAGGATAGCGGATATTGCCATCCTTATCCCGATTTTTGAGAATAACTACCGGCAGCTTGTTGATACGGTAAAATCTGCCCCCCTCTTTTTCACTGCGGTAGACCTCATAGCCGGAGAATCTCACTTCCCGTTTCCAGCGCAGCATGGCAATTTTGTCGCCGCTTTTGCCCTGCAGCAGCGGCGGGGGTTCCTCTTCCTTCCGGATCAGTTAGGGGGTACAGGAGAGGAAGATGTCACGCTC